>Ga0172378_10003162_pt1 | contig 15497 bp, 8 predicted proteins | sample GrowelOW332metaG_FD_119755 | JGI IMG/M metagenome (GOLD analysis project Ga0172378, IMG submission 119755) | Groundwater microbial communities from an aquifer near a municipal landfill in Southern Ontario, Canada - Pumphouse #3_1 metaG | ecosystem: Environmental > Aquatic > Deep subsurface >... | reverse complement strand
TGCTTGGTTGTATGACCGAACCGCAGGGGTGACGCGAAGCGTCAATACCACGCAAGGTGAGTGTCGCACAACCGAGCTTGCTTGGTTGTATGACCGAACCGCAGGGGTGACGCGAAGCGTCAAAATCGCCCAAATTGAGAGCCGTACTCAAACTTGCTTTGAGTAGCCATTTTGCTGTAAATGAATTTTTAGAGGTGTCCCTTACACATTTCTAACAAAAAATTTCTGAAAAAATGAAGCAACCATTAACTTCAGAGATAAATTATAGATATGAAAATCAGAAAAAGAGCCCTTTTTATTGCAGCAATAGCCCTCGCAGGACCCATTGCGAATGCAAGCCCTATGAATCCTGCAACCCAAATTCGGACACAAGCGGACGGTTCGAAAATTACAGTACAAATGCAAGGGGACGAGCATTATAATTTTACGCAATCAAGCGATGGCTATCTCCTCCTCCCGGATTACCGCGGAGTCCTTTATTTTGCAGATGAAAACGGCGCCATCTCGAGCGTCAAAGCCAAAAACGTGAGTGAGCGTTCCGCAAAAGACAAGTCGTTCCTCGCCAAGATCAACAAAGAAAAAGTTAAAAAGTTGAACCTGGAAAACGCAACCCTTAAGCACATCGTTCCCGAAGGATATACGCCCCACAAACCGGCGTGGCTTCCTAGCGGATCTTCTAATGCAGAGCTTCGCAAACCAACCTCAGAATCTTACGCCCGTGGAACAAATCGTTTCCCGGTATTACTTGTGAGTTCGAGCGACAAAAACATCTACGATTCCGCAGCCTATTCCCAACAGTTGAATCTCACAGGATATTCTGCAAACGGACATTCCGGTTCCGTAAAGGACTACTTCACCTCCCAATCCAATAATCAATTCATTCCGAACTTCGATGTCTATAAAGTAAGCGTCAGCAAAACGTTCTCTTCTTACCAGAAAAGCAACGCCGACGGAGCGATGATCCAAGAAGCCATTGCATCCCTCCTCAGCAACTACCCGAACTTTGATGCTACAAAATATGATGACGATGGAGATGGAGAAATAGATGCCGTCGCCGTAGTCTATGCCGGTACGGAAAGTGAAGCAAACGCCTTTGGCGGCTATGAATACCACCTTGAATGGAGCGACATTGCCAGAACAGTAAGTGCAGGCAACAACAAAGTATTCAATACATTTTTTCTCATTGCAGAGATGGAATCCAGTTTAAAAATTCTTCCAATAGCCACTTTTATCCACGAATTCAGTCACACTCTAGGACTCATGGACCACTATGACACAAAGAATTTCAGTACAAACTGCGGTGGAACACACGCTTGGGACGTGATGTCCACCGGCATGTATAACAATAACGGGGGCACACCTGCCGGTTACAACGCATTTGAGAAGCAGTTCTGCGGTTGGTTCTCTCCCATTACCCTTTCTACGTCTTCCAACATTACAGCAATTCCCGCACTTAACGCATACAACGTTTTCTATACAGTCCCCGTTTCCGGCGATGACAATGAATGGTTTCTGCTTGAAAATCGCCAAAAGACGGGCTGGGATGCCTATTTACCAGGCCACGGAATGCTGATATGGCACATCGATTATGATCAAAGCAAATGGAACGCCGATGAGCTCAATACCGATAACTCCCACCAGGATGTGGATATCGCAGAAGCAGGTTCAAAAGCTGTGCCGAGTTACTATGACGGATTTTCAAATGACGGGACAAACGAATACCTCGCCGACGATCCTTATCCGGGAACGAGCAACATCACCAGTTTTTCCAACTTCATCTCTTGGTCTAGCATCGATCAGGGAATCAAACTTTACAACATCATCGAAAGCAACAGCACCATCTGCTTTGCCACTCAAAACGGCGTAAGCGTCACCAACTGTTCTTATTCAGAATCCAGTTCTTCTGCAGCCGGATCTAGCTCTTCTCAAGCAACCGGAACAAGCTCTTCTTCTGTCAGCATATCGAGTTCAAGCTTAGTAACAGCGGCAGCGACACTTATCAAATACGGTTCGGGAGACCCGGTTCAATCCGTAACTGTAGGCAACGCTATTACAAGCTTCTACTATATGTGGACAAATGCAACTGGTGTTACAGTTTCTGGACTTCCTAATGGAGTTGCAGCAAGCATTGATGCCTCTCAAAACGTTGTCACAATCAGCGGTATAGTTTCTTCGTCTGTCATAACAGGAACCTACGCATTCACCGTAACAACAACCGGAAACGCTCAAAACGCAACAGCATCAGGATCCTTTACAGTAACTTCTTCGACAAAGTTATCCACAGCAGAAGTAAGGCTCATCCCCAAGATATCCTTTGGCAACAAGACTCTCACCGTAAGCATTCCTCTCAACGGAACAAAGACGCTCCGCATCTATTCACTCAAAGGCAAGCTCTTGGGAATGCATTCTTTTGAATCTATGGAATCAACCATTGATGTTTCTAAATATTCAAGAGGCTCCATGATTGCTACAGTAAAACTTGAAAATAAGACTGTGCTTCAAAAGGAAATAATGATTGAGTAAAATTTTCTCATAACCCAACCCCATAAAGGCAGAAACCGAAAGGTATCCGCCTTTATTTTGCCTTTTTAAAAGCAAGGCGACCGCTAAAGGGCATCTCTAAAATTGCTTTGGTAAAGTGAACAGTATGCAAATCGAGCGCAGCAAAGACAAGCTTGCCTTTATTGCCAAGAAGCCGCTCTCGACGATAATGTCGTCCAATTTTCAAGAACCGAGGAAGAAGCATGAACACTTAGTGCTTTAGCACTTAGTGAGAATGATCCCTGCGAAATGTCATTACGAGAAGAATGGGAAACTGGGACTCTTGGCGCTTTAGCGCTTAACGAGACTACTTAGTGCCTTAGCACTTAGTACCAAACGATCCCTTCAGGGAGAGACTCAGATCCTTCATAGATGAATGTGCGAAAGGAGTAGGAGTGATCCTTCGCAGATGAATATGCGAGAGGAATGGGAAACATGAACACTCAGGAGCTTGCTCCTTAGTGAGAATGATCCCTGTGGGAGCAGGAGCGCTTGTCGGCTAAAATGAGAGCTGCGGGCATGCTTGCATGCACACAGCCGAATGGTACCGACAAGTGCGCAAGCACAAAAGTGGTCAGTAGCACGCAAGGTGAGTGTCGCACAACCGAGCTTGCTTGGTTGTAAGACCGAACCGCAGGGGTGACGCGAAGCGTCAAAGCTATGCAAGGTTCGGCTTGAATGCTCCTCGCCTCTTTGAGGGACGACTGTTGCAAAAGTCGAAACAGCGGTAAAGCTTGCTTCGAAAATCACCCAAGAAATTCGCGGGCGTTACGGAAGAGCTTCATCCATGGGCCTTCTTCACCCCATTCCTCCGGATGCCAGCTATTCTGAACCGTACGGAATACTCGTTCCGGGTGAGGCATCATAATGAGCGCACGTCCATCAACGCTGGAAAGTCCCGTAATTCCAAAAGGAGAACCATTCGGGTTCAGCGGGTAACGTTCTGTATAGGCATGGTTTCCATCCACAAAACGGAGGCTTACGAGTCCCGTTTTGAGACAAGCTTCTGCCGATTCGCGGGTGGCGAATTCAGCACGTCCTTCACCATGAGCCACGGCAATTGGAAGCACGGAGCCTTCCATTCCCTTGAGGAAGATGGACGGGGATTTTTCCACCTTGAGCGAAACAAATCGGGCTTCGAAACGCTCCGATGTATTTTCCACGAAACGCGGCCAATGTTCCGCTCCCGGGATCAAATCCTTGAGGTTGGAGACCATCTGACAGCCGTTGCACACGCCAAGCGTGAAGGTATCCTTGCGCTGGAAAAACGATTCAAATTCCGCGCGCGCTTTTTCATTGAAGAGAATGCTCTTCGCCCAGCCTTCACCAGCACCGAGAACATCGCCATAGCTAAAACCGCCACAAGCGACAAGTCCCTTGAAATCCTTGAGCGAGGCCTTGCCCGAAAGCACGTCCGTCATATGCACATCAATGGACTCAAAGCCCGCGCGGTCAAATGCAGCAGCCATTTCAACTTCGCCATTCACACCCTGTTCGCGGAGAACGGCCATCTTGGGACGGGATGCATAATCCTTTTTCACCTTCAAATCGAACGTAACCTTCGGCGTAATACCCGGATCGTTCTGTTCGAGCTTGAGCTGATATTCGCTTTCGGCGCATTCGGGGTTATCTCTCAAAGAGGCTATGCGGCGGGTAGTATCGCTCCAAATTGCGCGAAGCTCGGAAATATCTGCAGAATAATCGCCGGCAATGAACTTATACGAATCGTTAAGCGTACCGATGTCAAATAGAGTGCGAGCAAGGCCTGCTTTTTCGAAGGCAGCCTTTACAGCATCGACATCCGCGGTAGCCACTTGAAGGACCGCACCGAGTTCTTCGTTGAAGAGAAGTTCAACCGGAGATCCTTTGAGAATAGATAAATCCAGCGAGACACCCGTGTGGCCGGCAAAGCCCATTTCAAGGGCTGTTACAAAAAGACCTCCATCGGACTTGTCGTGATAGGCGAGAATCTTTCCTTTGCGATTGAGTTTCTGGATCGTTTCAAAGAAGGTACGGAGTTCCTTAGCGCTTTCCACATCCGGAGCACTAGAACCAAGCTCGCAGAACACTTGCGCGGCAATGGATGCTCCCATACGATTTTTCCCGCGGGCAAGATCCACCAAGAGCAAGCGGGATTCTTTCTTTTGAAGTACAGGCGTAAGAGTAATGCGGACATCAGCAACAGGAGCAAAAGCGCTGATGACAACGGAAATCGGAGCCGTCACATTGTGCTTGCCCTTAGCGTCTTCCCAAACAGTGCTCATGCTCATGGAATCCTTGCCTACCGGAATCGTAATGCCGAGTTCCGGGCAGAGTTCCATACCGATCGCCTTTACTGCTTCGTACAAATCCGCACCGTCGCCTTCATAGTTCGGAGATGCCATCCAATTCGCGGAGAGGTTGATTCTACCCATATCGGCAATAGAGGCCGCTGCCATATTGGTGAGGGATTCAGCTACAGCCATGCGGGCACTTGCAGCGGGAGAAATCAAAGCGACCGGAGCGCGCTCGCCGATACTCATCGCTTCGCCTTCGTAAGAATCAAGAGTCGCAGTCGTTACGGCAACATCCGCAACAGGAACCTGCCACGGTCCCACCATCTGATCGCGGGAAATCATGCCGGTCACTGAGCGGTCGCCGATAGTAATGAGGAACGTCTTGTCCGCAACGCTCGGGTTAGCAAGGACGCGTTTTGCAACGTCTGCAACAGAAACCCCCTGAAGAACGGGTTGCGTATTCAAGGGACGCTTAGCGGAACAGTTATCGCGTATCATACGCGGCGGTTTGCCGAGAAGTACGTCCAGAGGCATATCCACCGGCGTATTCTTAAAATGAGAATCCGTCAATGTCAAATGGCGTTCCGCAACCGCCTTGCCCACTACAGAATACGGGCAGCGCTCGCGTTTGCAAATTGCATCGAACATTTTCATCTTATCTTCAGGGACGGCGATCACATACCGTTCCTGGGATTCGTTGCTCCAAATCTCGTAAGGGCTCATTTCTGGTTCGTCGTTCGGAACCTTGCGAAGTTCAAAATTACCACCAAGGCCACCATCCGACACCAGTTCCGGGAAGGCGTTGGAAAGTCCACCAGCGCCCACATCGTGGATAAACGAAATCGGGTTATCCTTCTCCAAAGCCCAGCAGCAATCAATCACTTCCTGGCAGCGGCGTTGCATTTCGGGGTTGCCGCGCTGAACGCTCGCAAAATCCAAGTCTTCATTGCCACTTCCGCTCGTCACAGAACTCGCAGCACCACCGCCGAGACCGATGAGCATCGCCGGGCCGCCCAAAGCAATGAGGGAATCGCCCGGATTGATGTGGCCTTTTGCAATAAATTCTTGCTTGATCGTTCCCAAGCCACCAGCAAGCATAATCGGCTTGTGATAGCCGCGGACTTCGCGACCCTTGTTCGCCGGAACTTCTTCTTCAAATGTGCGGAAATATCCCAAAATATTCGGACGTCCAAATTCATTGTTGAACGCAGCGCCACCGAGCGGGCCTTCAATCATAATATCAAGCGGGGAGGCTAAGCGGCCCGGGTTTCCAAAATCCCTTTCCCAAGGTTGTACATAACCCGGAATCTTGAGATTCGAAACGCTATACCCTGTAAGGCCGGCCTTTGGCTTGGAACCGCGGCCAGTGGCACCTTCATCCCGAATTTCACCTCCAGAGCCCGTAGCTGCGCCCGGGAACGGAGAAATTGCCGTCGGGTGATTATGCGTCTCCACCTTCATCAGAACAGGGATCGGCTCTTCGTGCCAGCCATACTTGTTCGTCTTCGGGTCTGCATAATAGCGACCGGCCTTGGCAGCACCGTCCATCACTGCGGCGTTGTCCTTATAGGCGGAGAGAATATTCGTCGGATGCAACTTATACGTATTCTTGATCATCTGAAAAAGGGATAGATCCTTTTTCTCCCCATCAATCGTCCATTCTGCACCAAAAACCTTATGGCGGCAATGTTCGGAGTTCATCTCGGCGAACATATAAAGTTCCACATCCGTCGGATTGCGCTTGAGAGCCGCAAAACTCGCTACGAGATAATCTATTTCAGAAGAAGAGAGGGCGAGGCCCATTTTTTTATCAGCGCGGATAAGCGCATCACGGCCCTCTGTAAGAATGGGAACTTCGACCAACTTGCGCGGTTCTTCATGAATGAAGAGAACGTCAAGCAAGTGGAATGCCGGGAATACCTTCTGCGTCATCCGATCATGAAGCTTGGCCTTAATTTGCGAGAGGATATCCTCGGTAACACCGCCGTTAAAATCGACGTAATAGGCGATGGCCCGTTCCAAGCGCTTGATTTCGGAAAGTCCGCAAATGTGAGCGATATCCGTAGCCTTGGAACTCCATGGGCTAATAGTCCCTGGACGCGGAGCCACTACAAAAAGAGTTCCCTCAGGAGACTTAACGGCACGAGATGGGCCGTATGCAAGAAGTTTTTCAAGAGTTGATTTCTTTTCATCCGAAAGCGGAGACTCTAAATCCACGACGTGAGTAAATTCAGCATAGATGGACTTCACCGGAAGAGCAGCTTGCTTAAAATCGGAAAGGAGCTTCTGTTCCCTAAAAGAAGAGAGGGCGGGAGACCCACGGAAAATAATCATACAGCTACCTAAAGCTAAAAGTGAATTACCTGCCAAAGATAGCTTTTTTATAAATGGAAATTAAAACCAGCGCCAAACGATGCCGAGGTTAACCGCATCGCGGTATTGGCTGTCTTCGCTCACATCCTTGTCGTACGCAAGATCCACGCCGAGGCTCAACACAAGAAGCGGGACAAGGGCAATCTCCAAGTCGTTTTCCCACTTGCCATCAATTTCATCGACACCTTTGAAATTGACAAATGCCCAAAGACGCGTCTTGAAAGAGATAATTGTCGAAAACTTTACTTTATATTCAGTAACGCTTTCAAGGCCCGGTTCGTCCTTAAGGGATTCTACCTTCTTGGTGTCCTTATCATCCGCCCAACCATAGCCATCCGAGAAAGTCATCCGGTTAGCAAAAGCGAGGCCCTGCATAAAGTTATCATCCGGAGCGTAAGAAAGACCAGCAAACTGAGTAAAATACCCAGGATCCATGAAACAGGAAACAGGAACCCTTGCCGCCGTATCACTATACTGGTAGCTCTTCGCAAATTGAGATTCAAAGCGGAGACCGGCATAAGGCTTGATGATGCCAAAATCATTCTCGCTTACCGTCGTTTCCAAGAAAATTTCATCTTGAGACTTGCGGGTTCCCAGTCCTTCCGTATAAGTACGGCCCCAAGAGAGCTTCACCACATTCCGCCAATCAATATGAGTCCAATGGCCCTTCACATCGGCATCATATTTGGCAAGCCAAAGGGAAGAATTCGTTCCATCTTTGCCATTATTCCAATTATCAAAATGATTGCGGGAGAATTGAAGCGAAGCGACGACGTCCGCATTAAAGTTGCGGGGAAGAGCCCCGGAAAACATTCCCTCGGAAGCGTCGTCCGCAAAAGAAGCCGAGACCAAAGAAAAGGATAAAGCAAGAATTTTAATTTGTTTATTCATCATATCCTCAATTTTAACTTACTCTGCAAGAACCGTAAAGCCCAAAGATTCAAGCGTGTGACGAAATGCAAGCGATGCGTTCTTCAAATGAACGCGATAAGCCTTGGGTTCGCGTCTCTCGGGATAATGGGAGCGGAGGAATTCAAAATCAGAAGGCTTCGCCCGCAAAGCCGCATCATCCCTATGAATATCGTAAGTCTGCAAATACAACTCGCCGATAGCGTCCTCCGGTATCTTGCCGCGGGCATCGCATTCGAGCACGGGCAAATCATCGTTTAAAGTAACCTTAAAAGAACGCAAAGCTTCCAAGCCGAAATACTTTGCAAGTTCCTTTACGACAGCAGTAGTCGCATTCGCCTTTCCATCGCGGCTATAGCCCGCAATATGTGACGTGCCAAAATCTACAAGACTCAGAAGTTCCCGGTCAATACTAGGTTCCCCCTCCCATACATCTAGCACAGCCCCACCAATGCTACCTCCACGAAGAGCGAGCCTAAGCGCAGAGCTATCAAGGACTTCGCCACGGGACGTATTGATAAGCCATGCATTCGGCTGCATAGCTCCAATAAACTCAGCATTTGCCAAACGGTGCGTCATAAATCGCCCGGAATAGAGCAAAGGAACGTGAAGGGAAACAATATCGCATTTAGGAATCATTTCTACCCGATGACAAAAATCTGCAGAGCTATCCAAAGCGACCCGCGGGGGGTCGCACAAAAGCACATTCATCCCCAAAATTTTAGCGAGAGAGGCCACGCGAGAACCGACGTTTCCCACTCCAATAATTCCTATCGTTTTTCCTTCCAAGCGCTCGCAAAACCGGCGCGACATAGAAAATAAAGCAGAAGCGACATACTGTATGACGCTATCTGCATTGCATCCCGGAGCATTCGCCCAGACAATTTTTTTGGAATCGAGATATGCCGTATCCAAATGATCCATCCCGATGGTCGCCGTAGCGACAAAGCGAACCGGAGTATTCTCCAAAAGTTCCGCATTCACTGCAGTGCGCGTCCGCACAAGTAAAGCATCGGCATCAGCCAACTCTTTCCTAGTAATTTGAGCCCCAGGGTAATAACGCACCTCGGCAAAAGGATCCAGGACACCCTTTAAGAATGGAATAGCCGCATCGGCAACAACTACCAATTTTTGCATCTTTTTCAATATAATTTCTTAAGAAGCCCAGTGCAAACTAAAGCTCTCTTTAAAAGAGAGCTTAAAAAACGAATCAGCGGCGCTTTTTCTTCTTGTCTTTCGGCGGCGTATAATTAGAGCCCGGAGCCACACCGCCATTCTGTTTTTTAGCAAAGGAACCAATTTTCTTGAACATTTCCTTCATGTCATCGAATTGCTTGAGGACTTGGTTTACCTTTGGAATATCCGTTCCGGATCCCTTGGCAATGCGCTTTTTGCGATTACCATCGATAATGTTCGGATGCTTGCGTTCCTTGGCAGTCATCGAACTCAACACGGCTTCCACATATACCATATCCTTTTCATTGATCTTGTCCAAAGGAAGTTTGTTGAGTCCGGGTATGAGGCCGATAATATCCTTGATGCGGCCGAGCTTCTTGATGGTACGAAGTTGGCGGAGAAAATCATCCAAGTCAAAAGCATTGTTGAGAATTTTTTTCTTGAGATCCTTCGCATCCTTTTCATCAATCACCGACTGAGCCTTTTCAACAAGGCTCACCACATCGCCCATACCGAGAATGCGGCTCGCCATGCGATCTGGATGGAATAGATCTATTTCATTCGGTTTTTCTCCGATACCGATAAAACAGATTGGCACGCCCGTCATCTTTTTGATAGAAAGGGCCGCACCCCCGCGTGCATCGCCATCCATCTTGGAAAGGCACACACCTGTAAAATTCAAGCGTTTAAAGAAAGTTTCCGCGACATTCACGGACTCTTGGCCGATCATCGCATCCGCAACGAATAGGATTTCTTCCGGATGCACGGCATCGCGGGCTCTTTCCAATTCCTGCATCAGAGTTTCATCAATCTGCAAACGGCCTGCAGTATCATAAATGACTAGGTCAAATCCATTCTTTTGTGCGTACTCGTAACCGTGCTGAATAATTTGGCAAGGATCGCCCTCGCCCTCCTCAAACACAGGCACGCCGATGGACTTCCCTAATACCTGCAGCTGCTTGATAGCTGCCGGACGATAAACGTCAGCGGCAACGAGAAGCGGTTTGCGCTTGCGCTTATTTCTCAAATAAAGGGCTATTTTCGCCGCAAAAGTCGTCTTGCCCGAGCCTTGCAACCCCACCATCATAATGCCCACAGGCGGCTTGCCCTGAAGGCTAAGTTCCTTTGTCTCTCCACCCATCACCTGCACGAGTTCATCGTGGATGATCTTGACGATCTGCTGTCCCGGAGAAACAGAAGAGAGAACGTCTGCGCCTAAGGACTTTTCCTTGACCGCTTTGACAAAATCCCGCGTCACATTGAAATTAACATCCGCTTCCAAAAAAGCGCGGCGCACTTCACGCAAAGAGTCTGCTACGTTTTCCTCAGTCAGCTTACCTTGACCGCGGAGATTCTTGAGAGTTGATTCCAGAGATTCAGAAAGTTGAGAAAACATCATAATTGAGTCGCAATATAGAAACTGAGATTCATGCGTTAATTAAGAAAGGTAGTAGCGGAACGCATTTCCTTTTCCATACGGAGGCGGACCACCATTTCCTTATAAAGATCCGTGAGGCAGTCCTCAAGGCTGATCATCGGCTTCCAACCTAAAGCCATAATCTTTCCCGGATCGCCGACAAGAAGAGGAATGTCGTTCGTACGTTCAAGCGAAGGGTCTACGCGGAAATCCACATCGACACCGGCTATATCTACCAAATACTCGGTAAGTTCGCGGAATGTGACGGACTTACCTGAACAAATGTTGTAAACGCTGCCCGATTCGCAAGTACTAAGCACTTGAATAAGCCCGCGGGCCACATCGCGCACATCGAGAACGTCGCGGCTAATGTCAAGACTTCCCGAGAAGATCACAGGTTCCGTACCATAATTCTTAATGCGGACGAGCTGGCTTGCTATAGAAGGGATTGCAAAGCGGCGGCTATGATGAGGGCCCGTAAAATGGAAGGGGCGCACCGTCACAATATGGAGATTATAAGCATTCTTGAACTGATTTCCCAAAAGTTCCATACATGCTTTAGAAGTCGCATAGGGCGTAAGGGGATTCAGCAAATCGGATTCCTTGTGCTGCGTCGTCAGAAGAAGCCCGGAACTCCGCCCATAAATTTCGCTAGAGCTCAAAAGAAGCACCTTTGCCTCTGGAGCCACTTGGCGCACGGATTCGAGCAAATTCTGCGTACCGAGCAAATTTGTACTGAGCGTCTCATAGGGTTTCTTATACGAAAGCCCAACGGAGGATTGGCTCGCCAAATGATACACGTGCGTAGGATTCACTTCTTTGACAATCGCAAGGACTTCCTTGAAATTGAGGAGATTGCCCGTGCGATAAATAACATCCGAAACCTTCTGCCAAGGTTGCGGCTGCTCATCGCTGAAGCTGTAGAGTTTTTCATTGGAACGCGTAACGCTAGCGAGTATATGGAATCCCAAAGCGCCAGTACCACCAGTAACCAAGATGCTCATTCAATTCCTCCCGGGAGCACAGCCTCCCAAGCCTTACGTACAAGAGATTCGTCAACGGACGCAGCTTTTTCCACCACTCCGATTTTAACGGGAAGGATGTACACGCGCATATTCTTCTCCACTTTTTTATCAATGCCCATTGCTTCCCAAGCCTTGTCCACATCAACCGAAACCGTCTGCGGAAAACCGAACGCATCGAGCAACGCCTTTTGGCGAAGCTCCTCTTCTTTTGTAATGCGGCCAGTAAGAGCCGCCAAACGGGCAGCGACCCGCATACCGAGGCTCACGCCAATACCATGAGAAAATTCGTAATGGTTGAGTTTCTCAATCGCGTGACCGAACGTGTGTCCATAATTGAGGATAGCGCGGAGGCCCATCTCCTTTTCATCGATACCCACTACTTCAGCCTTAATTTCACAGCTGCGGCGCACAATATAAGCAAGAACCTCGCTATCGCGGGAAAGAATTCTTTGCACATTCGCTTCCAGATAGAGGAAAAATTCCTCGTCATAAATGACGCCGTACTTAACGACTTCCGCAAGCCCGGCCAAGAATTCAACGGGAGGCAAAGTAGAAAGCACGTCCAAATCGCAGACGACCGCCCGCGGTTGATAGAACGCGCCGATCATATTCTTCCCTTCGGGGTGGTTCACCGCCACCTTGCCGCCCACAGAACTGTCCACCATCGCAAGAAGCGTCGTCGGAATTTGAACAAAAGAAATTCCACGCTGGTAAGTAGCTGCAGCAAAGCCAGCCATATCGCCCACAACACCGCCCGAAAGCTGCAACAAGCAGGACTTGCGGGAATAATGCCTGCGGAGCATGAACGTATAAAGTTGGTTCAAGCTAGAAAGGTTCTTGAAAATTTCCCCGGCGTGAAACTTGAATACCGGAGAATCTCCAGCTTCCTTCTTAAGCAAAGCCAAATTCCGGCCTTGCGCAGAAGCAACATTCGTATCCGTGCAGATCAAAAAGGAATTGGACGGAGCAAGGCGGAGCCCATAAAGAAGCGAGGAAATGCGCGGAATCAGATTATGCCCAATAAAAATCGGATAATGCGAACCGCAAGAAGGTTCCACAAAAACCGCGCGGGATTCCCAGAACTTGAGATTGCGGAGCACTTCCGAGACCACGTGTTCTTCGGTAAAATCATTGGAACTCTCCACGCTAAAATCAGCCAAAGCATAGCGCGGCTCGCGTTCAGCAAGCATCGTCTTAATCTTTGCCAAGCGGTCTTCGGGAGCGAGACCCGCCAAAAGCGGGCGCGTATTCTTGCGTCCGATCCGCTCATTCAGCACTTCCGGAACAGCCCACAGCCGTATGATAATACCCGTTTTGCGGATAAGAGAAACGATCTGCGACTGCGTCAAAGTGCCGCCGCCCAAGGCGACGACCTTCGGGGATGGATCCTCCGAAATTTCGCGGATAAGATCGAGCTCCATTTTGCGGAAAGCGGATTCACCTTCAGACGCAAAAATATCCGAAATGCTTTTATGAGCGCGCTCTACGATTACGGAGTCCGTATCGACAAAGGTTCGGTTCAACCGTTCCGAAACAGCGCGGCCGATGCGGCTCTTGCCGCTCGCCATAAAGCCCGTAAAATAAATGGTGCGTTCACTGTTTGCCATCACACGCCCTCCGCAAGTCCGATAGCCGACTTCATCACTTGCACATCAGCCCTCTCCCCCGGGAACCAGAATTCAAAGCTCTTCGCACCCTGGAAAACAAGCATCGCACTTCCGCCGATCACCTTGCAACCGGCATTCTTCGCCTCGCGCAAAAGTTTCGTCTCGAGAGGATTATACACAATATCGCACACAACAAAGCGCGGGTTCAAAACATCCTTAGGAAGCGGGCTCTCGTCCACATTCGGCGACATACCCACGGAAGTCGCGTTGAGCACCAAATCCACGTCACCAGCAATGTTTGCAAAATCCACAAAAAGAATATGGCGCGGCATTTCCTTATCGGGAAAAGCCTCAGCCAAAGCAGAAGCAAGAGCTTTGCCTTTTTCTTCATTCCGCGAAACGACAGTCACGGAAGCGCCCTCTTTCATAAGTGCAAAAGCAATAGAGCGCGCCGCGCCGCCATTCCCGAGCACCGCCACATGAGAACCTTTCACGGAAACGCCGTGTTCCGCAAGATCGGAAAGCGCTCCATAAGGATCCGTAGTCGTCCCGAGCAACTTACCGCCGACAATTCCATTTTCCCAGTAAAGCGTATTCACGCTACCTGTAAAACGGGAAATATCGGACAAACCATCCAAGAACTCTCCCACTTTTTCTTTAAAAGGAATCGTCACGTTCGCGCCCCAAAAACCGAGCGCCCGGAAACCGGAAATAGCGAGCCCCAATTCGGAAGGCTCGGGAGAAAGCGGCACATAAGCCGCATTAATGCCCAACTTATCAAAAAGCGCATTGTGCATGCAAGGCGACTTGCTATGCCCTACAGGATGCCCAAAGATAGCGAGCAATTTTGTACGTCCATCAATATTTTTCACAAAGCAAATATAAATTCTCAAAAAATAAGGAGTTAGCGCCAACCGGCCCGATTTTCTATCTTGGGGCCTGTGAAAAGAAATGTCAAAAGAAAGTTCAAGAAAGAAGGCGACATAAACGATGTTCTCGTCGTCGCCTTGCCCATGCTTCTTTCCATGTCGTTCGACACGCTGATGACATTCATCGACCGGTTGTTCCTCTCTCGCGTAGGTCCGGAATATATGAATGCCGCGCTCGGCGGTAGCGGGGCGCAGATGATCTTCCTCACTTTTTTCATCGGACTCATCGCATATGCAACAGCCCTCGTCGCACAGAACCTAGGAGCGAAGCGCAACGAAAATTGTGCAAAAGTCCTTTCGCAGACACTCTATTTTTCACTTTTAAGCGCGCCCATCCTCATCGCCCTCGTTCCGCTCGGCTACTACGCATTCTCCTTCGAAAATTTGGGACCCTTGCAGCTCTCTGAGCAAAAAGACTATTTCGCAATTCTCATGTACGGAAGCGTCATCACTCTTTTAAGGAACTCGTTCTCCAGTTTCTTCTCCGGCATCGGCGAAGCAAAAATCATCATGCAGGCTTCATTTGTAGGTATGATCGTAAACGTAATCGCGAACTACTTCCTCATTTACGGGCATTGGATATTCCCCGCAATGAACGCAAGCGGCGCCGCATACGGAACGCTACTCGGCAACGGCACATCGCTTGCGATGCTCGCCCTCAAATATTTCAGCAAGGATTTGCGCACACGGTTCAACACAGCGCACTCCTTCGGCATCGACAAACCGCTCATCGGCGAACTATTCCGCAAAGGCGGCCCCTCGGGAATAGAAATGTTTTCCAACATGACCGCGTTTCAAATGCTCCTGTTCCTCTTTCACGGAATGGGTCCCGTCGCCGCAACCGCGGCATCCATAATGTTCAACTGGGATATGGTCGCCTACGTCCCCCTGATGGGACTAGAAATCGCCTCGATGAGCCTCGTCGGGCGTTACATCGGAGCAAAGAGCCCAGCCGCAGCCAAGCGGTCCACATACTCCGGGCTACATCTAGGGTGGGCCTATTCTGCGTTCATCTTTATCGCGTTCGTCTTTCTACCGGGCCCGCTCGTGGACTTCTTCAAACCCGACACAGCCTCCGCCCTCTTCGACACCGCGCGCCCGATCGCCATTTTCATGGTGAGGATCGCCGCCATCTATGTCACTATCGAAGTACTGCTCGTAATTTATGGCGGAGCGCTCCGCGGAGCAGGCGACACCATCTGGGTAATGTTTGCAATGTCCGCGATGAACTGGACTTGTACGCT
>Ga0172378_10003161_pt1 | contig 15498 bp, 17 predicted proteins | sample GrowelOW332metaG_FD_119755 | JGI IMG/M metagenome (GOLD analysis project Ga0172378, IMG submission 119755) | Groundwater microbial communities from an aquifer near a municipal landfill in Southern Ontario, Canada - Pumphouse #3_1 metaG | ecosystem: Environmental > Aquatic > Deep subsurface >... | reverse complement strand
GGATTCCTCGATCATCTATCCCGATTCTTCAGACAAAATCCGGAATAAGGTAATCCTCCCGGCATTTATGCCAACCAAGTTGCCGGCATTCCAAGGGCATCAACTCGGAGGTAACTTAGGGGGAAACCATTTGACCGGAGGCGGATCTGCCGCTTCCGGCCATAAAACTTATTTTTTATTCTATACTTAATTAATATATGTGGTTGCTTAACTCACATTATTAATTAAGTGCAAACAATTGGCCGCTTATTCTTCTAGTTTTCCGTAGATTGATTCCAATCCGCGGAGTGCAACAGACTGTGCTTTGGTCATCGCCATGTATGAACCGATGAGCATAGCTTCCATCATCTCGTCTCTTGTAGCGCCGAGTTCCTTTGCGTGTTTGCCCTGCATTTCTATGCAGAATGATGAACCTAATGCACTTGCCGCTGTAACAGCCAAGAGATAGCGCATCTTCGGTTCTAGAACGGAATTCGGATTCTCGAGGATGGCTTTGCTGAAAGCGGCCGAGCGGATGAATATGTCCGGACGTTCTGCCATGATCCTGTTGATCGTCGGAACTTCTCCGAATCTCTTTGCCATTGCTGCCATGATTCTATCTGCTTCTTCTTTCTGCTTGGGATCTGCTTCCATGTTTGCGAATAATATTAACGGCTATTAATTGTTTCTTTTTGTTGAGCTGTAATTAATTAATGTGATTGCTTAACTAACGTAATTAATCATAACTGAGTTCCATTTTTGCATTTTAGTTTTGCAAATCGAGTTTTTTTAAGGTAATGTATAATTTTTGAGATCGGAGAGCAATAATTCATTAGTTGATAATTAATACATGCAGTAGCTTTACTCACGATATTAATTAACAGTAATGCAATTGGTCATTAATTTTCCCTGAAATTTGCAATTATTTGATATTTTGAAGATTTTGCTCCGGATCATATATCTTTTTGATAAAAATCGCAGATAGGAGTAAAGAGCAATCATTTTTGACGAAAAGTAATGGGTTTTCGGTCCACATTTGGGGTAATCAAGTCGATATTCGGGAGTCCGTCGTGGACGGTTATTTTGTCATTTTACTTGGAAAATGAAAGATTTGATGCAATTATTGAGGGATAAAATTTATTTTTGAGAAATAATGCAAAAGTTTACATTAATTCGTTAATTTTTAACATGTATATTAAAAATTAAGCTAATAACTTAACTAACAACATTAATTATGACTTGCAATTTTACAATTTACTAGATTGTAGTTAATTAATCAAGTAAAGCTATCAACTTAACAAATTACATACTGTATGAAAATTTAAGATAATATGCAAAATTCAACAAAAATATTTGTTTTTAAAAAATTTGAAAATAATTGCGTAAATAAAGATATCAGCTTAATCATTTACGATTTGCAATTTGAATAAAAACGATGTTAGCGAATTGTATTGTAAGTTATGAAACAGATTAATGCATCGGTCGTACGTTCATGGATGCTTCTTCAAAAATTGGTAATCCTTGTTATCGCAGCAACGGCAGTCACCGTGGCCATAGTATCTGTCGCGATAATAAAGGACGACAACAAAGAAACGAAAAAGGTCGTACCGACAGGTTATGATCGGGACCTCACTCGGATCTTTGAGAGTAATGATGCATTCTACGCCGAGATATCGTATTGCCGAGGATGAGATCCCGATATTGAAGGACTATGCCGAAAATGTGGGCACGCTGTCGGGCATGCTGGAGTATTTGGAATACGACGACATGGTATACTCGGAAGCAAAGGTATTCATGGCTCTGAGCAAGCTACTATTACGATTCGCCTTATTATGTCGGCATCTATGCTTATTCGATCGCCGCTGTATTGTCTGAATTAGACGGGATCGATACGGCAGAGGATTGGAATCATACATCAAATTCCTGTCGGCAGGTTACGGATATGATCAGAACGGGATGCTGGCCCTCCTGAATGTGGACCTTACCGAAGATGGGACCGCAGACTGCGTCAACGAATTCCTCTCGGAGTGTACCGAAGAGATCGACGAACTGATGAATTCCTGATTCAGTCAACTATACGGAAACCCGATTCGTCGCCTTCCATCGTGAACTTGACGTGTCTCATCCTCAGGACGTCGATCAGCGTCTTTGCGTGGACCCCCAGACCGACATTCATGAACTGGTTTTCGACCACCCTTTGGCCGTTGGTTTCCACAGTGGGTTGGAATCCCAGCGGGAAATGTGCCGTCTGGACCTGCAGAGCGTAGATGTTGCAGTCTCTGTCGAATATAGGTCCGCCGGACTGTCCTTTCAGACCAGGAGTGGAAGTTTCGACATAGAGGAGGTCGTAGCCTTTGTCTCCCTTTCCTTTCATGAGATTCCTTGTATGGATGCCGTCGTTGGGGAACAGCGGGAGCGGAAGTACGCCTTTCTTGATGCGGAATGCATTTTGGGATTCGATGAATTCCGACTCGATATGAGCGAACGGGAAACCGAGACGGCATACGCTCGTACCCGGGCGCATAGTGTCCGGATTCCTGAATTTGGGGTAATATTGGACCCATGCGGGGTTGAAAGGTTCGAGTCTTCCGACTGCAAGGTCCAGTTTGCGGTCTATGTACGCATCGACAAGTCTGACGCCGTCCCAGGCCCACCAGAATGAATGGTTCGTGATCCATTTGGGGTCGGGTTCTATCTTCTTATCGGGCATTCCGGGATTGGGGCGGTGATTCTGATTCACGGCCTCGATCTCCTTGATCTTGTTGCGGTCGGCCTGATATTTGACAAAGGAATCGAACATATGTCCCGCCGTGAGGATCCAGCCTTCGTCATTGATGATGATAAAAGCACCGCAATTTGCGGTCACGGTACCGTCGTATGTCCTCGTTGAAACGATAACAGGACGGGTAAATTTAGCTGCTTTTTCGCAAGCGTCCGCAAACATGAGCGGTTGATTGTATTGGTACTATAAAACAGGACTGACAGGCCGTCAGTATAAAATTGAAAGGGGCCGAAGCCCCGTGAGTTTCACTGCTGTGCGTTGAGAGCGTTGACGATCTCAGGACAGTCGAGGATCTCGTTTCCGATCTTGACGATCAGTTCCTCGTTGGCCATGATCATATCGAGGATCTTGGGGTCTACGAGAGCCATCCTTCCGACGTGCATAACGTAGGATCTGGCGAGATCTACGGCATATTTCGCTTTGAGCTCCATTGCAATGTCCTCTTCCTCGCGGTCGGCCTCGGGAAGGCTGGGGAGGTAGAAGTCCATATAGAGCTGTGCAAGCTCGGAAGGGAGCGATGCGATATCGTAAAGGTTTCCGGTCATGTCGTTGGAACCGTCTTTGAGGTCCTCGACTATCGTCTTGTATCCTGCGATATCATTCGTGAGGAAATCGATCATGTTGAGGCATTTCTCGGACTCATCGCCCGTGGTCTCTGCGGCCTTTGCCTCGTAATCGTCGATCTCCATAACTTTACGGCCGATAACGGCGCGCATCAGTTTTACCTGATCCATAATTTCCATGTTCCCATCCATTGTCTTCACCTGTGAGTGCTGCAAGAATTCAATCTGCAATTCTGTATCGTCAATATATGATAAAGAGTTATGGATGGATAGGCCTAGTTGATATGATTCCGTCACATTCCATTCGAACAGTGCCAGACGCCGAAGATAAGGAGATCAGTATTTCTTATCTCTGGGGACCATTCTTACGGGTTTTCCGCAGTAGGGACATTTGGTCAGAGGGAGATCGTTCCCGTTCTCATCCTCTCCGATAAGCTGAGGTCCCGAGAACGTATCCATGACGACCACTTTCTCGCTGAGCATATCCTCATACATGGGCTTGCAGCAGGCGGCCATGACATCGACCTCGGAGATCTCGAGATTCAGAAGAGGTCTTGATCTGAGATACTTCTTCCTTTCCTTGGTGATCACGTCGTTGACCCTCTCCGCATCTAGGTCTGCGCCCGGATAATTCGCGCTAGCGGCGTAAGCGAGGAGTTTGACAGCCTCATAAAGGTCCTTTTCGACTCCGATGCCTTTCTCGTACATCAGAGCCAGATGATACATCGCGTTGGGGTCCAGAGCATGTGCGGCCTCTTTGATCAGAGGATAGGCCTTCGAAGCATCTGCTTCCACCCCTTCTCCCGAAAGATACATGATGCCGAGCTCCCTCTTCGCGGGAAGGTAACCCTGATCCACTGCCTTCTGGAACCATTTGGCAGCTTCTTTGAAGTCGATCTTGCGGCCGTTCTGGCCGAGACAGTATGCGATTCCCAATTCGTACTGTGCGGATGCTTCGCCGTTCTCGGCGTTCTGTAATAGAAGATCGGAGCTCATTTTCATTCCTCGCTGTGTTCCGAATCGGTAGGCTCTTCATTAAGCTTTTCCAAAAGCTGCTCTGCGGAGTAACATCCGCTGTCCTTGGCAAGATTGAGCCATTTCATTCCCTCTTCTTTGTTCTGCTCGGTACCGAAACCGTCCAGATAGTAGCATCCGAGACAGTACATCGAGTCGGGGTATCCGGCCATTGCAGCCTTGAGGAACCAATTGAAGGATTCTTCCTTGTTCTGGGGAAGATCGTCGCTTTCTCCGTAGTAGACGATGCCCAGCCTGTCCATGGCCTGGACATCTCCCTTTTCCGCGGCCATTTTGTAATATTCTGCGGCCTTGGACCTGTCAGCTTTGGTACCTACTCCTAGTTCGTAGCAGGCAGCGGTCTGATACATCGCATTGAGGCTTCCTTTCTCTGCAGCCTGTCTGTACATCTTGAATGCCTTGTCCTGATCCTTCTCCACACCCAGACCTTCCTGGTAGAGGTACGCCAACGAGTTCCTTGCCTCCGCATATCCTTTGTTGGATGCATTTCTGAACCATTTGGCCGCCTGGACGTAGTCCTGATCTACGGAGATCCCGTCGAGGAACGCCATTCCGTAGTAGAATTGAGCCTCTGCGATGCCTGCCTTTGCCGCCTTGGCGGACAGTTCCACAGCCCTCTTCTCGTCCATGCCTTCGTAGTCCTGCGTGAAGAACATCTTAACAAGCAGCGTCATGGCATCGAAATGACCGCCTTCTGCCGCTTTCTCCAGGAGTTCATATCCCTTGTCCATATCCTGCGGGACCTCCCATCCGTAAAGATAAGACATACCGAGTGCATATTGGCCGTCAATATTTCCGGCATCTGAAAGGGTTTTGATCTCATCTATGTCTACTTCTACATTCTCATCGGCGGTCTCAAGAACGAATTTCTTCTCAGGCATATATGGGGAGAATCGTTCTCTCTATTTATCCTGAACTAACTGAACGGGGGTGTGTGCAGATATCATTTTCATTAAAATCATGTATTTTTGATATCAATTCAGTTATTTCGATGGATCATATAGCTATCCAGCGTATATCCGGCAGTGCCGATAGTGAACAATCAATTCAATTTAGTTTTTTCAGATCCATAAGGAATCTATCGCACTCTTTCTTGTCGGGATAGAGTCTTTCCATTGCTCTGAATTGGGCATCATGCGATCTCTGGAACGGACGATAGCCCTGCCTGAGATGAAGGATCTCGTGGTACACCACATAGTCCAGGACATTTTCGGGAACATTCGGGCTGTCCAGGGCGCTGGATATGGCAACAAGCCTCACAAGCGGGGAACAGTATCCGACCTTTCTGTAATTGGGACGGTCCGTCCATGAGAAAAGGGAATTGTCTATATCGGAAGGAACGATCAGGCCGGAGTCCAGAAGTCTGTTCACGGAATCGATGAGGTTGTATGTCGTCCCCTGTTCTGACCTTGACAGGTTCTTGCTCCTTTTCAGGAACAGTTTTCTCTTTTCGTAGACGAATCTGTCACGGGTGACCCACTCTTTGTAAACGGGCATCGGGGGGATCTTCTTTCCGTTTGCGGCCATTATCATGGATTCGCAGAATTCCAAAAGGACCTCGTCGGGCGCGTCATCCAGATAATCGGAGATGGTGAGGTCCATCGAATTGAATTTGATCCTCCAGGAAGCCGACAGGTCACGGGTGTTCTTGAATCTCGCGTTGATGGAATCGTACTTGTGTTTCCCGGCAAGCGGAATAAGCAGCCGGGTCAGTTCAGAATCTGTCCTTGCGTGCATTGTTCCTCACCGGATGCGAATTCAGAATGACGTCCTTCTGTTTCTGCCTGGTCTGCATGGAATGTTCTGCTTTGATATCGACCGTGTCGTTGATATCCCTGTGCGTGTAGAACATCATGGTGGAGACGGTGGAGGGCGTAGGGGTGAAGATCTGGATCTGCTCGGGATTGGTCTTGAGTTCCCTGTGGACGAAATCGTTCAGTTCTTCCATATCGCTCATATAGCAGCCAGGGTGGGCAGCCATGAGGTAATAGGTAAGGAACTGTTCCTTTCCCTGTCTTTCGTTAGACTCGTCGAACATGTCCTTGAAGTCCAACAGGACGTTGGAATCGGGCTTTCCCATGAGATCGAGCACTCTTTTCGATATGTGTTCCGGTGCGATCTTGAGCTGCCCGGAAATGTGGTCTTTGACCAGGAGATCCAGATATTGCTCTCCGCTTGCCCTGTCATAGACGATCATATCGTATCTTATCCCCGATGTTATGAAGACCTTCCTGACACCGGGAATGGAAGAGATCCTGTTGAGAAGGTCTATCTGCCTCTTGTGGTCGAGAGGGAGGTTCTGACAGGGTCTGGGGAAAAGACATTTCTTATCTTTGCAGGCGCCGTGGGTGAGCTTTTTGGCGCATTCGATGCCGTACATGTTGGCCGTGGGTCCGCCCACATCATAGATGATGCCTTTGAAATCCGGAGATCCGGCCATTCTTTCCGCCTCGGCAACGATTGAATCCTCGCTCCTGGAGACGACGGTACGTCCCTGGTGGACGGCAATGGCGCAGAATGAGCATTCCCCGTAGCATCCTCTGTGTGAGGTGATGGAGAATTTGATGGTGTCCATGGCCTTGACATGGCCCTGTTTTGCATAGTACGGGTGTACCGCATTTTCGAAATCCGATGAATAGACGGCATCCAGTTCCTTTACGGAAAGCACCCTTTGGGGAGGATTCTGAACGAGGAATCTCTTGGCGTACGGCTGGGCCAGACCTTTGGCGGTTATGGGATCGCAATTCTGGTAGAATTCCCTGAACATGCGTACGAAGTCGGGATCCTTGTCGGCTTTCACACTGACCTTCTCATAGCTCGGAAGCACAATGTATCCGTTCGGGACCTCCGATGACATGTAGCATATTCCGCGGACGTCCTTCCAATCCTTACCGTCACGGAAGCAATTGGCCAGCTCCAGATTCGAGAGTTCCGCCATTCCGTAGGTGATGATATCCGCTTTGGCATCCAGAAGTATAGATCTTCTGACGGAATCCGTCCATGCGTCGTAGTGTGCGATCCTTCTCAGACTGGCCTCGATACCACCCAGGACGACGGGTTTCCCTTTGCTGTATTTCTTGATGAGGTTGGTGTATGCTATGCAAGCCCTGTCCGGACGTCTGTCGTTCACACCGCCGGGGGTGAAATCGTCATCCTTCCTGAATTTGTTGGTCGGGGTGTAATTGGCGACCATGGAGTCGACGCATCCCGCACTTACGGACCAGAACAATTCGGGCTGTCCCAGGCGTGTGATGTCGTCGCCCGATCTTATGTCGGGCTGACAGATGATACCTACCCTGAATCCGTTATCTATGAGATAGTGACCGATGAGCGCTGCACCGTTGTAGGAGGAATCTATGTACGTATCCCCGGAGACGATTATGATATCGAGGGCGCCCCATCCTCTTTTTCTGACCTCTTCGGAAGTGGTAGGTATGAACATGAGGCCTCAGTAGACGTATTCGTAGATGTGGTCGTTCATGAAGTAGCCTTCTCCGATATCGGTGTTGACATCCTTCTCGATCCTGAAGCCGTTCCTTTCGTATGCTTTGCAGGCCTTCAGATTGTTGACGTTGACTGTCAGATACGCTCTTCTGAATCCCTGGCTCTTTCCGAGTTCGAGAAGTTCCCTGAGGGTCTCGGAACCCAGTCCTTTGCCTCTGAATTCCTTGAAAAGGTAGACCTTGCTGATGAAGAGCGCGTTCACTTCGGGGTGAACGGCGAAGTAACCTGCCTTTTTGTCACCGTCGAATATGAATCCGTATTGGTATCCGTGGTTCTGTATCTGATCGATGATGTCCCTTTCGGTCTGGAATTTCATCAGCATGTATTCGATCTGGTCCATGCTGAAGATGTCGGGATAGAAGTACTCGTGCCAGATCAGATTGGCCATTCTGGATATCTCGCGAATGTCGGACAGGTTAGCAAAGCTGATGCTCATCTCAAAGCCCCATCTGTTTCAGGAGTTTGGGTATGCCCATCTCGAAGTTGACGCCGAATCTTATGTCGGTTCCCGCTTCTTTGGTCCTCATGATGCTCTCGGCAGTGAAGTTGACGGCAAGATATGTCGCCCTTCCGATGCTGAGGCCGTTCACGAGGGCGGCAACAACGGCCGAACCGAAGACATCGCCCGTACCGTGGTAGTATCCGGGGATAATTTCATGGAAGGAATATTCGATCTCATCGGTCTCGACATCATAGGCTGCGGCACCCAGGTCCTTCTCGTTGAAGTAGACGCCTGTGAGGACGACCTTCTTGGCGCCGAGTTTTCCCAATTCCATAAGCAGGTCGTGGATCCATTCCTTGGAATAGGGTCCGGGTATGTATTCGATGCCCGTCATCAGACAGGCCTCGGTGATGTTGGGAAGGATGACATCCGCTTTGGAGCAGAGTTTCTTCATGCCCTGTGGGAAATTATCGGGGAATATCTTGTAAAGTTCACCGTTATCGGCCATTACGGGGTCGACGACTATCAGAGTGTTTTCGCCCTTCAGATCGTCGAAGATGCCAGAAACTATGTCTATCTGTTCGAAAGAACCGAGGAATCCGGTGTAAATGGCATCGAATTTGAGGTCCAGGGTCTTCCAGTGATCTACGATGGGCCTGATATCTTCCGTAAGGTCGCGGTATGTGTATCCTGTGAAGCCTCCGGTGTGTGTGGAAAGGACCGCCGTCGGTATTACCGTACATTCGAGCCCCGTCGCAGAGATAATGGGCAAGGCTACGGTCAGCGAACATCTTCCGAAACATGAGATGTCGTGAATGGCAAGTACGCGCTTCTGCTGCATGGAAAGGGGTTATGATTCCCCCGATATTAAGTTACGTGCGCATTGATGCTTTTCGTGTACCTGTCATCGCATGAGAATAGCGGTATTTTTATCGGTGAATGATATTGGGTTGTATATGGCGCCAACAGCCGATTATCATTTGGAGACCGCTCTCAAGGATTTCAACGACAAGGTCAATGAATTAGAGTCCGAAGGAGGTCCCGATGAGGAGCTCATGGATGCCTACATCAAGAGAGGATGCGTCCTTTCGATGATGGAATACTATGTTTCGGCCATTTCCGATTTCGATGATGCCATTAATATCATCCATCATCTTGAAGCGGCCGGAAAACACGTGGACCCCGGTGTGTTCGTCAAAGCGTACGTATCGAGGGGAGAGATCCGCGGCGGTGACGATCTCAGGCCCATGGCGGACGATTATGCCATGGCAGCCACCAAATTAGGCGATCTGAAGGTCACCAGTCAGTTCTACGACAGGAAGAAGATCATCAAGATGTGCATCGGATGCTGCGAAGACCTTGTTGACGAAAATTTCCCCGCAGAGATCGATCCCTTCGTCGAGAAAGCCTATTCGCTCCTGATCGCGAAAGAGGATTCCTGGTCCAAGAACCGCTTCCTCGAGGTTTTGAACCTCGAAGGTCAGGCCCAGATGGACCTGGGAGATACTTCCGAAGCCGTCGAAACGCTGACCAGGGCCATCGAAGAGGGAACGGAGCTTCTGAAAAGAGGGGATCTGGACGATATGATGTGTCTCGTCTTCTCTTACGCCACAAGAGGCGATATCGAACAGGAAGGCGGACTTACGGAACAGTTCATAGCCGACAGGAAAGCGGCCATCATCCTTTTGGAGCAGATGAACGAGGCCCATAAGCTGTCGGATGTCCACATTCTTTCGCAGATGCACCAGGACCTTGCCAACACCTATCTGATGCTTCACAACGTGAAAGAGGCGGAGAAGCATCTCATGCGCGAGGTCGCTCTCGATATGAACGGGGCCGGGGATTACATCAACATCCACGCCGACCGTCATGATATGGATGATGAGCCGAAAGACGGCGACGATCTCGATGAGTGATGTCTATCATAAGTCGTAAATACTGTAATAACGTGTTACATTTATGAAGGTCGTCATTGTCCACGGGCAGATGCACAAAGGAATAACATACCACATCACCCAAATGCTTGTATCAAAAGCATTCGAAGGTGCCGATATCGACGAATATTTCCTGCCGGAAGACGGTCCCGGATTCTGTATCGGCTGCGAGAACTGTTTCTACAGAGGCGAAGAGAACTGTCCCGACCATGATAAGATGGAAGCTGTCGTCGGTTCTATGATATCTTCCGATTGCATAGTGATAGATTCGCCCACATATTGCATGGGAGTGAGCGGTCAGCTCAAGGCATTGTTCGATCACATGGGATATATGTGGATGGCCCACAGACCGGAACCTTCGATGTTCAAAAAGATCGGCATCGGAATATCGTCCTGTGCAGGAAAGGGGTCGGAAGAGATCGTTGATTTCATCAGACAGCAGATGCAGATGTGGGGCGTTCCGACGACCTTCGGACTGCCTGTCGTTGCCGCTTCCCCCAGCTGGGAGAAGATGTCACCGGATAAACTGGATGACATTCAGGAAGAAACATCGAAACTTGCTTCGAAGATATCCAAAGCAAAGCCTTCTCCGGGCGCCAAAGAGAAGATCATCTACAAGTTCATGAAGAAGAACCAGGAAAACAACGTCTGGAATCCCCGTGACAGAGAGCACTGGGAAAAACAGGGCTGGCTCGACGGAAAGAGTCCTTGGGAATGACCGAGATTCGGCAAATTCGGCGACCTCCCCGCAACGGTTATATTAACGGGGTCCATCAAGAGGTCCATGCAAACGCTCTTCTGCAGTTACTGTCACAGTCTGATGACACCCGGAAGCCAACGCTGCAGACAATGCGGCAGGTTATTGTCTGACGATGCAGAGAGCAATCAGTCGAGTCTTATGGGATTCGAAAATTCCAAACCGACTCCCGAAATAGTCTATCAGGCCAACAAGGAAGCTCCTTACATGCCGTACGCCCCCAGAGAGGGGCAGCTCGATATAATTGCCGATATCCGCTCCGCTCTTGACGAGCACAGGCACATCGTCATCGAATCGGGCACAGGTACGGGAAAGACCATTGTTGCCCTTGCAGCGGGCCTAGAGCACGCAAAGAGGACGGGAAAGAAGATCATCTATCTCACAAGGACGATCTCCCAGAGCGATCAGGTTATGAAAGAGCTGAAGGCGATATCCACCATACAGGATGTCTCCGGGATAACTCTCACGGGTAGGAACAAGGCATGTCCGCTTTTCAGAGGAGAGGAATATGACAACCTTCCGCCGAATGTCCTTTCGCTCATGTGCGAGGACAAGAAATCAAAGAGCGTAAGGAACTCGGCCGGCGGATGCAGATACTACGATCGCACCAAACAGATGCTGGACGGCATCAAGGACTATTGTAAGCACAATTTCCCCACCTCCGATGAACTGGACAGGTACTGCGTTCAGCTGGGAGTGTGCCCTTACGAGACCAGAAAGGCACTGATGAAGGAATTCGACGTCATCGTTGCCCCATACATCCATATCCTGTCCGAAGATATCAGGTCCAATTTCCTCAACAATCTCGGCGGAGAGAATATCCCGTTGCTTCTGATCGTCGATGAGGCGCACAATCTCATCGATGCCGCCAGACAGCAGGAGAGTTACACTATTTCCCTGCGTATGGTGGAAGCGGCCATCGATGAATGCGATGCATTCAAAAGACCGGAACTTTACGAAGGCGTCGTTCTTGACGACTTCATCAACTATGTCAGGGTCCTGATCAGAATGCTGGCCACACAGTATATCACACTCGGTAAGAAGGAGTTCAAACTCCCCGACGGTGCGGTGGAAGATGGCCTGTGCAAGAAATTCGAACTCAGACCCGCAGATCTCGATATGGCGATCAGGAAGATGATCATGCTCGGAGAGGACAGAATGGATGTGCTTCTGGAAAAGGGCGGTCAGAGCATGTCGCCTGTTTACACTTTGGGAGTGGCGCTTCAGAACTGGGTCTCCTCCGGCGGGGAAAGATACGTAAAATCCATAAAGGCCAGAGAGGACGGCGAATACCTGTCCGCAGCATGCATAGACCCTGCGGACATAGTCAAATTCATGCAGGAGCAGGACGGAGCCGTACACATGTCCGGAACCCTTCAGCCTTTGGAGCAATACTACAAGATCATGGGTCTTCCGAGGACCACCAGGGCTAGGACATACCCTTCGCCTTTCCCTCCGGAGAACAAGCGCGTGGTCTACGTGGACGATCTGACCACGAAATACGATGTCATGAGCAAAGACCCGGCGATGACCACCAAGATCGAAAGGAGGATCGCATCGCTTTGCAATGCGGTCACCAAGAACACGCTGGTTTTCTTCCCCTCATACAAATTACTGAACAGCATGCGTCCGTTCCTCGAAAGGGATATCGACAGGCCCCTCTACTGGGAAGAACCCGGACGTCAGAACAAGACCATGAGATCTCTGGATGTATTCAGAAAAGGTCAGAACGGAGTATTCTTCTGTGTTATGGGCGGTTCCGTGGCAGAAGGGATCGATTTCCCAGGTGACGAACTGTGCTTTGCCATATTGGTGGGAATACAGTTCCCGCCGCCGTCTTTGGAATCCGATGCCATGAAAGATCTGTTCGATAAGCGTTACGGCCTCGGAATGGGATGGAAATACCTTCAGGAGACTCCCGCGATCAGGAAGATGAGACAGGCCATAGGCCGTCTTATCAGGACCGAAACGGACAGAGGAATGGCGGTCATCTTAGACTCCCGTGCTTCACGTTACAAGAGACAGCTCGATGCCGAATTGACAGATGATGCCGTACGCGATGTCGTACAATTCTTCAATAACCAATGAAATACGTAAATATATGACGCCTTTACCTTCACACTCATGGCACTATTAAGCATAGTGGAAAATGTCAGATATTGGATCCTCGCAGGAGTGATCTGTGCATTTCTCATAGGCTCCATAGGAGATATTACTTCTACGATTCTTATTCTGGTGCTTATTATTCAGATGTCACTGTCCATGGACGGTCTTGTCCTGCGTAAAAAGGATATTTCCGATAATTCAAAGGGAATCATCTGGTCTGCGGTGTTCTGTTTCGTGATATGCAGCGGATCGGCCCTTCTCATGGGGCTGCTGTTCAAGGGAGCATACCCGGAAATCTGGAACGGATGGGTCATGCTGGCATCCGTCCCGTGCGCCGTTTCGGTGATAACATTCGCTTTGTATCTCAAAGGCGACATGGTCCTTTCGGTCCTGGCAACCACCGTGATCTACTTCATGGCGCTGGTCATCACACCCGTGATGACGATGGTATTCGCAGGAGACGCCATCAGTCCGCTTCAGATCCTGAAATATGTGGTCCTGTTCATCGTCGTACCGTTGGCAATGACATATCCGCTGAAATATCTGCATCTGAACAGGCCGCGCAAGGTCATCGGCATCAACATCATGATGTTCCTGATGGTATTGCTGTCGGTCGGTTTCAACCGCGATTATTTCTTTACAGAGCCTGTGGTCGTACTGTATATCGCCATAGCATGTGTATTCAGGACCTTCGTTGTCAGCATCATACTTATGCATGTACTGAAAAGGGCTAACGTCAACAGGGAAAGGTCCTTCGTGTACATCGGCATGTCTGTCTGGAAGAATTCCGGCCTTGCATCCACCTTGTGCATAATGCTTCTGGCCGACACCCCCGAAGCTGTATTGCCCTGTGTGATCTCGCTTCTGATAGAGACAATATGGTTCGGAGCCATGGGCGGTTACTTCGAGAAGAAATGGCCTGCGGAATTGGGTCCGAACGATCCCAAACCTCTGAGCAAGGCTTGATATTGCAATATCGCTTAAATATGACTACCCATTACAGTTGATGGGCAAAGCGGAGATAGCTAAGCCTGGCCCACGGCGCCGGTCTTGAAAACCGGTGGTGTTTCACCTCGGGAGTTCGAATCTCCCTCTCCGCGCCAATCTTGCCTACCCAGACATTGGGTTTTTGAATTTCAATTTTTCAGCCAGGAAGCTCGCCGAAGGGGGCGCTTTCCGTGTATGAGCCGGTGCCCTGTCCCCTGAAGGAGGGGCTCATGTGCGCGGCCACCGCGCGTCTGATCCTCGAGGGTCGCTGCGTCGGCTGCATCTATTCCGCCAGGGTCCTAAACGATCCGTGGGATGCCTTCGGCCGCTCGATCGGGTATGGGATCGAGACGATCGCCAGGAGGTCGAAGGCATGATCTCTCCGAAGTGCATCGGGTGCAAATACTGCCATGAAGGGGACAAGATCTGGTATGACAGGTATTGTCCGAACCCCGGAAAGAACATTCCATGCGAACTCTGGTCAAGGCGCGGCCTCACCGGATATGAACTTGAGTTGGTCACGGTCTACCGTATGTTGTGTGACGGCCAGAGTGACGGCGCCGTCGCATACATTGAGAGGATATTCTCGCAAAAGGGAATCCCGAAGGGGGCGATCCAATGACCGACTTCACCATCGGTTATTCAGACATTCTCTCTGAAGAAGGGGGCCGCATCGGTCTTATGACGCCCACCGGCCCCATCTACTCCGCGGATCCGGAAGACATGGATTTTATCGCGGAACTCTCCGAGAGGGATCAGATATCGTTCGAGAAGAGAGCGACAGCGAGTTCGAGAATTATGATATGGATCGTAAGACCCTACTCGGAAGGAAAAAAACCGATACAGCGGAGACCGTCAAATCACAGAAGGGCAATGCAGCAATCAACACTGTAAATTCACGTCTCCATAAGACAGAAATATCGAAATTAAAAAGGGCATAATAATGTAAATTGGAAATATGTTTAAATATAATTAACACATTTGTTAATTATGGATGAAATATTAGAGATTTCGGGTAATCTCGGAAACTATGCCATTGCCATGTTGATCCTTCAAGAAAAAGCAGGATTGAGTTACAAAGAAGCTCGGGCGGTGCTATGCGGATACAGAGAAAATCCCTGGATGATGGCAGAGGAATTCGGAGTGACCTATAGCGCGGTCTCGAATCTGATCAGAAGAGGGGAGAGGAAAATGATCGCCGCTAACATCTCATTAAGTGATATCCTCAAAGAATATCCGATGGGTGAATTGATGGTCGATCCTCCGCCAGTCGGAGAATAAAATATTCCCCCTAAGTTACCACCGAGTTGATACCTAAGTTTTACATGCATTACAAACATAACAGCTAGTGGTTATTATACTTCCAAGGTATGTATAAGACCATGGAAGGTCTCGACAGATTCACGGAT
>Ga0172378_10003160_pt1 | contig 15499 bp, 13 predicted proteins | sample GrowelOW332metaG_FD_119755 | JGI IMG/M metagenome (GOLD analysis project Ga0172378, IMG submission 119755) | Groundwater microbial communities from an aquifer near a municipal landfill in Southern Ontario, Canada - Pumphouse #3_1 metaG | ecosystem: Environmental > Aquatic > Deep subsurface >... | reverse complement strand
AAGAAGGTGTGAAATTTGCTCTCGAAGTACATCCCACTGAAATTGCTTTTGATTGGTACACCACACAAAGAGTTTTAGCCCTTTTTCATCAACGAAAGGCTTTTGGTTTAAATTTTGATCCTTCCCATCTCTTATGGCAAGGGGTAGACCCTGTCACATTTGCTCGAGATTTTGGGCATAAGATTTATCATGTTCATATGAAAGATGTGAAAATGTTAAAAAATGAAAGAGCGGGAATTCTTGGATCCTTTCTTAATTTTGGCAATACCCATAGAGCTTGGAATTTTGTATCGATCGGTCATGGGGATGTCGACTTTGATGGTATTATCAGGGAATTGAATGCCGTGCATTATAACGGTCCTCTTTCCATCGAGTGGGAAGATTCTGGCATGGATCGATTCTTTGGGGCAAAAGAGAGCCTTGAGTATGTTCGAAAAATTAACTTTCCTTCATCAGAAGTTCAATTTGACGCTGCATTAGCAAATAAATAAGCTCCTTGATAGCATAGGTACTTATAGAGGGAAAGGTCTAGGTTAGAAAAGCCTAGGCTTTTCTATTTATGCAAAATGTTCCTTTTCCTTTTCACGACAGATTATGTCATTAAAAATGAAGATCTCCTTTATCCAGTATTGATTATGCTTCGTTGTGTAATCTCTATTATTATTTTATAAACGTATAATTTGTTTAAAAATTAATAATATTTATATAAATCATAAAAATGTTATATTATACACACAAAATATGTTTACATATTGTTATTATACAGGTATGTTAAAAGAGAGGTACAAATAGAATGAAAATATTAAGAGTGGAATATCAGCATATAAGCTTATTTAATGATGGACTTGTTGTAGATTTTACAGCTAGTAATAAAGTTGTTGATAAATCACAAGTATACGATGTTTCCAAAACATTATATTTACAGAAAGTAATTGCTTTTGCTGGTATCAATGCAACGGGTAAAACGACAGTATTACGATTAGTTGACTTTGCTATGAATCTCTTGAGTGATAATAACTACTTAGATAAAGTCTTAATGAAATATGGGTTATTCAAAGATAATACAAAAATTATTATTGATTTTATTGAAAATGATTGCATGTATCGCTTGGAAAGCACCATTGGCATTCAAGAGCAAAATAAAGAAAACGCATTGAAACCCACAAAAGCATATTACTATAAAGAAGAAAAAATTTATAAGAAAAAAATAGCATCTGTAACTATAAAGAAAAATTTATTTATGTGGAAAGAAGAGCCTGAATACAAGAGAAGTACTCTGCTCCCAGAAAATCTCAAAATGTTAAAAAATAATCAGAGTATTATTGTTTTAATAACCAAAGATAAAACTATTGTTCATTATTCTTGTGTTGATTTAGTGAATATCAACATGCTTTTCATTCAACAAAAATTTAATAAGGATATATATAATTTATTTGATAATAGTATTGAAAACATCAAATACCTTGATGATACAAATTTCGAAATTACCTATAAAAATTCGGATGAAATACATCAGTCTTATGATAATGAAGATCAATTTCGTTTTCTCTCTTCTGGTACCATAAGAGGACCTCTCTTACTCAATATTATTTCTATAATATTACAAACGGGGGGATGTGTTATTATTGACGAAATTGAAATTCATCTCAATAAAGCATTAGTTGAATTGATTATCAGTTTATTTAAAGATACAAGAACAAACCCTAAGGGTGCTCTATTAATTTTTTCAACGCATTATGTAGAAATTCTTGATAGCATGGAAAGAAAAGATAATATTTATATTACGAGAAAAGATAAAGATTTTAATCTCTCTATCACTAAATTCTCAGATAAAATAAAAAGAAATGATGTGAAGAAGAGTGATATTCTCTTATCGAATTCTTTTGAAAATACGGCTCCTCAATATGCATTAATACAAAAAGTAAAAGAGGTGTTATGCAAAAATATCAAATAGATTTCGATAATAAAATTGTTTTGTGCTTTTATGAAGGAAATGCGGAAAAAGAAATTTTAGAAATGCTATTAGAAAATAAGAAACTTAAATTTACCGAAGATGATTTATATGATAAAGAATTCAAAGAAAGAGTTTCTGTTAAAACTGTTGAAAAAAAATATTTGAGTTTATCTTTTGATAAACCAGTCATCATTTTGAGAGTCATTGATTCAAAAAAAGAAAAATTCAATCTCTCGAAACTTTATAAAAATCGATTCAAAGAAATCTATGTTTGTCGAACAGCTCCAGAAATTGAATATTTACTCATTATGTATCATCATGATGAAGACATATTTAATAAAGAAAGATCACATTCTCAAATAAGAGCTTGTCAATTTTGTAAAAAATATTACGGCTATTCCAAAACAGCAACGGATGAATATTTTAAAAAAAATTTACCCATTAAAGAGCTTCTTGAAGTATTGAGAAAATATGATAATATTCATTCTGATGAATACACTATTTATTCGTTAGTCAAGGATTGATTGCAAGATTGAATAGGTATTATGCACATCAAGAAACAAATACACATTGTTTTTATGCATAACAAATCAATGATAATATTCTCTATGTACAAAAAAGGAGTTCGATTATATGGAAAAGAAAAGTGGTCAAGTTCTCTATCTTTCACATGGGGGAGGGCCTCTTCCTCTCTTAGGAGATTCTTCTCATGCCTCAATGGTAAAATGGCTGACGAAATTACCCACACTTATCAACAAACCTGAGGCTATTATTGTTTTCAGTGCCCATTGGGAGGAAGACGTTGTTACCATACAAAGTGGTCTTCAACCAAATCTTATCTATGATTATTATGGTTTTCCTGAAGCCTCATATCATATTACCTATCCATGTAAGGGCTCTCCTCAACTTGCACAAAAGATTGCAAGCCTGTTTGCAAGCAATGGTATGCAATATCGCATGGATGAGCAAAGACCGTATGATCATGGGTCTTATATTCCTCTCACATTCATGTATCCTGCAGCGGACATTCCTGTTATTCAAGTATCACTCGATCATCATCTTGATCCATTGACCCATCTTTTGATAGGAAAAGCCTTACGCCCCCTCTTGAAAGAAAATATTCTTATTATTGGTTCAGGATTTTCATTTCATAATATGACAGCTTTTGATTTTCAAGGAAATAACCATCCCGACCCAGTCAATAATGCCTTTCAAGACAACCTCATTAATCTTTGTTGCGGAAAGCAAAGCGAACAAGAGAAATTTGATACCTGCATCAATTGGGAACACCTATCAGGAGCCCGATATTGCCATCCTCGAGAAGAACATTTCTTGCCTTTGCTCGTTTGTCTAGGATTATCTCTCCATCCAGGCACTACTGTATTTGATGATTATATTCTAGGAAAAAGAGCTACCGGTTTTTTATGGTAAAAAATGTACCCAATGAGCCTGGTAATACCATGCTCACACGTGTGTATATGAGTCTGCACAGATTTTTATGCATTTAATAGGCTTACATATTTTCAATAGTATTTTGCTCTATGAAGGAAATATCACACTTACTTTACAATCCTAAAATTGAGATATTCCTCTCAAGGAAGAGAATTAAATAAACGAGGACTTGTTTTTCGACAAGTCCTCAGTCCTTTAACAAGGAGAAAAATTAATACTTATCTGCTTGTCTTTTAAAAGCTTCTAAATGATTTAATGAACCATCACGTAATTCTGTAAAAACTTCTCTCATATCTTCATCCAAATTGTATGACAGAAATTTATTGTACATATCAATGTTTTTAATCTCTGCTTCAACACCTACTTGATAGGTATCTTGAAGACTTGAAGGAACCATAACATGATCACTTCCATCAAAAGAGGGAACGTCAAATTGATATTTTTTAAACAAATCTAACAACAAACTTTCATGTTTTTTTTCTGCTTCAATAATAAGAGAAAATGGTTGAGAAACATCAAATTTTTGCATAATCAAGGTATACTCAGCAAAAGCCATTCGTTCATCCTCAAGAGCATAGGTAAGCATTTCTTCTGGAGTAAATGTATGCATTGTTTCAACAGCCATTGCTCCATACAGTTGACCTTGTTCTGAAGAAGAAGTGTGAACTTCTGGTACCGGTGTTTGAACTTCTGGTTGTGCTTCTGCACATAAACCAAAGATTCCCGTAATGAACATAAACATTAAGGCAATAAAAAGTTTTTTCATGTGTACCTCACTTTATGTTTATTATACCACAAATACTGAATTACACACAAATTACGTGTTGTTTTATCATTATTAACACACTTCAAGAGGTGCCTCTTATACGCAATAAGCGATATTTACCTCAGTTTGTAGGAGAAAAAAGTATAGTTTTATCCCTATAAATGAAGGCAGAATCTTTACCATTGGTAAAAATTCTGCCTCTGTATTAGGTATTACCTGAGGGAGATGAAAAGGTCAAGAATCCTCGACTCTCGTCTTTAATATAAGCTCTGATAAATGTGTAAAATTTGCTCTTTGTTTAATGGAACAAAATTATTAGCAAGCAATCTTTGTTGATTTTCAATGACTGATGTTGTAAATGTGACCAGTTCATCCTCTTTCACTCCATAGGCTCGTAATGGTTTGAGTTGCATGATATTCTTCAAAAGAATCTCAAGACTCTCATACACAGCTTCCACATCACACCCGAGGAGCTTTGCTACATAGCTATTCAATGTTGCAATTTCACCGGTATCCTTTATACCTAAGTATGTTTTCATGACACCAACGAAAAGAGCATAGTTTGATTCACCATGTGGTACATGATAGGTAGCACCTAAAGGATAACTTAAGGCATGTACTGCTGCACACCCCGCATTACCAAAGGAAACGCCTGCATACATGCTGGCAGTTAAAAAGTCATCAAAGAGATCGAATCTTTTATCTTGACCAGCTTGGGCAATCTGTTGATATCCGTTGATAATGAGGTCAAGGGCACGATATCCAAAGAGTTTGGTGGTCGCGGTAGCTTTTGGTGATAAAATTGATTCAAAAGAATGAATTAATGCATCAATTGAGCTGGTCGCAAAGAATTTAAAAGGAAGCACGGTGAGGAGTTCTGGAATGAGCACTGCACTATCTGCATATAAAGCATCAACAGCAAGGCCTTTTTTCGTATTTCGCTTGGTAAGAGCAAGAATGGAAACATTGGTCACTTCCGAGCCAGTTCCACAGGTGGTTGGAATGATGACCAGTTCTTTTTCTTTCACAATTTCTAATTCACCATTGAAAAGTGCATCACTTGGTACGATATTTTTGAGTGATAAAACCTTGGCCATATCAATAACCGAACCACCACCAATTGCGATAATACGCTTTGGGTTACCCTGAATATTGGCAGCAATGGCATCAAGCATGACATCGGTTGGTTCGCCTTTGCCATATTTTTCTTTTAAGATAACTTGAGCTTCTAGGTGAAGGTCTTTGAAAAATGGCTCAAAGACGAAACTATTGGTGACAATAAGATCTTCTTTTCCTATTTTAAAATCTTTCACAAAGTTTTGAACGGAATCATACTTATAGATACTTGGTTTAATCATTAACTCTTTCATTCATTTTTTCCTTGTACAATAATATTGTGTGCGAGAAGAAGAAGAGATAAAAGACTTTGTTGCATCTAAAACTCTTCTTCATTTTACCGCCAAAGAATACCACAAGTGCACAGTTTGCGTACATTGCACCATCTGAAATATCAATAGTTTTATGGTATATTTATGGTGAGAGCAGGTAAAAATACTCATTTTATGCACCATAAAGCCATATAATAAGGTATATGAATACTTCCTATGGTGCAGAGGTTCTCTTTTGCTTATTACTCTTTGAGCGACAATGTTGCATGATAGAAGGGAAGATTGAAGGAGGAAGCATATCCCGTTCTATTTTTATCTTCAAAGATATCTAATAATCTGAAACCAGCTCTCAGTTGTCCTCCAATCTGCTCTTCAATAGTATGGGAAAATTGATAGCCACTCTCTTCTTTGAGGTATAAAGCTTCTTGTTCTTTATTTTTTAAAGAATGAAAGGGTAGGTGAGTCTCTAATTGTGTTTCGTCATCACTAAAGGCAAAGTTGAGTCCTGTATCTAATCCGGCAAGTAAGGTTCCCCCTTTTTTTAACACACGATAACATTCTTGAAAGACGAATTCTGCATCTTCAACATAGATATTTGATACGGGGTTCACAATCATATCAAAGGTCTCATCCTCAAAGGGGAAAGTTTTCGACATATCAGCACGGAGAATTTCAATGTCATATCCTTCTCTTTTTGCAACCAAAATGTCTTTATCGAGCATTTTTTGCGAATAATCCATCACGGTACAATGAGCCCCTCGGGCAGCAAGTACCGGCATTTGTTGTCCACCACCACTTGCAAGACCAAGCACTTTTTTTCCTTTTACCTTTGCAATCCATGAGTCTGGTACATCTTTGATTGGTGTGAGAAATATGCCTTTTTTCCCTTCTTTTGCACGAAGAAAATCTTCATGCGTTATCTCTTTTGCCCATTCCCATCCATCTTCAACCCATTTATCTATTGTTTTGCTATTTTCATCTGTATACATGGCACTTCCTTTGTATTCTTTTTGTTAAAAGATACAAAGAGCATCCTTCTTATGCAAGTATTTGAAAGGATAGAAGACTTGATTAGGAGAGAGAACGGTACTCTCATGTTGAAATTGTTCTATAAACAACAAAATTATCACATTGTTGGACTTTTCACGCCGGCGGTATAATGAAGTTATAAGAAAAAGACATGGAGGTCTGAAATTATGAAAAAAATGTTTCTTTTATCAATGGCTACACTGGCTTTGATTCCAACTTTTCTTTTTGCACAGGGAGGTGCAGAAACAAAAAAGGATGACAAAGTAGTAATTGAGTATTGGACACATGAAGATGCAAACAGACAATCTCTTGAAGACAGGTATGTCACAGAGTTTGAAGCAACACATCCTCATGTAACGATTCACATCACCAGACAGTCTTCAACGAAAATGATTGAATTGGTGCAAACAGCCTTTGCCGCAGGAGAAGGGCCAACAATGTTTAATCTCTCAATCAACGATGAATATCCGTACATGGCTGCAGGAAGAATTGCTCCTGTTGATTATGAAGCAGCTGGATATATGGATGCAGATGAACTGGAAAAAACGTATCTCAAAGGTATGTTAGATCCTGTAAAGATGGATGGTGATTTTTATGGACTTCCTCTTGAATTGACTAACTGGTCTCTCTATATCAACAAGAAAGTCTTTAAGAGTGCAGGATTGGATGCAGAAAAAGCCTATCCGCGCACATGGGAAGATGTGGTTTCCATTTCAAAGAAACTTGTCATGAGAGATGGCGATATTATTACACGCAGAGGTTTTGATTTTAGGTATCCTTACTATTTGGAATCAATGGTTCCTATGGTAGAGCAACTCGGTGGCCAACTCTTCAGTGCTGATGGTAAAGAAGCTATTGTTGGTGAAGATGCCTGGGTTACTTGGCTTACCTTTATGCAAGACTTTGGTCCAAATGGAGAAAACCTAGGATCTCCTACCTATAAAAATGCTCGATCCTTATTCAATCAAGATAATAATGATGTTGCCATGTGCATGACTGGTCTCTATCAGGAAGCACGAATTAAAAATGATAACCCAACATTCTTCAATAGTAATGATTGGATGGTTGTTCCATTCCCAGTATTTAAAAATGCCGTAAAAGATGAAGCTGCTTGTTACTATGGTCATTATCTTATGGTAAATGCTGATGCAAGTGATGCGGAAAAGAGTGCCGCATGGGAATTTATTGGGTATATGCTCAGTCATGGTGAAGAATATTTAAATACCGTCAATATTATTCAACCAACCAAAGAATTAATGACAGGTGAAGATTATCATAGTAAACCGTTCTCTGATGTCTTTGCTGGTGACTTTGAAAGAGGTCATGTCGTGTATTATGGTGCAAACTCAAGAGAAATTCAGAGTTTACTTCGAACCGCTGTAGAATCAGTGATGTTACAAAATACCGATCCATATCAAGCGTATCTCCAATTAAAGAGCTCTGCTCAGGAATTATTGGACGAAGAGTAATCTTGTGATTTTGTTTTGAAGGGGATGTAACTGTACGCAGTTTTGTCCCCTTATTTTTCCGATACAATCATCAAAACTCATGTTAGGAGGGCGTATGTCTCATAAAAAAGTGTATAGTATGGAAAAAAAACAAGCGAAATGGGGGTTAATTTTTACGCTCCCTTGCTTAATCTTTTTTGCTTTATTTAGTTTCTATCCCATTATCAATGCATTTATTACAAGTCTTACCAATAAGAAAGCATTGGTGCGAACGTCCCAATTTGTTGGTTTTGATAATTACACCTATCTCTTTACCAAGAGTAATGGTGGGTTCTCTCTCTCCAATTCGCTTCGTGCAACCTTAACCTTTACCATTGGTACCTTTATCCCTATGGTGATTGTTTCTTTGATTATTGCCGTATTCTTGATGCAATTAAGGGGAAAAAGTTCACGAGGTTTCTTTGAAATAGCCTATTATCTACCAGCGGTTCTTTCTTCCGTTGTTGCTGCAGCAATTTGGATGATTCTTTTTGATCCTCCAGGGCTCATTAACCAAGCATCAAATTTTATTTTGCGCACAACAGGAAAAGATTTTCACTGGCTGGTAAATCCTCAGATGTTACAAGCTTCAACCATGATTGTCTACTTTTGGAAATATATAGGCTATTTCGTTATCCTTTTTATTACGGGACTCGCATCCATTCCCCCTATGTTGTATGAAGCAGCAACGGTCGATGGTTCTTCAAAATGGCATACGTTCTGGAGAATTACACTTCCTCTTCTCAAACCAACCGTTCTTTTAGTTTCTGTCATGGCAATGCTGCAATGTCTCAAAACTTTTAGTACCCAATATATGTTTCACCAAGGAGGAGCTGCACGACAACCCATCGATGTGATTACCATGAACATCTATTTTACTGGTATTCGTAACGGACGACTTGCCAGAGCTTCAGCTATGTCAATTATCCTGTTTTTCGTCATGCTCTTTCTCACCTTAGCTCAGTTTAAGGTGTCGGGTAGTGATGAGACTGAATACTAAGAGAGAAGGGGGAAAATTATGAAACGTTATCAGAAAAAACTCACGGTTGTCGAAGTACTTATTTGGGCCTTTTTACTCATGGTTTTAGTCTTTACGATTATACCTATCATTTTTATGCTCAATGCCGCTTTTATGGACTCAAAACAAATTCTCGCTATGCCTTTTCATTGGATTCCTTCTTCTTCATACTTTACGACAGAGAGTCGTACCTTTTTTACCAATTTTCACAAAGCCATCTATGGAAATAATGAAAACCCCGTCTTTTTACGTGATGTGGCAAATTCGCTTATTGTTGCAATTACCTGTGCGCTCTCGACGGTTTATCTCTCCGCACTCTGTGGATTTGGACTTGCAAAGTACAAATTTAGAGGTCGTAATTTCCTCTTTATGTCAATTATGGCAACCATGATGATTCCTTTTGAAGCAATTATGATTCCTCTTTATATGGTAACCAGTACACTCAATATGATGGATTCTTATCAAGGGCTCATTGTTCCTTTTTTGACCAGTGCTTTCGGTGTTTTTCAAATGCGACAGTATTTATCAACCTTTCCAGGAGAATATCTAGATGCTGCTCGTGTTGATGGCATGGGAGAGTTTAGTATGTTTTCCCATATTGTTTTGCCGAACTGTAAACCAGTGATGGCAACGTTGGGTATTTTATCGTTCCGCGCACAATGGGATAATCTCTTGTGGCCACTGTTAATTTCCCAAAAGGAAAGTATGAAAACAATTCCTCTCTATATTACCAAGTTTAGTGAAGAAAAACAGACTGATCAGGGGGCTATGATGGCATGTGCACTTTTAGCATCAATTCCTATGTTTTTCCTTTTCAGCATGCTTTCAAAATATTTCTTAGGAGGAGCCGCCGTCTACGAAAGTAGAAAAGGTTAAGAATGGTGCACACTTGATTACTTTTTTTGTTCAGCAACTGTTCCAAATTCTTTCTCCCTGTTTTCACAATTGATGTTTCTGTAATGACTTGGGGTTGTCTTACAGTACCGTTTAAAGACTCGGGTGAAATATCCAGAAGAGAGAAACCCACATTGAGTCGAGATTTCATTGATATTCAGTGTGGTGGTGGTTAAGAGCAACAGACTTTTGTTCATTCTATAGGTGTTTAAATATTGAAGAAAATTCATGTGCACATATGCACTAAATAATCGGGAAAGATGTGTTTCACTGACTTGCATCTGATCTGCAGCTTCTTTGAGACCGATAGGTTTGTCATAGTTAAGACTGATAAATTCAATACTTTTGGACACAAGATAATTGTGCACATCGCTTACTAAAGGAAGGAAAAAGGCGTGTGTATTTTCTTTGAGAGGAGAGCGAAGGCTCTCCATTTTACTTTTCAAATCTTCTAAGACCTGAATAAATGCTTCATCATCAACAGGTTTTAAGAGATAATCAAATACATGAATTTTAATAGCAGTTTTCATATAGTTAAAATCGCTAAACCCGGTGAGGATAATGGTTTCAAATTCACCTTGAGCTTCTTGAATCATGGTAAGCCCATCAAGACCTGGTAAGCGTATATCAGTAATGACGATATCGGGATGATACATTTCAATGATTCTTTTTCCTTCAATCCCATTATCTGCCGTTGCAAGAAGGGTGAGGTCTAATTTTTTAAAGGGAATAACCATTTTGAGTTCTTGCAATATCAAACTTTCATCTTCAACAATGACGAGTGTGTAATTCACGAGTTCCTTCCTTTATATTGAATGCTTTCTGGGATGATGATGAGACTATGGCTACATCCTTCTTCTTCAAAGAGGGAAAGGGTAAAATCATCACCATAATAGAGATGTAACCTTCGATAGATATTAGAGAGACCCACATGTTTCGTTTCCTGTAACTTTTCAGGTTGAAAGGGAAGAAAACCGGGAGGAAAGCCAACACCATTATCAACTACTTCAATTGAGACATATTCTTTGTTTTGTAGAGAAACTCCTTGAATAATGATGGAAAGATTCCACGCACCCACCTTTTTTTCGAGACCATGGATTATGGCATTTTCAACAATGGGTTGAATGATTAATTTAGGAGTAATGATGTCCATGAGGTTTTCATCAATTTGATAGGTAACATGTAGTTTATCTTTGAATCGCATTAATTGTATGGTGAGATAGCTTTGTACCAGTTGGATTGAGGTATCGATATCACAGTAGGCCTCTGTGTTGTCTACTGTGGCCCTGAGCAGCTCTCCAAGCTTAATACTAATCGTATAGATATCCTTTTGCTTATTGATGTAAGCCAGGGATTTGATCGTGTTTAAGGTATTGTAGAGAAAATGTGGATTCATCTGTGATTGCAATGAGATTCGCTCTGCTTCCATCGTCTTGCGTTCTGCTTCAATAATTTCCTTCTCTTCTGTTTTTGTTTTTTGTATGAGGTGTATCAATTCAATAACCATATAATTGAAACTGCGATAGAGTTGATCAATTTCTTGTATATCAGTTTCATAAAATTGAATGGTCATATTACTTGTTTCGACCATTTTCATCGAAGAAGCAAGGACTTTTATGGGTTTGGTTACATGATAAGTAAATCTTCGGGCTAAAATAAAGGAAAGAAGAATTCCCAGTCCAAATGCGAGCAATAAGACGGTCAGCATAGTCTGGACGCTATCAAGATAGGGGCTCAATTTGATACAGCCACAAATAAAGAGAGGAGTATTGGCTATTGGTTCAATGGTAAGAATGATACCATTTGAAATCCATTGGCCTTTTTTCATATCCCCTTTATCTCGAATTGATAATTCTGAAAAAAATGAATAATCTTGGATCTTCGAAGAAAAATTGATGAGAGAAGATCCTTCAAAGATGGAAGGGTCAACGAGGATTAAATTGTCCAAATTTGACGTATTGACGAGAGAATCAAGCAAGGTGGTGTGGAAGATATCAATAATCACATAGCCTATGACGGATCCCTTTTCATTAAACACATTTCTCATCAGCGAAAGGACAACTTTCTGCCCGGAGTAATTTTCATAATGGTTTTGAATGGTTGTCAATGTTGATCGCTCTTTATCGGGTGTTTTGATAGCGAGCATTAAGGTTGGAATGGTATTATCACTACGTAAATTGTAATGGGAAGGATTCATATGAGTCGACAATTGCAGTTTCCCATCAACACTGAGTATATGAGCAGAGGCCTTATAGGTTTCATTTTGCATCACCGAAAAGAGGATGCCATAGGCACTCTTCTTTGTTTGAGCTTCAATAGTTTGTGTTGCTGTTTCGCTGGAAAGAAGTGATATAATTTGCTCATTCGTTGAGAGCTCATAGGCTTTATGCCTATAGGAATTGAGTAAAGAAGAGAGTTGCTCACTGTCCCAAAGGGTGATGTATTGGTTTTCTTTTGCAGCATCATTGATAATAGTCCTTCTCCCAAAAGAGATGAAGGAAAGGGCGATAACCAAAAGTGGAATCGTCATAATAATGAGGAAATTGCCAAATAATTTGTTGAACAGTGGTCTTTTATTCATGTATTTTTATGATACAACTGAATAGTGAAATGCACAACAATTTATATTTTCATCCTTTCAGAGCTGAATCTATTCATACAAAGTAAACAGGTCTTTTATTGTTTGTAAACAATATATCCATAGGATAGCCATAGTAAATGAAGGAGAGTGGGACCAAAAGACTCATCTCATGATTACAGGAAAGGGGACCTCTGGAGTGAAAAATTGCCTAGTATCAATGAATTTTAAAAATATCAATAACATCTTTCGTTTTATTCGTCTGAAACCAGACCATAAACAATCTCACATACCCTTGAATTTGATGCTTACCTTTTGCCTGATTGGCATCACCGTACTGAGTATTTTTACAGTCCACAAGCTCCCATATCAGCCTTTTTCTCGAACAATGAGTGGCGCAACGGTTCATTTTGAACGAGCTCAGGTACTGCAAATTCAAGATGAAACGCTGCATGACAGCGATATACAAAAAGGTTTGAAAGTCGGATCACAAACACTCCTTGTGAAGATTGTAACGGGAGAACACAAAGGAGAAACTGTTTCTGCAACGAATGCGCTCTCAACCTACAACAGTGTTGTAGGGAAAGTTGGTTCCTCTCTTATTGTGATTGTTGACCAACTGGACAATGGCCTGTTTAAAACACGTGTATATAACTACAACCGTATTCCTTATATGTATATGATGGCACTTTTATTCTTTGGGGCACTACTCCTTGTAGGAAGAAAAAAGGGCTTCATGGCAAGTCTTGGATTAGTGTATACGTTCCTTTGTATCTTTACCATTTTTCTTCCCTTAATCTTACGTGGTTATTCACCTCTCGTAGCTGCGCTTATTCTGGTAAGTCTCAGCGCAACAGTTACCATGATTCTCTTGAACGGGGTAAGTAAGAAAAGTCTTTGCTGTATCCTTGGTACCGTTTTTGGGGTTACGCTTTCAGGCTTTATTTTAATGCTTTTTTCTTCTTTTATGCACATTTCCGGTCTGAATACCGGAGAAGCAGAAAGTCTTCTTCTCATTGGTCATACAACAGGGTTACATGTGCGAGATATCCTGTATTCAGGAATTCTCATTACCTCTCTTGGCGCTATTATGGACATTGCCATGTCTATCGTATCTTCTCTCTATGAAATACAAGTACATTCTCCTCATGCAAGCCAAAAGATTCTTTTTCAAGCAGGAATACATGTGGGAAGAGATATCATAGGAACCATGTCCAATACGTTAATTCTTGCCTTTACTGGAACTTCTTTGAATCTTCTTATTCTTCTTGCTTCTTACTCTGTTGAATACAACCAATACATGAATATGAATAGTACTGCAATAGAAATTACGCAAGCAATGGCAGGAAGTCTTGCATTGGTCTTAACCGTTCCTCTTACTGCTTTTATTTCCTCGCATATATTGGCAAAAAAAACACTCGAGCAAAACATCTTATAGGAAATGAGATGAAAAATATAGACAAATACTGCATATGCCAACGAGTATATATCGTATTTAAGGAGAAATTATGCACTTTCACGTAAAAAAGTATGGTCTTTCTATTCTTGTAGGAATAGCCTTGTGTTCCGCGCTCTTTGTTGGATGTGACGATTCCAATAATGAAGAAGTTGTTGCCCCTGATACCACATCGGGAACGTTAGAAATCTCTGATCTCGTCATGCAACCGGGTGGTGATGCATCGAAGATGAATTTTTGCTGGTACTCAACCGATACCACGACATCAGAGGTGCAAATAGCCCTCGAGTCACAGATGGTGGGAACAAACTTTCCTCTTTCTTCAGCGATTACCTATACCGGGACCATCGCTACATCAAATGGGTATATATCGAATAAAGTAACCGTTGAAAACCTCAATGAAAATACTGACTATGTCTATCGAGTCGGCGATGGTACCCATTTTAGTGATATTTATACGCTGAGTACGTATGATAAGAGTGATTACCATTTTATCTATGTCGGAGATCCTCAAATGGGAAGTTCTGGAGATATAACCAGTGATGAAGAAGGTTGGCAAGCAACGCTGACGCAGGCCTTAACAACGTTCCCTGAGACAAGCTTTATTTTAGGGGTAGGAGACCAAGTGAACAGCGATGATAATGAAGATCAATATGCTGCATTCTTACGTCCAGCTGAACTTTCATCTATTCCTTTTACCGCAGCTGTTGGAAACCATGATGTAGGGACACTGTATCAATATCATTACAACGTTCCCAACGCATCAACTAAATATGGTACAACCGATGCAGAAGGAGATGGTGATTATGCATTCACCTATGGTCCTGCTTTGTTTATGGTTTTAAATTCTAATAATACGAGTGGATTATCACATGAGGAATTTATCAAAGAAGTGAGTGATGCATATGCTCATGATGATACAATTATCTGGAAAATAGTCGTTTTACATCACTCAATTTATAGTTCGGCACGACATTCCGATGATTCCAGTATTATAACCCGTAGAAGTGATTTTTATCCAATTTTTGATAAGTATGATATTGATGTCGTCATGATGGGTCATGACCATGTGTATACCAGAAGTTATCAGATGCTGGGTGATGAAGCACAAAAGAATCAAACCGTCAATGCTGATGGGGCGGTAGTGAACCCAACGGGGACACTCTATGTAACGTCTAACTCTGCAAGTGGTAGTAAATACTATGATTTTGAAGAAAACGATACAGCCTATCGTGCGGTGAGATGGCAGGGGTATGAGCCATCATATTCCAATGTGCAAATGAGGGCCCTGTGGATTATATGTCGGGATAGTTAGGTAACATATATAAATAATAAGTATAAATTTTAGAGTAGAAAAAAGTGGTAGTCTCGATTATTATAAAGGTAACAACACCAAAGGAAAGAGGCTATCCACATGCAGAACGTTACCATAGATGAAGCTGTTTATTCTAGAGTGAATACAATAATTAATGGCTTT
>Ga0172378_10003159_pt1 | contig 15500 bp, 16 predicted proteins | sample GrowelOW332metaG_FD_119755 | JGI IMG/M metagenome (GOLD analysis project Ga0172378, IMG submission 119755) | Groundwater microbial communities from an aquifer near a municipal landfill in Southern Ontario, Canada - Pumphouse #3_1 metaG | ecosystem: Environmental > Aquatic > Deep subsurface >... | reverse complement strand
GCGCCCGGTTAAGAGCCTACGAGCTTTCCAAGCCCGCCCCTTCAGCCACTTGGGTATTCCTCCAAAAACGTGGCAAAAAGGATTATATGAGGTAAAGGCTCTTTTTTCAATGCGTATCGGAAAATAAAATGGAAAAGATTTCTTTTTCTTCGATTATCCCTTGATTTATTAGGGATAATCTTCGTTTAGTTATTATTTGTAGCCATCTTCTTTTTTCTGATGAGATATATGGTTTATCGATAAGGTGGAAGAATGATATAATCATTCTGTATGATTGAAAACATTGTTGACGCCCCATCCCAGGGGATGAAGGCAGAAAAATATGTCAGAAAATACCTAAAGGAAGCTCCCTTAGGATTTATTTACAAAGCCTTTAGGAAAAAAGATATTAAGGTTAATGGTCACTGGGTTAAGAAAGACCATGTCTTAAATGTTGGAGATGTTATCCGGATTTACGTTAATGACCAACAACTTGAAGATTTTAAAAAGCCTAGAGAAGCTACCAAAGTTCCATTTCCTTACGACATTATTTATGAAGATAACGATGTCCTGATTGTTAATAAACCGTCTGGGCTACTAGTTTATGGAGATAAAGAGGAAAGTCGAAATACCTTAACGAATAAGGTTCTTAACTATCTTTACTACAAAGAAGAATTTGATCCTGAAAATCATTCTTTTGTTCCAGCGCCTGCTCATCGTTTAGACCGGAATACTTCTGGGTTAGTTGTCTTTGGAAAAACTGATGCTGGACTCAAGGCACTTGTGGAACTTTTCCGTCTTCGAAAAGGAATTGAAAAGAAGTACTGGGCTTTAGTTGCTGGTCGACTTGAAGGTGAAGGAAAAATTGAAGCTCCTCTTAAGAAGAATCCGGAGTCGGGGCTGGTTAGTATTTGTTCCCCTGAAAATGGTGGCAAGACCGCTCTTACTTTGTTTTCAAGTCTGGAAAGATTTGCTGATTCCTCGCTGGTTGAGTGTCTTCTTGTAACGGGAAGAACTCACCAAATTCGGGTACATATGGCCAGTATTTCCCACCCGATTATTGGTGATGGCAAATATGGAGATTTCGGGCTCAATAAGATCTATAAAGCTGAATATGGTTTATCTTCTCAATTCTTACACGCTCATGAGATGTCTTTTGGGGAATTAGGTGGAGCTTTAAGCGGTCTTTCAAACAAAAAGTTTATCTGCCCTTTACCACCTTTTGAGTCTGCTTTACTTGCTCAACTAAGAAAATAATTATTATTAACGGAGGTCTTTTATGGACAAAACAAACGACGCTTACAATCGCTGGTTGGAGAGCCCATCAGTCTCGGATGAGTTAAAAGAAACTCTGAAGAAGATGAGTAAGTCTGAACGAGATGATGCGTTTTTCCGTGATATCGAATTTGGAACCGCGGGAATGCGGGGAGTTCTTGGTCCTGGTACTAATAGACTTAATGAATTTACCGTTAAGAAGGCAACTGTTGCCTTTGGATATTACCTCCTTAAGACTTTCCCTGATGCTAAAGAAAGAGGCGTTGCTATCAGCCATGATAACCGCTATTTCTCGAGAGAATTCACTCTTGAATCCGCCCGTTTACTAAATGAATTAGGGATTAAGTCCTATATCTTTGATTCTTTAAGGCCGACTCCTGAACTTTCTTTTGCGGTAAGAAGACTCCATGCTTGTGGTGGGATTATGATCACAGCGAGTCATAACCCAAAAGAGTATAACGGATACAAAGTTTATGACGAAAACGGGTGCCAACTAGTTCCGGAAAGGTTTGTTGGTCTCCTTGAAGAAATAAATAAATTACCTGATGAGTTAAGCATTGAATTTACTCCAGCTGCCGTTAAAGGAGAAAACATCATTCTCGACTCTCAAATCGACGATGAATACGTCGCTTTAGTCGAAGGAACTCAAATTAATCCTGACCTTCCTAAGAAGGGTTTCAAAATTGTCTATTCTCCTCAACATGGTACTTCCTATGAAAACGCTATAAGAGTTTTTAAGGATTGCGGTTACGAAGTTATTCCTGTTCTTAAGCAGTGTAACCACGATTCAAACTTCGGAGGCACAAAATCTCCAAACCCAGAAAATCCAGAAGCTTATGAAGAATCAATTAAACTAGCCGAACAATATAAAGCCCATCTTATTGTTATGACCGATCCTGATGGAGATAGAGTGGGGGTGGCTTATCGAGCAAAAGATGGTAGTTATCGTCGCTTTACCGGAAACCAGAGTGCGGCTTTACTTATTGATTACATTCTTAGTGAACGGAGAAGAAAAGGCACCTTACCTAAAGATGGGGTAATGTATGACACCGTGGTTACTAGCGACCTCGGTAGGAAAATTGCGGCTTCTTACGGTCTTTCCGTTGAGTCGTTTCTAACTGGTTTTAAGTTTATTGGCGACCGCATTGCTCATTACGAAAAAGAAGGAAAAGGTCCAGAGTTTGTCTTCGGTTACGAAGAAAGCTATGGTTGCTTAATTTCTCCTTTTGTTCGTGATAAGGATGGTATTCAAGCAATCTTACTCTACTGCGAGATGGCTTTATGGCATCACTTAGGAAATACTCCTTTAGACCTGGCTTACAACGCTCTTCTTGAACGGTATGGTGGTCATTATTCCTTTAATGATTCCTTAGAGTTTACTGGGAGCGACGGAGCGGAGAAGATGAAGTCTATGATGGATGCTCTCCATAAAGACGCTCCAAAAAGCATTGCTGGGACAAAAGTTGCTAGAGTGGAAGATTACTTCACAGGTTTAGCAATCGATGAAAATGGGAAGAGTGAAGAATTACTCTTACCAAAGAGCGAAGTCGTTAAGATTATCTTAGAAGATGGTTCTTGGGTAGCGATTAGGCCAAGTGGAACCGAACCAAAAATTAAGTTCTACGTTGAAGCCGTAGCTGAAGGGGCTTGTGACCTTGAAGCCAAGGCTAAAGAACTTTCTAAGAACATTAAAAAAGAACTCGGAATTCGTTAAAGCAGAATAGACTCTAAAGTTAAGGCAACGCCATCCTCGGCGTTGCTTTTTTCTGTTGTAGGAAAATTCGATAAGAGAAGAGGAGATCTACTATTTTTCATTGTGAAAGCTAGAGCGGCTTCTTGAAGCATTTCAAAGTCGTTATCGCTATCACCAAACGCAATAGTGTCTTCTTTTGAAAATCCTAAAAGAGACTGAACGTAACGTAATGAAGAGCCTTTTCCAACTCCAGGAATATGAAGTTCGCAATAGGCTGAATCTCTCCAGTGACGGTAAGAATACCCCAACTCTTCAGCGATAACTTCGACCTTCTTTCCAATTTCTTTATCGCATCCCATGATGCAGGTAAACGGATTAAAAGATAAGTCGTGGTCAATATTTCCGTACTTTGTTTCCATTCCAGTAAAAGGAAAATACTTATCGAGATAAGCGTCAAAATGTAGAGCAGCGATAGAAGTTTCATCTTCGCTAACAAATGATGTGACGATATTGTTTATTTGGTGAAAAAGACAAATTATCTTTTCTTTACTAAACGTATTAGCCTGACCTAAAAAGGAAGGATCTAAAGGGTGCTTAATTAGCGCTCCGTTATAGGCGATTAAAGGAGTGGTTAACTTAAGAGCTTTGTAAGTTTCCATCATTGAGCGGGGTGGACGACCGCTAGAAAGAATAATGATGTGGCCATTTTTAGCAACTTCTTGAAGTATCGCAATACTTCGATTTGATATTTTTGAGTCCGCTCCTAAGAGAGTTCCATCTAGATCGATGGCGACTAATTTCCTTGTCGTCATGAATTTAAAAAGTTAATAAACCAACAGCGTTTTGCACGCGTTTTAAAGTCTTATCTGCAATTAATGAGGCTTTTTCTGCCCCTTTCTTTAAGACATCAACGTAAGCGCCAGTAGCAAGGATTTCTTCATAGCGAGCCTTGAAGGGAGTAAGTTCTTCTTCAACACAATCAGCAACAGCTTTTTTAAAGTCACCATAGCGGTAGTTTGCAAAAATCTTTTCTGCTTCTTGGGGAGTGATGTCTTTAAGGGCGGCATAAATCGTCAAGAGATTAGAGATACCTGGTTTAGCAACCGGGTCATAACGGACAACAGTTTCACTATCGGTAACAGCCGACATAATCTTTTTTCTCATTGAAGAGATAGGTTCTTTTAAGAAGATGTCACCTTTAGGATCGCTCTTTGACATCTTACGGCTTGGGTCGGATAGAGACATGATTCTAGCCCCGACTTTCCCAACTTGAGCTTTAGGCATGACAAGGATATCGCCATATCGTTTATTGAAGCGGTTGGCAACATCGCGGCATAACTCAACGTGTTGAACTTGGTCTTCTCCAACAGGAACGATGTTGGCGTCATAAAGAAGGATATCAGCGGCCATAAGGACAGGATACGCAAAGATGCCTAATCCAATAGCCTCATCTTTCATCTTGCTGCACTTATCTTTGAATTGAGTCATTCTTCTTAACTCACCCATGTAAAGGTAGTTTTGAAGAATAGCATTAAGCTCAGCGTGAGCGGAAACTCCGCTTTGAAGGAAAATTGTAGATTTTTCTGGATCGAGTCCGCTTGCTAAATAGAAGGCAGCGATGTCTCTTGAGTTATTTCTTAAAGTCTCGGGTTCGATTGGCATTGTTAATGCGTGAAGGTCAGCAATAAAGATACAAACCTCTCCGCTGTTTTGGAAATCTTTGAAGTGTCGAAGGGCTCCAATGTAGTTGCCCAGTGTAAGTTCGCCTGTTGGCTTAATGCCTGAAAGTATACGTGTCATATATAATCCTCGTAGCCATTATAGTTATCTTTGCTCAACACTACAATTTTCATCGCGAGGTTTCTTCCTTAAGTGATAGAATAGGAAAGTATGATAAAGATATATACATCTCCAAGTTGTTCGAGCTGCCGTAAAGTTAAGAAGTGGTTCGACGAAAATCAAATTCCTTACGATGCTAAAGACATCTTTGGAAAAGAACTCTCCGATAGTGATCTTAAGGAGATTCTTTCTAAATGTGAGAATGGCACCGATGACATTATTTCTGTTCGTTCAAAAATAGTTTCTAATAATAATATCGATTTTGACGGGATGACTATTTCTCAGTTGATTGCCTTTATTAAGAAGAATCCTTCTATTCTTAAAAGACCGATTATTGTGGATGATCACCGCGTTCAAACAGGCTATAACGAAGAAGAAATCAGAACATTTATTCCTCGGGCCCGGCGTTTAGCGGATTCTTTCTGTTGTCCAGAAGAATGTCCTAGTTACGGAAGCTGTAACCCAAGTCTAGATCACAAAGGAAAAATAGAAATTAAGAAATAAGTAAAGTTTCTTGAGCTGTACCCCAAAATTCTGGACTGCCAGGAGGTGGGGTATTTTTTTATCTTCCAACTGCCGCTAATGCTCGGGCGACTTTTGTTTTCTTATTGAGAGCGAACGGGATGCCGTTCTTTGTTAATAGTTCTTCAAGGAGACGTTCAGCATCGGCTTCATTATTGTATTCAAGTTCAACTTCGTAATCGATATGCCCTGAATAATGGTTTTCATCGATAGAAAGAAGACCACCTTCATATTGGATGTCTAAACGTTTGGTCGTTAGTGAAGTAATAATTGTTAAAGTTGAAACATTAACATCAAGCATCGTTAAGAATCTCTTTAAGTCGTTAGCGGGGAAAATGCCTTTCTTAAAGGCCTCAAACTCAGCAGGCTTGAGGGTTTCATTCTTTTCAAGAAGACCTTGGCTAAGTGGAGTCTTTAAGGTCATCTGAAGGGTGTTTTCCTTTTCTCTAATGCGGAGAGCAATGCCTTCTTTCTTAAGAAGAGATTCATCGTTATCAATGTAGTAGTTGGTTTGGCAGTAAGAATCAGTTGAATCAAAAAGCTTGAGGAGCTTTTCGTATTCTTCCTTCTTAATAAGGGCTTTTGCTTCAATCTCAATGGCGTTTGACATTTCTTTTACCTCGTCTAGTATTATAACCTTGTTAAGGCATAAAATATCACCATGGAATTAATGATTTTTACTTCAATACCAGCTTCCGGGAATTCTATTCTTCTTTATGCGCTCACTTCTATTGTTGTTTGCTCCCTTATTGGCCTTATTTTTTGGGGCTTAATTAAGGATACTTTCTCAGCTTCTTCTCCTAAAAAGAAGATTGATACCGGAGCCTACATTTCCGCTTTAGGTGGTGATGAAAATATTATTGATAAGAAACTCTCCGGTTCACGAATTACAATCAAGCTTGCTAATTACGATCTCTTAGATAAAGAAAAACTCCTGGAAGCAGGAGTGGATTCTTATATTCTTATGAGCGATCGTTTAGTTCTTGTTGTTAAGGATGCCGCCGAAAAAACTTATAACAAATTATTTGGTGAATAAATTATTAAAGACGTGAGCCTTTATGTCTTCAGTAGGGAAACCCATAACGTTATCGTAACTGCCTTCAATTCGATTAATTAAGCCAGCTTCATCTTGAATGCCATAGGCTCCAGCCTTGTCTAAAGGTTTATATTTGTTAACGTAATCAATGATTTGTTGGTCACTAAGAACATTAAAGTAGACGAAGGTTTTGACACTTCGAGTGATCTCTCTGTTTTCATCAATGTAAGTATATCCTGTGAGGACAACTTGGCGTTTTCCTGATTGTCTTTTCAGCATCAAGATAGCATCCTTCTCGTCCTTGGGTTTACCTAAGACTTCATTGTCTAGAATGACAACTGTGTCACTTGCAAGAACTCTATCAAAAGGATGGGAAGAAAAAACCTCATAGGCTTTCATACGTGATTCTTCTAATGGGAGGTCTTTAGGGGATAAAAGGTCTAGCGCTCTTTCATCGATGTTTGCAGGCATAACAACGAAATCCGTTGTTATTTTGCGGAGTAATTCTTTTCTCCTAGGAGATAGCGAGGCTAAGATTAACATACTAATTGTTCTCGTTCATGATAACCGGGATAATCATCGGATTGCGTTCAGTTTTGCGGTATAAATACTTTCCAACGGCAGTCTTTAAAGTAGCTTTAATCTCACTGAAAGTGGCTTTGCTTCTCATCAGTTCGTTCAGAGCTTCTTGAGCATGCATTTGAGCGTGGCGAACTAAATGAGTATCGCTAGAAGCAGAGAAACCACGTGCGTATACGATTGGATCAACGCTGACTTTATTAGTCTTAGAGTTAATACTAACAAGGACTGCAACCATACCATCACTCTTTAAAATTTCACGGTCTCTGATGACTGCACTTGAGACGCCATCGAGGTCGTTACCATCAATATAGACATCATCGGCAGGCACGTGTCCCCCTAGAGTAATCTTATGATTGAACAAAGAAATCATCTGACCATTCTCGCAAATGAAGATATTGTCTTTCTTCATGCCGAGTGATTCAGCAATTTCTCCATGGAGTTTAAGCATTCGGTATTCACCGTGAACTGGCATAAAGAAACGAGGAGCAGCGAGTCTTAACATAAGACGAAGTTCTTGACGGCTAGGGTGACCCGAAGAGTGAAGTGAGAAAGCTAAACTGTTTTGCTTAACATCAGCTCCTTGCTTAACTAGATTGTTTACCAAGCGGTCGACAAGAGCGCCGTTTCCTGGAATTGGATTCGAGGAGAATACGATAGTGTCTCCAGGCTGAATATGGATTTTATGGGTTCCGTTGGCAATACGAGAAAGAGCCGCCATAGCTTCACCTTGGGAACCTGTGCAAAGGATACAGACTTCGCTACTGCGGTAATTTCTTACCATTTCATCAGTAATAATCGAGGCATCAGGGATTTTGATATAGCCATATTCGCGAGCGATAGAAACAACATTTTCCATTGAACGACCCAAAATACAGATTCTTCTTCCGTGTTCTACAGCCACCTCAACAACTTGTTGAATACGATTAATGTTGGAGGAAAAGGTGGAAACAATAACTCTTCCGACTGCTTTATCAAAGACTTCTTCAACACCGCTGCGAACGTTCGTTTCACTTGGAGTGTAACCTTCGATTTCAGCGTTTGTCGAGTCGGACATTAAGAGATCAACACCTTCAGTTCCTAAGCGTGACAGTTTTGCTAATTCGAAATTCGGTCCTACTGGAGTTAAGTCAATTTTGAAGTCTCCAGTCTCGATAATTCTTCCTTCTTTGGTGTCGACACAAATGCCAAAAGCATCAGGAATAGAATGGGTTACGCGGAAAAATGTAACGGTAAAATCATCACCGATTCTAACGATAGAATCTTGATCATATTCGATGATCTTGATATTTTCCTTAATTCTCGCGTCTTCAAGTTTATGTCTAATTAAGGCTGCCGCTAAGCGGGGAGCGTAAATAACTGGAAGGTAAATACTGCGGACAAGGAAAGGGATTCCTCCGATATGGTCTTCATGACCGTGGGTGATAAAAAGAGCCTTGACCTTACTCCTATTATTCTTAAGGTAAGTGTAGTCAGGGATGACGTAATCAACGCCAGGAAGGTTAGCTTCTGGGAAGCGAACTCCAGCATCTATAAGGATTATTGACTTGTCGCTTTCAAAGCAATAAGTGTTTTTGCCGACCTCTCCGAGGCCACCCAAAGCAAAGATATTGATAGGCGAATTCATTATGAGATTCTCCTCCTAAACATGTTTGAAGGCTTGATTATTTTTATGACGAACAACCAGCGGTATTAATATACCACGAAAGAAATGACTTAAAAGCAAGAAATAAGGGAAAACGCTTTCAGTAAAGTTCTTAGATAGCAATAGCCCCGGGTATGATCTTCATAGGATTTTCTTTATCAATTCTATCGTAGAAGAGGATTCCATCTAAGTGATCTAATTCATGTTGTAAAACTATGGCATCAAAGCCGGTTGCCCTAATCGTTACTTCAAAGCCTAGTTTTGAATCATAAGCTTTAACTGTGATTCGGTAGTCACGATAAACGTAACCGGGATGAGGAGAATCAACTGAAAGGCAGCCTTCTCCACTGGAGAGATAACATTTCTTAACTGAATTGGCGATGACTTTAGGATTCACGAGGCAGTGGGTAACTTCGCCTTCTTCTTTCAAATAATGAACAACTAACATCCTAAGGTTTTTACCTATCTGAGGGGCGGCTAAACCGACACCTTCACGGCATTTAGGATGGGCTTCTCGATAATTGGGATCTTGACTATCTATTAAATAGGAAAGCATTTCCTCAAGAGTTTCTTCGTTTTCTTTGCTTAAAGGCATCTCGACTTCTTTACATTTTGAATGGAGGGAGACTGCGCTATCTTTCGTGATTCGTATCATAACGCACGTATTGTAGCACAAGAGGAAGGAAAACCTTAGAATAAGCCTATGTTAGAAAAATTAGAGAACGAACTTTTATTACTTAAGAACGCCTTAAAGGATGACCCTAGGATTATTCTTCTTAATCAATTAGAAGAAGAAGTAAATTCTTGCCCTCGTTTAATTGAACTCTCCAAACAGAAAGAAGCTGCTATAGCGGATTATTCATTAGCTATTTCCTGCTATCCTAAAGATGGGGCTGAAGTTAAGAAGGCTCAGACCAATCTCTATAAAGCCAAGTTAGCTATTGATGAGGACCCTCTTTCGGTCCGCTATTCTGCTGCATTTATCGAAGTTAGAGATCTTTATATGCTTATAGATGACATTATCTTTTCTGAGTTTAGAAAGAAAACCGTTGGAAAGGATTTACGATGATTAAAGTTATCGGCGGTGAATACCGCAGTCGTAATTTACTAACTCCAGGACCAGAAACTGTTCCTACTAAGAACATGACTAGGGCTGGGATTGCTAATGCTTTAACTAATCTTACTAGAGGATCTACCATTCTTGATTTATTCGCAGGAAGCGGAGCGATGGGAATTGAGTTGTTATCTCGAGGAGCTAAAGCCTGCACCTTTGTTGATTCTTCTAAAGATGCTATTTCTTGCATTAAGACAAATATTCAATCTTTAAATATTAATGAGCGTTGCCTTGTTCTAAATAAGGATTACGAATCAGCGTTGTCTTCCTTTGCCTTAGAATCAAAACACTTCGACATCGTCTTTCTTGATCCTCCCTATAAGATGGTAGAATCCTACAATAAAGTGTTAAGAATCTTATTAGATAGTAATCTTCTTAATATTAATGGCGCTGTAGTTTTGGAGTATGAAGGGGACATTCCATTTTCCCAAGGCGAATATTCTTCAATTAAGACGTATAATTATGGAAGGACGCACGTAGCGATCCTCAGGAGGTAGCATGAAAACCGCCATATACCCTGGAAGTTTTGATCCAATTACTAACGGACATCTTGATGTCCTTAAAAGATCTCTAGAAGTCTTCGATCACGTTATTCTTTTACTTGCCGCTAATCCAAATAAGAAATCTACTTTCAGTATCGATGAGCGACTTTCTTTTATGAAACAAGCTACTGAAGGCTTAGGAAATGTCAGCGTTGATTTTACTGATGGCTTAACTGTTCGTTATGCCGTTGAACATAGCGCTCATCATGTTATTCGGGGCCTTCGTGCCGTTACCGACTTTGAATATGAATTTCAATTAGCAGCCGCTAATGAATATGCCGATCCCAGTGTTGATATGGTGTTTTTTATGGCCCATCGTGAGCAATCATTTATTTCTTCAAGCACTGTTAGCGAGTTATTTTATAACGGCGTTGATGTAGCTTCTCTCGTTCCTACCTGCGTTCTTAAAGCCTATAAAGAAAAGAAGTAAACAGTATATCGAATAAAGAAGCCGTGAAATAAAACGTAGATTACTTGTTGATGCCCACTAATAATTTTTTAGTTTTAGTACTAATAGTTTGAAATCCCAATTTTTATTTCACATATTCAAAATAAAAAAAGATCCCCTTCATCTAGCAACGATGAAGGGGATTAATTTTTACTATTTAGGATTTAGATATTCTTGTAGGATTCGGAGAATGGATTAGTAGTGCTCTTGTCGGTATGGTTCCACATGTCACAAAGCTGTTGGGCTTTGGCGTAGGAATCTGAACCGCTGAGACTATTGAAGATAACTTCGCTGACGCCACATCTTCCGAGATCGGCGGCTTCTTTACTGAAGTCAATGAGAAGGACGGTTGGTGTTTTGAAGGAAGTATCGCCTTCGGTTCCCGCGTTCCAGAAGGTTTCATAGTCGGCATCGGCAATGCTCTTATTAAGCCTATAAGGAGCATCGTAGAGTTGTTGGCCAGCTTCTAGGAAGAAGGAGTCGGTGTAGTTATAGAGATAACGCTTGAAGGCGGTGTCGTAGTCTTTTCCTTCATAGTCTGAATCGTTGGAACTGGTTTCATCAGAGAAGATGGTGTACATCTTTAAGTCTCTTCCGTCGGTTGGGACATAGGATTCTTTCCAAAGATCAGAAAGGGTGCTAAATCCTGGAGCGTCGGTTGCACACTGGGTGCAGCTTTCGCCAACATAGACGAGGAAGAACTTTTCACCGTATTCGGCAGCGGCTTCTTTTGAACCAGTCTCAGAAATTCCGCTGAAGGTGGAACCCTTGATGACGGAGTTGGTCAATTTGTCGACAGGGGAGAGTTCACGGTCGTTTCCGTATCCTTCACCTTGAAGAGTAACTTTGGCGTTCAAATAAACTGAACTGCTAGTTCCGCTGTTTAAGCTCTCAAAGTACTTGGTGATATAAGGAATAGAAAAGATAATTCCAAAGATTGCTCCGACAATAAGCAATGGTTGAACCCAAGCCGTTTCCTTAATCCAACGCCAAATTTTGACGAAGAATGCTCCGATTGATTTAAGAATGATCATCTATAATCCTCCAACGAAAGGTAACCTGTTTGAAAAACAGCGAGTTAATCATATCATTAGCCACCAAAGGTGACAATAAGCGAAACGATTTGTTGAAGGGCTTTGTTTATTGTGAGGCTAAATACCATAAATTCTGTTTCTACACTTACTTTTCTTGCTTTGCTCGGCTAACGATACACCTCAAAGCAACTTTCTGTCAAAAAGGTACTTTACTACATTGTTTATTGGTGGCACGTTGCTATAATTCCCTTGCTAATGTCAAAAAAGAAAACAATACGAGAAAAGTACCAAGATTGGCTATATGAACACTTCACAGCCAAATTAATTTTAGAGAACTCTTGGTCGTTCATAGTTTCGACGGTTTCCGCGTTTCTATTTGCTTTTGGATTTGCAGTTTTCCTTGCTCCGTCTGTGACCGATGGGGGTGAAATTCTTCATAAGATTGTTTCCGGAGGAATGTCTGGTCTTTCTCAGCTAACTACTCTAGCAATTGAACTGGTTTTCCCTCATGCAGTTATCGATGAATCTCTTTCCTATTCTATATTATATTTTTCTCTTAACGTTCCAGTCATCATTCTAGCTTGGTTTGGGATCGGAAAACGTTTCACTATCTATACATTAATCAATGTTCTTGAAGTCTCTATTTTCACTCGTCTTCTTTCTTTAGGGGATATGCAGTGGTTACACAGCATTACTCTCTTCATGAATCAAAACGGAGGAATGCTTTGCCGGGCCTTATTCGCCGGTGTCTTTACGGGTTTGAGTTCTGCTTTAGCCTTTAAGGCTGATTTCTCCAGCGGAGGAATTGACGTTATTGCCTACTACATTGCTCTTAAGAAAAATACGATGGTGGGCAAGTATTCGGCTTTACTTAACTCGGTAATTACAGTTGTTTTTGCTTTGTTAACCGCTACTAAATTCGGATGGAATAATGCGACAACGATTGCTGCTTTTGGTGGTATTTTCTATTCCTTCCTTTACATGCTTACTTCTACTTTATTAATAGACACGATTAACGTTAGAAATCGAAAGATGAAGATTGAAGTCGTCACTAAGCAAAAAGAACTCGCTGGAGTTCTTATCAATAGTATTCCGCACGCTGCAACCATTACTCAAGGTGAGGGGGCGTTCTCCGGAGAAACAAAGTTTATTATTACGATGGTCGTTTCTTCCTTTGAAGTAAAAGACGTTGTTCGTATCATCCGAGAAGATGATCCTGAATCGTTTATTCAGGTTGAAACTCTCAACCAAGTTTACGGCCGTTTCTTCATGAAACCGGTTCGCTAAATCTTTGAAAAACTAGGGGTCCTGAAAGCAATGAAAACGCTTTCGGGATTTTTTTACTGACTTCTTATTGTACAACGATAAAAGTAGGGGTATATTGACATCGGTAAAAGATTACCGAACAAATAAGGAGGATGCATGATTCGATCATTTAGTAAGAATCAACTAGAGCGTTACCCTGTCTACCTAAAGAAGTTGAAGGAGATGAGGGAACAAGGTGTTAGTAACGTTACTTCTCAGATGGTTGCCTCTCAACTTGGCTACAGCGAAGAACAAGTAAAAAAAGACTTCGCTGCTGTCTCGGCTTCCTCTGGAACTCCTGGTAAAGGTCGCGATCTCGAAAACCTCATCGATTCACTTGAAGGGTTTCTCGGGTACCGTGATTCCACTACCGCGGTAATTATAGGGGTAGGGCGACTTGGTCAAGCTATCCTCGATTACCCAGGGTTTAGAGATATGGGACTCGATATCATCGCCGCCTTCGATAGCGACGAGGAGAAAATCGGGACCGAAATCTCTGGAAGAGAAATATTTAAAGAAGAAGATATTGCTCGTCTAATGCCTCGACTCAATGCTCACATTGCTATCATCGCTGTACCGAGTGGATTCGCTCAAAAGGTGGCTGATGAAGCAATAAGAGGTGGCGCCATCGGAATATGGAACTTTGCTCCTGTAAGGCTCAGCGTTCCCAGTAATGTCATTGTCGAAGAAGTTAATCTCGCTAGTTCACTCGCGGTGCTCTCTCACCGGATAAAAAACATTCTTAAGGAGGAATGAAAATGGAAGAGAAAAATGTTGTCAAAGCTGAGGTAAAAGAAATCAGCCCAGCCCAAAAGGAAGTCGACGAACTTGTTAGCAAAGGACTTAAAGCCCTTAATGAGTTTGCTTCTTTTGATCAAGAAAAGATCGATTTCATTGTTGCTAAGATGTCTGTTGCTGGACTTGACCATCACGGTTCCCTAGCCCGCAAAGCTATTGAAGAAACCAAACGTGGTGTCTTCGAAGATAAAGCCACCAAAAACTTATTTGCTTGCGAATATGTTGTTAACAATATGCGTCATACCAAGACGGTTGGCATTATTTCTCAAGATCCAGTCACTGGAATCACTGAAATTGCTGAGCCAGTCGGTGTTGTGGCTGGTGTTACCCCAGTTACTAACCCAACTTCCACTGTTATCTTTAAATCCCTTATCTGCATCAAAACCAGAAACCCAATTATCTTTGGTTTCCATCCAAACGCCCAGCAAAGCTCAAAGGCTGCCGCCATCGTTATGCGTGATGCCGCTATTGCAGCGGGGGCTCCAGAAAACTGCATTCAATGGATTGAACATCCATCTCTAGAAGCGACTTCCGCTTTAATGAATCACCCCGGTGTTGCAACTATTCTTGCTACTGGTGGTAATTCCATGGTTAAGGCTGCTTATAGTTGTGGAAAACCTGCTCTTGGAGTTGGTGCTGGCAACGTTCCTTGCTATATCGATGGTTCTGCTGATATCGATCAAACCGTTAATGATGTCATTATTTCCAAGAACTTCGATAATGGTATGATTTGTGCTTCTGAATCCGCCATTTTCGTTGATGAACCTGTTTATGCTGAAGTGGTTTCGAAGTTAAAACGCTTCCGTGTTTACTTTGCAACTGAAGAAGAAACCAGAAAACTCGAAAAGTTTATGTTTGGTTTCAAGAAGGGTGAAGTTGGTGTTGAAAATGCTCGTTTAAACAGCGCCGTTGCTGGTATGTCTCCAGCTTGGATTGCTGAGAAGAGCGGCTTCAAAGTTCCAGAAGGCACTTCCATCATCGCTGTTGAAGCAAAAGAAGTTGGTCCAAAAGAACCAATGTCTCGTGAAAAGCTTTCACCAGTCCTTGCTGTATATAAGGTAAAAGGATTTGTCGAAGGCCGCGCCAAGTGCGAAGAGATGCTTGAATTTGGTGGTCTTGGACATAGTGCTGCGATTCACTGCAAAGAACAAAAAATGGCTGACGAGTTTGGTGATGTCGTCAAAGCTATCCGTATCATTTGGAATTCTCCTTCGACCTTTGGTGGAATTGGTAACGTTTATAACTCATTCCTACCATCCCTCACTCTAGGTTGTGGATCTTATGGTCACAACTCAGTGGCGGGCAACGTCAGTGCTATCAACTTATTAAATATTAAGAAAGTTGGAAAAAGGAGAAATACCATGCAATGGTTCAAAGTACCACAAAAAATCTATTTTGAAAGAAACTCAATTCAATATCTCCGCTCCTGCAAAGAAGTTGGAAAAGTCTTCGTTGTTACTGACCGTTCAATGGTTGAACTTGGCTTCCTTAACAAGATCATTGATGAACTAAATCAAAGACGTAATCCTGTCACTTACCAACTCTTCAGCGAAGTCGAACCTGATCCAGATATAACAACTGTTCGTAAGGGCGTCGCTCTTATGGAACAATTCCAACCAGACACCATCATCGCTCTCGGTGGTGGCTCCAGCATGGATGCCGCTAAAGGTATGTGGCTCTTCTATGAACAT
>Ga0172378_10003158_pt1 | contig 15500 bp, 12 predicted proteins | sample GrowelOW332metaG_FD_119755 | JGI IMG/M metagenome (GOLD analysis project Ga0172378, IMG submission 119755) | Groundwater microbial communities from an aquifer near a municipal landfill in Southern Ontario, Canada - Pumphouse #3_1 metaG | ecosystem: Environmental > Aquatic > Deep subsurface >... | reverse complement strand
GGTGCGACGACAGCTCCCGTAATTCCTGTAACGACGATGGCGATGATTGTCACGGCGGGAATTCCGCCGATTTCTTTGGAGAGCTCAATTCCCATAGGTGTTGTAATGGATTTTGGAACAAGAGAAATCCAGAGCGCTTGATTTAAATGGACTAGCTTTGCAAAGAGAATGATAAATACTACGGAAACGATACAGCCGGCAGTAATTCCCGCGAGAATGGGGACGATATTCTTTTTTAATTGTGGGAGCTGTTTGTAGAGTGGCACGGCTAGCACTGCTGTGGCGGGTGAGAGAAAAAAGGAAATATAATCTCCTCCCAGATTGTATGTTTCGAGGCTGATGCCTGTGGTGAGAAGAAATCCGATGACAAGGACATTGGCGATGAGCAGTGGATTGAATATGGACCACTTGAATTTTTTGCTGATGAAGACGCCGAGTTCAAAAGCGATGAGGGAAACCAGAATGCCAAAAAGGGGGGTATTGAGAAGCTCGTTCATTTCTTCTCCTTTTTTGAAAAATGCCGTTCAAAGAATTGAACTGTGCGGCCTGTGGCGATCATTGTGGCTATTGTGGCCGAAATGCAGAGAATGAGAAGTAAAATCCATTGCCCTTGGAGCGATCCTTGGGCGGCGAGAAGACCAATACTTGCGGGCAAGAAGAAAAATGGCAGGTGGTTCAAGAAAAATCGCGTGGCGCTTGAAATATCTTCGGGCTTGATAATTTTGAGACAAAGTACTGCGAGAAGCAATAGCATAGAGAGTATGTTGCCGGGAAGCGGCACTTTGCAGATTTTATGGAGAAACTCGCCTGCAAAACAGATGACAAGTATGATTGCTAATTGAAGGGGAAGTCGCATATTGCAAAGTTAAAATTTTAGCTTATGAAAGAAAGAAAAAACTTTTAGCTTTGAATGCTTTTCTATTTTTGAATTATGGGCACTTCTAAAAATTGCTTTGCGGCTATGAAATCGAGCGAAGCCGAGCAAGAGCAGGAACGAGAAGCGGCGAAAACCATGCGAGGTGAGTGTCGCACAACCGAGCTTGCTCGGTTGTATGACCGAACCCCAAGAGTGACGCGAAGCGTCAATACCATGCGAGGTGAGTGTCGCACAATCAAGCTTGCTTGGTTGTATGACCGAACCGCAAGGGTGACGCGAAGCGTACATACTCTCTGTATTGATGCCTTCGGCATCCGCTTCTGCGCCTCAGGTCTTGATAGTGAACGAGTTCACTATCGCGATACTCGGCTTGAGCGCTCTTCGCCACTTTGAGAGACGACTGTTGCAAAAGCCGAATACAGCGGCAAAGCTTGCTTTGCCATTGTTGAGGCTCGACAACAGGACTTTAGTCCACTATTGCGAAGTGCTGTAACCGATTTCATAGAAAATGAATTTTTAGAGGTGCCCGTATGAAGATTTTTGATAAACTGAGCCTTGTGTTGCCTTCTGTAGAAAATCCAGCCCGCTATATGGGTGGCGAAGCGAATAGCATCGTCAAGGAGCCTTCTAAACTTTTGGCGCGTATGGCTTTTGTATTCCCCGATTTGTATGAAATCGGACTTTCGAATAACGGGCTCCGCATTCTGTATCATGTGGTAAACCGCGATCCTGAACTTTTGTGCGAAGTCGCTTTTGCTCCGTGGGATGATATGGCGAAGGAAATGGCCCGCTATGATATCCCTCTTTATACGCACGCCACATGGACGCCTGTGCGCGATTTTGATGTGGTGGGGATGACGTTACAGACGGAACTCAACTTTACAAATGTTCCATACGTATTGGAACTCGCTCGTGTCGCGGCTTTTGCCAAAGATCGCAAGGAAGAAGATCCGATTGTCATTGGCGGAGGTCCGGCGATGGCGAATCCGGAACCTGTAGCGGATTTTTTTGATGCGTTCTGTATTGGCGATGGTGAAGAGCTTTTGCCGAAAATGCTTCGCACAGTTGGCGAATGCCGCAAGGCGAAGCTTTCACGGATCGAGATCCTCGAGAATCTTTCCAAGATAGACGGCTGCTATGTTCCCGCGTTTCGCAAAGTGGTTGTGGGCGAGTTTGGGATGCTTGTGCCAGAGCTGGTTGCATCGGGCTCGTATGCGAATACGGACGGTGTCCGCAGGGTATACGTTGAAAAGCTTTCCAGAGAAGATTTCCCGGTTAAGAATTTGATTGCAAATATGCGGCTGGTGCATAATCGCTTTTGCGTCGAAGTGATGCGCGGTTGTACGCAAGGATGCCGTTTTTGCCAAGCGGGAATTTGGTACAGACCTTGCCGGGAGCTTCCTTCCGATGACGTGATGGAAATTGCCAAGGAAGGGCTTCGGGCGACGGGGGAACAGGAACTTGGACTTTTGAGCCTCTCAACGGCGGATTATAAACCGATTGAAGCCCTTACCGATTCCATCATTGACGATGCGTTTTTTGATACGGTCGATGTCTCGCTTCCGAGCATTCGCGTGAGCAGCTTTGGCGAAACTCTTGCGGAAAAGGTGGCAGCCCTCAAAGGAGGCCGCAGTGGGACGTTTGCCCCGGAAACCGGTTCGGAGCGATTGCGGAAGATGATCAATAAGACCATCAGCGATGAGGATATGTACAATGCCGCAGAGCATGCGTTCTCTTCGGGATTCAATAAAATTAAGTTGTATACAATGATCGGTTTCCCCACAGAAAATGAAGCGGACATGGAAGCGTTCTGTGGCCTCATTGAAAATCTGGTGAAAATTGGCCGCAAGTACATTCGCGGCGCGCAAATTGCAGTGAGCATTGGAATTCTTATTCCAAAACCGTTTACCGCCCTTGAATGGGCTGGTTTTGCATCAAAAGAATTGGCGATGTCTCATGTAAAGTTTGTCCGTGAGCGCTTTTACAAGCACCCGAATGTGAAGATTAGTTGGGCGGATTGGAGCATGTCCCGGTTGGAAGCTTTTTATAGCCGGGGTGATCGCTCGCTTTCCAAAATGATTTATGAGGCGTATAAGCGCGGAATGATTTTTGAAAGCGATAATAAGCGGATCAACCCGCAGAAGTGGGAGGAGCTTTGGAAAGATTTTGGCTATGATGAAAAGTGGATTTATGAAACGCGCGCCAAAGAAAGCGTGTTCCCTTGGGATTTTATTCACGCGGGTGTTACCAAGTCGTATTTGTGGAATGAGTACCAAAAGGGATTTAATCCAGAAATTTTTGAGACTGCAAAGCCCGTGCCGAATTGCAAATGGGGTGAATGCCAGCATTGCGGAATACCGGGGGGAGGCAAGGATGTGGTGCTTGCGGAAAATCCCGTGAAATACAAGGCGCCTAGCCGCACTCCGGATGAAATAAAAAAATTGGTGGAAAGCAGGAGGCCAATTTATGGATCGCATTATTCGTACAAAATAACTTTCCAAAAAACGGGAATCAGCCGATTTTTGCCACATCAGAATATGCTGGGGGCTTTTGTCCGCTCGTTCGGCTGTTGTGGAATTCCGCTTCGGTACAGTGAAGGATTCAGCCCAAAGCCCCGCATTATCAATATGGGAGCTCTTCCGCTTGGTCTTGAGACCGTGTGCGAGATTATTGGTGTTGAGACTCTCCAAAAGCTTGACCTTTCCGAAGAAAATATTCCGCGGCTTATTGCTAAGTTGAGCGAGCCCTTTCCAATGGGAATGAAAATTTTGAAGATTGAGACTTTGGATTCCAAACTCTCCAAAAATTTCCCGACGTCGATGACGTATTCTTACAAGCCTGATATTATTCCTGCTGACTTATTTGACAAATTCAAAGAGAAAAAACTCCCGACGATTACAAACCACCGCGGACAAGAAGTCAATTTGAACGAACACATTCTTGAACTTTCTGAACAAGATGGCAAGATCATCATTCGCGTCAAGTGCAATGACCAAGGCGGTACGATGAGTCCGTTCGCTCTTTACGGCGGGCTTATGGGACTTGTCGAAGATACGAGTCAGTTGGATGATGAATCCCGCCGCTATTTGATCCGCAAAGAGCAGATGCATTGGGATTGAGCGGGCAACGCAGACTTTGTGCTGCATTCGTCTCTGCAGAGCGCATGCCCCTCATTCCCGCGAGGCTCTTCGAGCAAGCGTTCCTTCGGGACATGCTGCGCTGCTTCTAGCGTTCGAGCGCGGACATTGGCTATGGTACAATTCCTTTCAGCGTCGCGCCCCGACCTTTGGATGACTCAGTCTCCCTCTGCGTCACCTCGGACGATACCTATGTGTAAATGCGCCTCCTAAATGTCACCCCAGACTTGATCCGGGGCGGGGTCTTGCCGCTATCACCGAATAGAATGCCTGAAATGCGGGACAAAGCATTGGACGATACCCCCGAGATTCCGGGTCAAGCCCGGAATGACTGCGAGGCGAGTGGAATACGGGCTCGCGCTTGCACAGAGCCGTATGACCGAGCCGAACTAGTCATCTATAATGACGGGGAACGAACGCCTTGCGTTTCGAGCTTGCTCGGAAAAGCTTGGCTGAGTGGAGCAGGTCATCTTGAATGACGCGTAATGAATGTCCTATTACGCGAGAACGGCTCCTTCAACGTCACCCTGGACGATACCTATGCGTAAATGCGCCTCCTAAATGTCACCCCGGACTTGATCCGGGGTCTTGCAGTTATCGTTGAACGAAAGCCAAAAGCATTGGACGATACCCCCGAGATTCCGGGTCAAGCCCGGAATGACTGTGAGGCGAGAGGAATACGGGCTCGCGCTTGCTTGACAAGCAGCTCATTCTGCAATAAGCCCGCGCGCGGTGTGGTGTGAGTGCACCAAAAAAGCTATTCCATCCAACTGTCGTTGAAGTTAAACCCTACGGAGAATGTCACCTTTGTCGGGCTTATGGCACTTGGCAAAATCGGAATGTCTAGCGGGTTCATTTTGCGTCCGCCTTTTCCGTAGATGTCTTCACCGATGCGGTCCAATCCTCTCGCCAAGTTGAATGAAATGTTGAATGGCAGGCTGTAGAAAATGCGATTGGCAACCCGGAATTCGATTCCTACGCTTCTATCCCAGAATTCCCGTGTTTTGATCTTGCTCCAAGGTAGCCCGTGATCGTTCCAAGCTGCGCCGACTTGTGCGTATAAATTCACGTAAAGGTCCTTGGTGGTAAAGATCCAGAATTGGTTCCGAAAATCGTCGAAGATGGGGAAGAGATAGTGAATTTCGGCCTTGGCGGCCTTCATTCCGCTGCGGTTGTAATCTTCGCTGGTGATGAGGTATGGGTAGCCATCCAAAAGGAGCGGCTCGTAATAGTAGCTGTCGAGCGTATCCTTGGAATCTTTTGCGCTCCAATTCAAAATTCCCGAAATGCTTGCACCTGCGGCAAAGCGCGCGTTGTCGTGAATTGGGTTGGGCAGGCTTCCGTACATAGAAAGCGAAATGTTGTGGAGCGTATAATTCCGGTAGATGGGTTCGATTTTCCCGCTGGGGCTTACGGTGAAGCTTTCGGAGAACGTTCCCGGGCGATACAGATCAGAATTGGAAATTTGATAGGCGAGGGAAATCCCGTTGCCCATTCCCACGGTATTATCTTGAGTTTCATCGCTTGTTCCGCCGATGAAAGATGCCCCGATTCCTCCAGAGATGCGCTTCTGGTATGTCCAGCTTAAGTTGTTTTCATAGAGGTTGAAGTCCGCCCAGTCGTAGCCGATTGCGGCGATGAGGCTATCGCCCTGTTTGAATACGCTGTAGCCAGCGGTCCCGACGACTGCACTTACAGGAATTGCATAGTTGTTCGTCGCTATCGAATCGTCATAGCTCCGCGGGTCTTCGTAGCGCACGGTGTCCTTGCTGCGGTAGTTGATGTTCGTGTAAGAGAGGCCTAATGTTATCGGAGTGGAACGGTTCTCGATTGCAACGAGGAATTCTCTTTCCTTTTCGGGGTTGATACCGTCACTGTTGATGTAATCCCAACCATTGCCGACTTCAAGGAGAAGTCCTGCAGTAATGATATTCTTTTTGAGCGGGTCGGAAAGCTCCATTACCATTCCTAGCTTCGGAGTGGCCTTTCCGTCTCCGATTGCCCCGAAGTCTGGAGCGCGTTCTGAGATGGAAAAGATGGGCGCTATTAAAGGAACGGTGGGGATTGCTTTGTAATCGCGTTCGCTGCCGGCAAATTCGATTTCGGGCTTTTCAATTGTCTTGTGAATTTTTTCAGGTAGAGTTCCTTTAAGTACGATAGGAGGTATTGCGGACTTTTTGATTGTGGAATCGCGGGTGGCGATGAGCGTGTCAATTTTGCAGGTGATTTTGGTGGAAGAATCGGCTGCATTCGTGTCGGCGGTGGAGACTACCGGATTGCTTGGACATTTTGTGTAAGTCGTATCGGACACTTTGAATGTCGAATCTTTTGTCGCATCATAGTCCGTGAGTTCGATGGAATAAAGCGAAAAACCATCTTTGTCGTACCCTGTATAATATACGGTGTTGGAATCCACGACTGGAGTAAATGCACCGCCGACTACATTCGTCAAAGGGTGTTCTCTTCCATCTGGAAGTTTTTTGGAATAGAGATTGTAAATTCCGTTTTTATTACTGGAATAAATTAAAGTTCCGTTGTCGATCCAGTTCGGATCGCGGAGGTCAAATCCTTTTTGGGAAAGGTCTGTGAAGCGAGTTCCGTCGCTGTTGATGATGGCAATACCGCGTGTGGTGTCGTCAAAGAAACTGAATGCAATCTTTTTCCCGTCCGGGCTGAATTTCGGAGAATAGATGTTGTAATAGAGATATTGCTCTTTTGGTGTAAAGATGTCAATGTATTCGTCGTTCGTTTTGCTGCTTTTTTCGGGGACGGCAACTTTGCTCAAGATGAACCGCGTCGAGTTTGTTTCGCGTCTCGCAAAGACGATTTCATTCCCATTGGGGGAAATGTCCGGATAAACTGCATCGGCGAGCTTTGTCGCCATTTGGAGTTCTCCATTCGTGTCTAATACTGCGATGTCGAAATGGGCGTGCCCGTTGCGGTCCCGGTTCTTGTATGTTACATAAGCTAATGTAGGACCGCGGCTTTCAATGTCCCGCACGGAAATGCCCTTGTCAAACCAGGGCTTTTCGGGATCAAATCCGCTTTTTGCATATTTTTTAATATCAATGACGGAATCTTGTATGGTAATGGTTTCTCCGGACGCGGAATCTTTAAATGCGATAGAATCTTCCGCTGATTTCGGGATCTTGAAAATGCCGCCATCGAACCAGGCTCCGCCGAAGTTGGAAATCCCGTAGATAGAAGAATCGGAGACGATGGGAAAATCGTTGTAGAATGCATCGGATGTCCATTTCTTTCCGGTAGCGAGCTTCCCCAAGCTCTTTTCTTGTTCTTCGTAGTTCTTGGTGATTTCTTCTTTCCAATTCTTGTAGAGTTCCTCTTCGCCGATGCCGATCACGTCTTCAAGGGCTGCGTCGAGCGTTACCCGGTGAATGCGGGCAAGTTCCGACCAAATCTTAGGTATGGCGTTTGGACCATAGTGGGCATCGATATAGCGTACAAGTGAGAATCCTTGAGTATAGGGGCCGAGTTCCGCATCGAGGGAATTGTCGGCAAAGTCGTGCATATAGGTGAGATCGAGTAAACCGTCATTCAATACCGCAACGCGTAATAGCATGTCGCGGTGGCTGTCCCAAGAATCGAAGCCCATCCGGGAAGATTCGAATTGCGCCGTGCCTTCTGCAAGCCAGAGCGGTTGAAGCGAAAAAGGAAATGTAAATGCAAAATTTTCCACATCCCGTTCGTTATAGTAATCGGTGTAAGAGAGTTGGAGTCCGTAGATAAAATGAGAAAGTTTGCTTCCGCTTTCGATGCTTGCCAAATGCGAAAATTCGTGCGTCACTACATCTGAAACCCAAGTGTGGGAACTCCGCACCTTGAAGTCCCAATTAGAAAGGCTCAGGTTTACCGCGTTTTCGCTAGGGATTGCCATACCATTGGAAATAAGCGAGTTCTGTAGGGATAGGTTCACTTTTTGCGGCAGGTCGATCCGGTATCTGGAAACGACGGAATCGTACACAGCCTCTGCATAAGAGGCTACTATGTTCGCGTGTCCGCTGTATTCCGCGGGGTATTCATATACGAAGTGCTCCGTCTGGGCGGTTTTCCAATGAATGTCGCTTTGGTTGCCGGAAAAGGTAAGTTCGGAAGCGAGAGAAAGAATGGGAAAAAATAAAAAGAGAAAAATTTTTTTCACAATGGAGCTAATATACAAAAGCCTGGGCTTTGGATGGTTGCTAATGAAACCGTTCGAAATGTCCGGTGAAGGATTTTAGCGCTTGAAGCGCTTGTTGATGTCTGCAATCGGGAGGCGCATCAAGGTCGGGCGACCACTAGGAGAGGTCATCGGATCTTGTGTGGCGAGAAGTTCTGCCATGAGAGCCGTCATTTCCTCTGTACCGAGTTCGTCTCCTGCGCGGTATGAATTGCTTAACGCCCATGCCTTGGCGAGGGTTTCCTTTGTAGGATCCGCGACGTTTTCTCCTTCTGCAATAGAAGAAAGCATTTCGTGTACTGCTGCTACGGCGCGGGAGAGGATAAGTTCCCTCGGAATTCCGCGGAGTTGATACGTGTTCTTCCCAAAGAGTTCCAAGTGGAATCCGAGGTGATCCAGTTTGGGGATGAGGGCGGGGACAAATGAAGACTCTATTGTAGTGAGCTCGACAAGTTCTGGGAACAGCAATTCTTGTGTTTCGAGCGTTCCTTGATTTTCAAGACTTTGAAGAGCTTCTTCATAGAGAATCCGCTGATGCGCTGCTCCTTGGTCAATAAGCAGGAGCCCTTCGCTGTCTTCGCATACGATGTACGTTTTTGCCAATTGGAAAAATTGAGGCGGGGAAACTTTATCCATCTTTGCGGGCGTATTGAACGACTGCGGTGTGAGGGGGATTACGTTGCCTGCTTCGGGGAGGGAAAAGAGATCTTGGATGATGTCTTCCGGATCTTCGGAGTGGTAGGGCTTTGCGGGCTCGCTAGCTGTAAAATTCGGAGTTTCTCTTGTTGCAAAACTTGTCGGCGCAGCGATCTTCTTTGCTACCTGGTTATCTTGGGCGCATTCCGTTTTTCCTGAAGGGAGAGCTCCAAGGGTTATATCTTCCAAGCGTATTGTCGGACAATCTTTTGCTGATTTTTGGAAAGCGTCTCTTACCGCGTGGTGCACTGCTAGGAATACGGCGTTTTCATTGGCGAACCGGACTTCGCGTTTGGTGGGGTGAACATTCACATCAACGCTCGTGTCCTGCATCTCCAAGAAGAGCACGGCGGTGGGTGCATTTTCTTTTCCATAGGGCTCGTATGCCCGGGTGACCGCCTTGGTCATTATGGAGTTCCAGATGGGGCGCTTTTGAACATAGAAGTACAGCCGGCTTCGCTTGTTCTTAAATGCTTCGGGGGGGGCAACAAAACCTGATACGCGGATGCCGTCTTCGGTGTAATCCACAGGGAGCATTACTTTGGCGACTCCAGAACCGAGTGCTTCGGCTATCCGGCTCTTGAGGTCGTTCCCTTCGACCCCCGTAAAAATTTCCCGCCCGTTGGCCTTGTAGTCTATCCGCACATTGGGGTTTGCCAAAGCAAGGCGTGTCACGGTATCTAAAATTTTGCTCGCTTCAAGAGTATCGCTTCCGAGAAAGCTCTTTCGCACCGGGGCGTTGAAAAAAAGATCTTCAATGAGAAAAGTTGTTCCTTTAGGCGTTGCATTTGTGCCACAATCTTCTCGGGTTCCCCCGTTGATTTTTATGAAATGAGCCTCATCCGCTTGTTCTGTACGGGATGTTATCGTCAATTTTGAAATAGCGGCTATGGATGCGATGGCTTCTCCTCGGAATCCATTTGTCATCAAATGGAAGAGATCGTCTGCAGAGAGCAATTTGGATGTCGTATGGGGCAAGTAGCAGAGGTTCAAGTCTTCTTCGGTCATACCACAGCCGTTGTCCCGGATAAGAATGGATGTTTTCCCTCCGTCTATGATTTGGACTTCTATGTGGGAAGCTTCCGCATCGAGGGCGTTTTCCATTAATTCCTTGACTGTGGAAGCAGGGCGTTCGACCACTTCCCCTGCCGCAATTTTATTGATGACATCTTCGGATAAGCGATGAATTCGGGAATTCTCCATATTTCAAATATAGAAATTGAGGAAAGACTACCCAAAAAGGGGTTTCATTTTTGTTTATACTGGTCTTTTTCTCAAGAAAAGACTACTTTTAACAATATGAGGGATCTTGTGAATAAAATTCCTAACGTGTTTTTAAAATTGGCTTATAGCGAACTTCTTCTTTCTTACAAGACAGAAGATCTGAGTTCTCTTATTCAAGATGCAAAGGTTTCAAGCAAAAACCTGCTTGAAAACGTATGGCAGGAGGATGAGAGCGTCTCAGAAGAGGACTATGCCTTAATTATTGATGGCTTAGCCCGCTGGCTTTTCTCAAGGGGTGAAAATCCCGATGGGTTCACCGAGAGAATGTTTGCCCAGTACAAGAACCTCTATTCGCTTCCGAAAAGGGCCATAGTTCGTTCTTATCTGCCTTTTATTTCTCGTTTTTACGAGGTGGAAGATCAGCGCCATTATTTTTTAGAGCTGATTGAAAAACGCAAATTCTTTGTGGGAGATTCGCGTTTTGTCTGTGGCTGCAAAGATGGCAGTGAACGCCGTGACTTTCTCATCAATAAGGGACTTGAGGGGCGTCGTCTTTCTCCGATGGATTCCCGGTGGATCCTCAAATCTATTCAATCCGGTCCGCTTTATTTGGATTTGCCTGCTTTTGAATCCGCTGTTTCACACTCTTTTCAGTTCACCGTAGAAGAAGCCTTGTTTGGCCGTCTGTTAGGCGGTTTTGAAAACGAGACATTCTTTGTGAGTGGCATTGCTGTGGGCAAGCGCACAACGTTTGGGGAATGTTTGGCTTCCATCGATGTGGATCTTGGACTTTCTGACTTGGCGGATAAATCTTGCATCCGCGTTGATACGGATGTGATGGATTCTGTTACGGGTTGCCTCCTCCTCAAGAAGGGGGGCTATTATGGGGCTCCGGTATCCGTCTCTGAATTTATCTATGCTGCTAATGCTAAGGTAAGGGATCCTTTTGCCAAGCTTATCAGCACTTTGGTAAAGGATGAATTTTCTGTTTGGACTCCGGTACAGAAGGCTCATGAAGCGTTGCTTCACAAGCTGAACCACGTAGCGGAAGTTGTTTACTATGAGGCCGATGATTCTATTTCTGTCAACGGCAAGCATTTGATGCGCAACGTTCCGGCCCGCATTCTTCGCAATGTACTTCGTGAATATACGAAGACAGGCCGTGAAGAATTCGAAAACCGCGAATTTAAGCGGGATCCTGAAATTTGTATTGATCCAGTGAATCCCAACTTTGAAAGCCGTCTGAATCGCGTTGTAGATCATTTGGGAAAAGTGACGGATGTGATGGGACTTGACAGGCATCGTCGCGGAGGATTCCGTTTCGTGCCGCATTGCCACATTGAATTCCGCGAAGAAGCGACAACGCGCAAAAGTAAGAAATAATTAAAGTTCCAGAGCGAGATGTTTAGCTATATTAATAATATAGAGATCGGCGGAAAGGTAAATCCTCTAACAACTCTATCATTGCTCCCCTCCTGGTAAGTTCGGGGTTCGATCCGCCACTTTTTAAGTCTCCTCGATGCGAATCGAGGAGCTTTTTTTTGATTGCTCCAAAGAGATAGATAAGGTAATATAAGGTAATTTTTTAAATATGGAATGGTTCGGAAATTTTGAATCAGATGATAGAGTTGAAGAAATCCCGGTTTCTGAGGGGAATTCTTCTGTTGTCACTTTTATTGTTGCCCGTGATGGACGCATCTTTTTTACGCGGGAACGGATCCGCCATTTGGCTTTGCTCAGCAGAACTTTGTGCTCACAAAATGAAATCGCGTGGGGTGGTGTACTGACTGATAAAGGATCTTGGATTCGGCAGAGTTATGATTTTGGCGATGCGCCAAATTCGCAAATTAGAAATGATGTGATTGTCAAAATTCAGAAAGTCTTATTTGCGTGATATTAACAAATTAAGAGCTTTGGATCGAAACTTTTTCATTTGTAATGATTTTTTTGTATCCTGTTAGGATACACTTTTTTTACGTTGGACTTTTTTTTGTAATTGTGGAGTTAATTTTCCGCTTATAATGGAGTCTATTTTTAATTTTTTGGATTATAGGGCGTATATCCTTCAATATTATTTGTTTCACAAGCAAAAACATAAGGGATTTTCTTGGCGGTTGCTTTCACATCGGGCCGGATTTACGAGTCCAGTTTTTTTAAAACTGGTGGCAGAAGGGAAGCGAAATTTGGGTTTGGAGTCGATAGATGCCGTGGGAACCGCTTTGGATTTGCACGGCTCGGAGCATTCTTTTTGGCATCATCTTGTACTTTTCAATCAAGTAACGTCGTCTATTGAAAAACAAGAACACTATTTAGCTCTTCATGCGATGACGGGAGATATTAAATCGCTTAAATTGATGCGTGGTATCCAGACTTTTTATGGCTATTGGTATATACCTGCAATTCGGGAATTGATTTCACTTTATCCTTTTAGGGATGATTTCCGGCTTTTGGCCGATTCCCTTAATCCGCCGATTAGTGAGAATGAAGCGCGCTATGCAGTTTCTGTGCTAGTGCGTTTGGGGCTCATCCGCGAGAATCAGGATGGGTCGTGGAAACAGGTCCCAAAGGCGTTGCGGAGCGGAACTCCATTAGACAGATCTGTCTTGCTTGCATATCATCGTGAAATGCTTCGATTGGCAGGAGAATCGCTCTTTAAATTTGACAAAAACAAGCGCTTTGTTTCTAGTCTGACAATTGGTGTTTCTAAAGAATGCTACGAAGAGATTCTTGCGGAAACGAAAGCGTTTAAAAATAAGGTTCTGCAATTGGTGCATGGGGACTCTCATAGCGATACTGTTATGCAATTTTGTATGCAAATGTTTCCTCTGGGTGTAGTTCCTAAAGATCATTTTTTAAAGAAGAGGTGAGACTGAATGAAGTGTGTGTGTTGGGACTGTTTTTTTCTTTCCTTGTTTTTTTCAGGGTGTGAAACAGAAAATCTCTCAGGAGGGTCAAGTGAGCACGAAAATGTTGTGCAAGCAAAGAATATTTCTGTTCAAGTTGTAGGTGCGGACGGTCATTTTTTGAAATATGCGCGAGTAAATTTTATTGAGTGGTTGCATTGGGCTTCTTTTTTGGAAGATGGAAAATCGGTTTTGATAGATACCATGGCAATTGCAGATAAAAGAGGGCGCTTATCAATTGAACCCGGTTTTTGCTTGCATGTGGCATTAAATGTGAAATCTGGGGCTTTGGAAAAGTTTTGGGGTAACATTTCTTGCGCAGAGGCCGATTCGTTTGTAAAATTGACCGTCGGGAACCCTGAAATGCAGTGTGGAAAAACGTTGCCAAATTTGCTGGTGGCTGTTTATGGGACGGACGTTATTTCGCAAAGTGATGACAACGGTGCGTGAAAATTAAATATTCCTTCGAATTTGGGCTGCTGGGATGTTGTTGTCAAATATGAAGGTTTTTGGCGACCTCTTGGTAAAGATCTACATTGATTACTTGTTGAAATTTTTGAAGAAAATTCTCCGTTTACCCTTTTGCACAGGTTTAATGCTGGAAGCCGCTGGTGGGCGGCATTTAATGAGGATTCCGTTATTCGTGAATTTTCCGATTTGTCTCGTAAAAGGGTGCTTTCGGATTCGTCTCATAGGCGTTCTTTGCACGTTTTGCTCATTCCACAAGATTCTGTAGAAAACTCCAAAGCAATGGTCGATTTTGACTGGGGGCTTCCAATTGCATATCCTGATGTAAATTTCATTTTTAAAGATCTTTCTTATGCAGACTCGCTCTATTTTAGTGCAAAAGGCTCCGGGACTTTAGGTGTGCAGATGATCTGCCGTGCAGAGGATTTATTGCAGAATGCCGTGTTTGAAATGGATATTCATCTAGATTCTCTGTGGCAAGATTTTGCGATAGGAATGGATGAATTCCGCATCGTTGCGGGTGATTCTCTGGATGCTTCCCATTCTTGGGATGAGGTAAAAACGCATTGCAAGGCCACGGCTTTCTATGCTAAGGGACCTGTAGATTTGTGGTTGGATGATATTGCGATTGGAGGCGTCCGCTTGCGGGATATTGAGTAAAACTCAATATGTTGCGTGCAGAATTTTGCGGGCCATTGTAAGAGCTTCATTTGAAGGCGGACGCATATCCTTGAATTTGTATGGAATTTTCAATTCTTCCCATTTATGGAATGCCATATTGTGGAATGGGAGGACTTCTACGCGTTCTATGTTCTGTAGCGTGGAAAGAAATTCGGCGAGTCCCGTCAGGTCTTTTTCATTATCCGTATAGCCCGGCACAAGTACATGGCGAATCCATACGGGCTTTTTCATTGCGTTCAATCTTTTGGCAAATTCCAGCACGGGTTCTAATGGCCTACCTACTAATTCTAGATGTTTTTGCGGGTTGATTTGCTTGATGTCAAGGAGGACCAAATCCACGGAATCGAACCAGGAATCGGGCAGAATATTTCCCAAGAATCCGTTTGTATCAAGTGCTGTATGCAGTTTGAGCTCGCTTTTCGCCCGCTTGAAAATTTCACCGACGAATGCGGATTGTACCAGAGGTTCTCCTCCTGTAATGGTGAGGCCTCCTGCCATTCTCAAAAAGGAAGCGTATTTGCCGATTTCGGCGAGGACCTCGTCGCTTGTCTTTTTTTGCCCGCGTTCGAGTTCCCAAGTGTCGGGATTATGGCAATACAGGCAACGGAAAGGGCAACCTGTGACGAATAGTGCAAAGCGCACGCCCGGGCCATCGCTCGCTGCACCGGTTTCAAAGGAATGTACATAACCAGAAGTCATAGCGCCAATATACTAAGTTAGTTTGCTGATGATTTTATGAAGGAGACAAACCCGACGGCCTGTGGACCACAACTGTATGAGGTTTAGAAATGCCGTGATGATGATTTTATCGGTGGACAAGCGGATTCTTTTGGATTCCTTCGGTTTCGACCCAAAAAAACGGTTCCGTTTTTTCTCAAGAATTTCAACTGTATGAAGAATATACGGAAAAGAATGGCTTTGCCTTTTTTAAGGTTCGGCAACAGGGCTTTAGTTCAGCAGAGCGTCGCGTCGTAATTATTTGCGCTGTAAATAAATTTTTAGAGAGGCCTAAAATGAAATACAGTACGCGTAAGATATTTGTGAACCATTATGAGGAAGTTCCGTTTTATAGTTCAATTGTCTCGGCTTTTCATGATGTTGCGATTGTTTTGTGGGAGCGATATAGATAGGAGCAATCCCTTGTAGCCTACATTCCCGAGTCGCCTAACGATGCAGGAATGAAAGCTTCTAGTCGCTCCTAGATGAATTTTTGCTTTTCAATGAACCCTACGCAAAGACGGCGACTGGGTTCCGCGGAACACTCGATTACATCCCACTTGTATATTTTTCTGCTATCGTTATGCATAGCCATAACACATAACGATTATTTTTGAAGT
>Ga0172378_10003157_pt1 | contig 15501 bp, 6 predicted proteins | sample GrowelOW332metaG_FD_119755 | JGI IMG/M metagenome (GOLD analysis project Ga0172378, IMG submission 119755) | Groundwater microbial communities from an aquifer near a municipal landfill in Southern Ontario, Canada - Pumphouse #3_1 metaG | ecosystem: Environmental > Aquatic > Deep subsurface >... | reverse complement strand
GCAATTAAGGAGATTATTGATCCATTGGTAAGCAATCTTATCGATAAGCTATCAATAACTAAGGGACCGGATGTACCGCAAGGAGTGATGGCAAGAAAGATTGACAACAATCATATTCTATATCTTAATACAACAAATGAGGAGAAGAGAATTAAAACAAACGCAAAAGCTAAGAGTCTTTTATCTGATAAAGAATTCAATAGCATTATCACGATTCCTCCTTTCGAACCTGAGTTTATAGAAATTCGTTAACCATACCATATAAAAGTTTAAGGCGATATGCACAAATTGTACATATCGCCTTTTCAATTGTGATAATAAACCTAATCAACGTCACCTATTTATTGAAAAAAACGAATATTCTTTACCTTGAACAGCATCATTCATTGCTTTGAGATTCAACTCATCATTTGTTACTCCTGTGCTTCTATTTATCAGATATCCAGTGTCCCAATTCATTGGAAGAATCTTGTTATTTAAGCATGTCTTTACTATATACCAACTATAATAGTTTCGAGAATCAATATGCCTATCGAGCTTCTCTTTGGGTGCTAAGTTCTTTCTATATTCCAAACCCCACTCTCCGATAATTACAGGTATATTGTTTGATGTGAACTTAGAGAGAGATTTCATGGTTTTCTCCATGCCATCCTCTTGTCCGAAATTAGAGACAGTTCCCCCACTCTCGGCAAAAGGTTTTCCCCATTCAGTCTTATACCCTTCATCGACCATTATAGTAAAATCATAAGGATCGTAATAATGAGACTCCACAAAGCATCTCTCTTTTACGACATCCAAAGGCATTACAAATTTAGATAACGCATAATCTATGCTTGTGACATACGATTGAAGTACTAAATATCTATAGTAATTTTTACCTCCTGTCGCTCTTACCACATTAACGAACAGTTGATTCAGTTGGTTATGCACCTTGAAGCATTCTTCAGGAGGAGTTACATTCCAAACATTATTATCTTCATCATATACTTCATTCATTCCTGCAAATATCAGATGCTCGTCATAATCTCTGAATCGAAGCGCAATCTGTTTCCAATATTCTTCGAATCTCTTATATATTGCAGATGCATATTTATCATTAACATGATTCATCCAGCCACCATCCCAATGGATATTTATCATCACATACAGTCCTTCGGCTATGGCCTCATCAACAGATTTTGCAATTTTATCCAACCACTCTTTCTTAATTTCATAGGTAGTATCATCAGTATACAGCCCTTTGGCCTTTACTGGTTTAACCAATTTATGCGAGAAAGATAAAGGCATCCTCACGATATCAAATCCATCTGCCTTAACAGCCTTAAAGAGAATTGCATTTGGAGTAGGATTTCCCCATGATGATTCATCACCCGCGAGATATCCATTGCCATCTGTATATATTGCCTCATATGTATTACCAATATTAAATCCCATTTTTAATGATTGCGAAAGCTGCATTGCACTCTTATCTTTACTCATCCCTGTGGCATCAGGTTCAATTGCCTCAGCGTACTGAGGCAATTGATTCCTAAATTGTTTTACATTGATGACAACATTTTCAGAACCACTAGCTGATATCGTTACAGAGGTAGTCCTGTCACCATCACTTTGATTAGGTTCAACAGATACTTTTACATATTGATTACCCTCACCACTTTGATGTGACAATGTGCACCATGAAGCATTACCCTCAACCTTTGCACTCCACGCGCCTGATGATTTTATCTCTATAACCTTAGACCCTGTAAACTGATTAAACTCTAAGTTTTGATACTCCTGATCTACATAGATTTCTACTATATCACTATTCTCGCTGCAAGAGCACAATATATTTAACATTATAAACATTAATAGTGCATTGCCCACTAGATCAGAAATATGCCTGAACTTATATAAAATTGCCATCTTTATCATTTGTTCTTCACAATTCTTAGATTATCAAAATATACTTCATAATTAGGTACAGCTACCTCAGAAGCATTTTTAGAGAGGAATCCCTGTTCTGTTCCTAAAGATTTAACTTGTCCATAGTTTGTTATGCTAGATACAACTAAAGATGAAAGAGGAATCTGACAAGTCATCCATTTACCTACTTCAGTATTTTTTGTTATAATGGATTTTGGTACATATCCTGTAAATTTGTTGTCCCAGTTACCACCGAACAGAACTTCCATAGTTATATTGTACATTGGATATGCAACAAAACATTCAAATCGTAATACCAAATCTGATACAGGAGTATCATCAGATACAGCATTAGTATATACCAAGCCGTTATCTATACTTCCCATCCAGTAATTCCAACCTCCAACATTTTTCTCAACAAAGCCTCCTGCATTTCCAGTTGTAACAAATGGAGCTTTTTGTCCATCACCAGTCACAATAACTTCGCTTGCGCCCCATGATTTGTAACCTATTCCATCATAATTCAATACCACATTTTCTATAGGATAGAATGTTATAGCATCATTATTGGAATCTCCTCCGGCAGCAGTAACTGTAATATGACCTGATTTTGTGGGAGCATTTGGTAAAGTGACATATATTGTATCGCGAGTATCGCTGACTCTCAAATCAGATGCTGATACATCAAATTCACCGTTTATATTTACACTCTTAACTTGAATATAGTTCTTGCCGACAATAAAAAATTCACTTCCTATTATTGGCATATCACTGCTAACCATCTCTATTGTAGGAGGAAGGACGAATGTTGCATAAGGGACTAATGCTCTGCCTGAAGCTGTTATTATGACAAGATTTCCCTTTTTAGCAACTCCACCAGGCAAGGAGAATGTAATTTTCTTATAGTCAGAGCTAACTTCATAACCTGATACCTCAACACCTGTAATCTCTTGATCTATATCCTCAATATTTACCTCCTGATCGGTCATAATAATCTTCTCTATTTCATAGAAATTCGATCCGTTAATTATGATCTCATCGCCTGTATTTACAGGATATTCAATCATTATACCCGAAATCAAAGGAGCAGGTGAAAGTACATGGAAACTAAATGTAGCTACTCCTTTATCGTTTTCAACCTTTATCTCTTTAGGAAGATCTGGGTTTGTACCAGTAAGTTCCAGATCTGCAGGAATAGTAAGGATGATACTATGATCGGTAACATAATTTGGATTAAAATATACATCCTGATTATTTATATATACTTTCCTTGCTGATCCTAAATTATTACCCTCTATTACTATCATCTGACCTGGATTTGTCTTCACGAAGGTACTGTCAACAAGAGAAGGATCAGTAGTCCTTACATTCAATATCTCAGGCAATCCTCCATTTTCATCATCCGAGCAAGATGAGAAGCTAGCTGCACAGAGCACAAGTAAAAGCCCTGTAAATATAAAATTCATATATCTTTTCATAATACTATCATTTATTAAAATTGTATGACTGTGGCTCTTCCTTTAGCCTAGGATTCTGTAGTAAATCCTTTTCCGGATAAGGAAGGAATATGTTATCATTAGTAACTACAACAGGAGTAGTAGGCGCTTGTAAATCTGCATCATTGATTACAATATTTCCGTAATCATCTTTCGTAATCTGATTACAAGTCCATCCTCTCTTCTGATCATTGAAGTATTTAAGCATCTTCTCTGGTTTATATTTATACCAACTAACCATGTCATACCAATTACAATATTCCATTGCAAATTCAACTCTTCTTTCACGTATTATGTCATCAAAGCTTATAGATGATTTCTCAGCTAAACCTGCTCTTTTACGAACTTTATTAAAGAATTTTAATCCGTCACCGGAAGATAGCGTCTCGTTATTTCCCAAAGAAGCCTCAGCATATGTAAGGTATACATCTGCCAATCGCAATATATAAGTATTAAGAGGAGAATTCATAACCTTCACATAACCGTCATTATCATCATCCGGACCTCCAGGAACACCCTTCTTTATAGGACTGCTTGTTCCATCATAAGTATATCCACCATCCTTAATATTTATATAAGAATAGAATGTATTGTTTATAAAATAAGTGGCTTTAAGTCTCTTTGCATCACCTTTCTCATACTGTCTCAACAGATCTATTGTTCCATTAAGACTGCTCCAGCAATTTACTCCACCTGTAACATCAGTACTGAATGCAAGGTCGCTAAGCAATGTGTTGCATACATACCATTCTCCATTAGGAACCCATTGCATGGCAATCATTGATTCCTCATTATTGTTGTATTTATACTTATACAGATTTTCATAATCAATAAGATTAAGTCCGCAATTGTTGCATACATCGGCTGCATATTGAATAGCCTTGTCTAAGTCTTCCTGATTGCGTGTTCCTCCATTATCCCAACCTGAACGAGAAAGATATACTTTAGCCAAAACGCCTTTAGCACCCCAGCTGGATGCTCTTCCTTTATCAGCTACAGCCGGCAGATTCTCAGCGGCATAAGTAAGATCGTTTATTATGAATTGGAAAACATCTGCCTCCTTATGGCGTGGCTGTAATGGGTTCTTAACAACAACATCATTATTATCAAAAAGAATTACAGGGCCCCAAGTACGTAGCAGATAAAAGTAGGCTATTCCTCGCATTAACCTGCACTCAGCTATTGCTTGATTTTTTTCCTGTTCAGTTACACCTGTTGCCTTTTGATTTATTGATTCTATAGTAGCATTAGACATTGTCACAACAGAATAAAAAGCCTGCCAAGCACTTGAGACTTCATTGTCCAATGCTGTAATTGTGAAAAGAGTGTATGCAGGAAGGAACCATTGACCATAACAATCATTTGCACGGCAGCTACCAATAGCAAGTGCTGAACGATTGTAATCAAACCACGCTCTAGTATATAGAGGAGCTGTTGCCGCTTTCAATGCAGAAGCTGATGTATAGAAATCGGCATCTGTATATGCCCCTTTTGGAGTCCTATCCAAAAAGTCATCACTACAAGAACCCAATGTGAGAGTAAAGAGTGACAGTAATAATATATAGCTAATATTTCTTTTCATGTTTTTAAAGATTTAGAATGTTAGATTTGCGCCAAAAGTGAAAATACGCTGAGATGGATATCTTGCATTATCGATATTTCTCAACAATACATTATATGAACCTACTTCAGGATCGTATCCGGAATAGTCTGTAAATGTGTAAAGATTCTGCACATTTGCATAAATGCGTAAATTCTCAATATTGAATTTAGTCAATAAAGATTTAGGGAAAGTATACCCTAAAGAGACATTCTTAATTCTTAAATAAGAGCCATCCTCAACAAATCTATCACTCATTCTATTGTTGTTGTTAGCATCAGTGATATTAATTCTTTGAACAGATGCATCACTGTTCTTTACTCTAACGTTAGTGATATCATCGGCTGCACCATTAGGATCTATAAGCTCTAATACAGCAATACGTGTAGCCTCTTTAAGAAGACCACTATTATTCATAGGGTTAGTGTAGTTCTGACGCAACATATTGTATATTTTATTGCCATATACACCGTTTATGAATATATTCAAGTCAAAATTCTTATAAGTAAATGTATTACTGAAACCAAAAGTGAACTTAGGCTCAGGATTACCAATGAAAGAACGGTCATTCTCATCAATCACTCCATCGTTGTTTTTATCCTCGAACATATAATCACCTACCCATACTTCATTTACACCAATTTTCTTATCCTTTGGCAAAGCTACAGGTATTCTATTACCCTCTTTATCAAGTAAATTATTACCTACGTTGTCTTTCTTATAGAAGTCGGATTCATCTTTGAACATACCAATTACTTTATATCCATATAGTTGTCCTACAGGATTTCCAACTGAAGTATAAGAATATGCCAAGCCTCCAATTTCACCTACAAGAGCAGATGATTCTGTATAAAGTCCTGTGACCTCGTTTCTGTTTATTGAGAAGGTCAATCCACTTCTCCACATAAATGAGCCTTTACTAATATTGACAGTATTCAATGTGAGTTCCATACCTTTATTAGTCATAGAACCTGCATTTACCCATGGCGAAGAGATTACTCCGGCAACATATGATGGAAGAGATGCCTGCATCAAAAGGTTACTTATATCTTTATGATAAAAATCAGCAATGAATTCTATTCTATTGTCGAGCAGGTTAAGGTCTAAGCCCAAATTATACGCCTTAGTCTTCTCCCATTTCAAATCTGAGTTGCTATAGTTGCCTGGGTAAAAACCTTGACCAGTTGGTGTTGCCGATGATGACATTGTTACACCATAAGCATAATTCTGCCATATAGATTGGTTACCAACAATGCCCCAGCCTAATCTTAATTTCACGTTATTTATCCACTTTACATCTTTCATAAACTTCTCATTGCTTATTCTCCAAGCAAGGGCAACTGATGGAAATGTAGCCCAACGGTTATTTTCTGAGAAATTTGAAGAACCATCACGACGTAATGTTGCCGTCAACAAGTAACGATTATCATAGTTGTAGTTGAAACGTCCATAATATGACTCTATAGCAGATGAATTTCTAGAGCTACTGTTTTTTGCGGATTTTGCATCGCCAACCTGAAGTTCGTGTACCGAGTTGAAGATAAAACCATCTCTGCTTCCAGAAAGATTTTCGCTATTATTCTCCTGAGACTCATGTCCAGCCATAACTGAGAAACTATGTTTTACTAAAGATAGATTATAAGTAAGATATGTATTAAAATCAACAAAAGAGCTGTTGCTTGAACTTCTACTACCAGATGATGCTTGAGTAAAATATCCAAGTTTCATCAAAGGAGTATACTGATAATCAGTATAGTAATTAATATTAGTTGATGCCTCAGTCTTTAGCACCAATCCTTTTAATAGATTTATATCAGCATAACCTCTTAACTGTAAGTCTGTTCCCTTGTTATAATTCTCACGTGAAAGTGCGTCAGCTACCGGATTAGAGAAATATGTACCATACATATTTTCTTGCTGTGTTCCCCAGCTACCATCCGAGTTACGTACTGGAACTTCAGGAAGCTGTCTTACAGCTGTCTCAATAACTCCGCCGTTGTCTATAGTATTCACCTGTTTGTGTCTTGCTATATAAGCATTAATACCAACATTTAGCCATTTCTTTATGCTGGTATCCAAATTTACACGAAGAGAAAATCTTTCGAATTTGGATCCTAATCCGATACCATCTTGTGTGAGATAGCCAGCCATGACTGCATATCTAGTTTTCTGGCTACCACCAGTTATACTTAACTGATGATTCTGCATTGGAGCCGATCTGAATATCTCCTTCTGCCAGTTTGTACCCTCACCTAAAAGTGAAGGGTCTTTAAATTCCTCTCTTGCACCAAAGCCTATCACTTCTGCTCGAAGATTCTGATATGTAGCATACTCTCTTAGATTTAGAACATCAAGTTCTTTAGGTAATTGCTGTATTGCATAATATCCATCATATGATATTTTTGTATCACCAGCTTTACCTTGTTTTGTTGTAATAAGAATTACACCATTTGCAGCTCTTGTTCCATAGATAGCAGTTGCAGATGCATCCTTAAGAATCTCCATTGTTACAATATCCGAAGGATTGATATTTGATAGTGCACTTGAATTGCCACTAGACTGGCCGGAAATAGGTATTCCATCAATTACATAGAGTGGCTCATTACCATTAAATGAGTTCACACCACGGATGCTAACAGAGATACCACCACCAGGAGCTCCAGAGTTTGAGATAACATTAACACCAGCAGCTCTTCCTTGCAAAGCCTGGTCGAGCGATGTATTGACACTCTTAGCCATATCTTCTGCAGTTACTGATGTTACAGCACCAGTCAGGTCACTTCTTTTCATAGTACCATAACCAACAACCACGACCTCATTAAGTAGTTCAGAGTCCTCTTTCATAGTTACATTCAACACACTACCCTTAACAGTTATCTCTCTTTTTGAGTATCCTATATACGAGAATACCAGGATATCTCCTCTATTAGCATTGATAACATAATGACCTTTTACATCAGTAACAGTACCTTTTGTTGTTCCCTTAATAGTTACTGAAACACCAATAAGTGGCTCATTTTCGGCTGATGATACAATACCTGAAACAACTTCATTATTTGCAGCTTCAGCATCTTGAACAATAACTGGAGATAACATACCTATTATCATGGCTATACACCATAGATAGGAATAGATACTCCGCTTAATAATTGTTTTCTTCATTAGTAAATAAATTTTAAAGTTAATTTGGTTTTTAGCGCCTTAATTTTTCGCTCATGTAAAATTAAATATCCCATATTCCTATTACATTTTTTATGTTTTACATTAAAGGGATGTTTGTATTGCCTCGAGTGAAAATGTTTCTTTTTTAGGGGTCATTTGGTTATAATCCTATTAATGCATAAGCTATTATTCTGATTATATGATATTTACGCAAAAACACTAAGATTAAACATCCTTGATGAATATTCTGCCAATGTGTAGAAACCAAATATAAAAGATTTGTATATTGCACTTGCTAACTAAATGAACTACTATGAAATGTGCCTTATCATTGCTGATTATTTTTCTGTTCCATCTACCTGCTTCTGGAAATAATAATATCTCTTTCAAACATATATGGACAAACCAAGGATTATTAGGAACTCAAGTAACCTCTATAGTAAAAGATTCACAAGGGTTCATGTGGTTTTCTACATCATGGGGAATAAGCAAATACAATGGATATACCATAAAGAATTATAATCCTAACAGTGCAATTTCAACTCCAAATCTTGACAATTATGTTGGGAAGACTCAGGAAGACAAATATGGTAATCTATGGATGCAATTAAGATACAGATACACATGTTTTGACCCAAGGAGAGAGAAGTTCTATCCTGCACAAGATATTCTTGAGAAAAAGTATAATATACCTATCGATCCTTCATTAATGTTCATCGACAAAGAGAAAAATATATGGTGCTATAGAGATAATATTGGGACTTATTTCTACAATTACAAGACCAAAAAGACAATACTAATTCCTGAAATGAAATTCAGCGATGGCTCAAGGATAGTATGTTTCTCGGAAGATAAAAATAGTGTTATAGGCATTTATGAAAATGGATACTTTCAATGTTTTAATAGAAACAACGGGAAAAGACTCTCATCAAATGATTTCCTTGTCAAACAATTTAACGGAAAAGAGAGCAGGCTTGTTTTCGTTGACTCTGATAATGATTATTGGTTCTACTCTTATATTGATTTGGGAATTTGGGTTTTCCATTCAGATGAAAACAAATGGGAACATTGTACTGACAAAACGGACTCTTCTTACAGACTTTCTTGCAATGGAATAAGAGACATAAAAGAGGATGACAAAAAGCAGATATGGATTGCTACAGGATATAATGGCCTTAATATCATAAACAAAAAGAATCACAGCATAAAATATCTTTTCCACAACCCATTTGATGAGAAAACAATATCACAAAATAATATAAGTAGCCTATATTTCGCAGACGATGGTAACATGTGGGTAGGCACTTTCAAACAAGGTGTATCTTTATACAACGAAAGCATATTCAAGTTCGATCTTGACAATCTGAATGAATTCAATTACATCAAGAATTTCTCGCCAGATGCTAATATTTTATTCGAAGATTCAAAACATAATATTTGGGTTGGAACAGACAATAACGGGTTAATATATATTGACGGAAAGAATAAAGAGAAAAAGATATATCCACATATTTCAAGTTCTAAATATGCTGCAATTGATGCTATAGTATCTATAACTGAGAGTAAAAACGGTAAGATTTGGATAGGTACATTTCAGAATGGACTCGGCTCATTCGATGGAAAGAAATTTACTCATTACATAAAAGATCAAAAAGATCATAATTCATTAATAAACAACAATGTTTGGGCACTAGCCGAAGATATGAATGGCTATATATGGATAGGAACATTAGGAAACGGATTGCAATGTCTAAACCCAGACAACGATCAATTCTTCTATTATCCAGAAAAAGGTAGTGGATTTGATAACGATTATGTATCGTCTATTTGTGTATCCAAAAACAATATGATATATGCTGCTACAGCAAATGGAATTACTGAATTTTCTCCTATAACAAAGAAATTTCAAAGGATAATATGGAATAAGAAAGGTAATCAAGAGTTATCAAGTATAGTATGCAATCAGATTTTTGAAGATAGCAGAGAACTATTGTGGATAGCTACGCAGAATGGCATAAATGTATATAACAGGAATTCAGATGAGATTTTTGAACCAGTAGAAGAACTTAAAGATAAAATTATCAATGCTGTTGTTGAAGATGCCAACAAAAATATATGGATTACTACAAATACAAATATCTGTAATATCATTATAGGCACCGACCCAACAACAGGGAAATACACATTCACCTACCATGAATATTCATCAGATGACTATTTCCCAAAACAGAGGTTTAATGCTCGTTCATTGATAAGTAGATTTGATGGTACAATAGTAGCAGGTGGCCTTCAAGGTCTTAGCTGGTGCAATCCACAGAACATAAAATATAATAGGAATGCGCCAAAGGTTGTATTTACAAATCTTTTCCTCTTCAACAAGGAGGCAAAAATAGACTCTACATACAACGGTAATACTATATTGACAACTCCATTGAACTATGTCAAAGAGTTAAAACTTAATTACAACCAAAACGTTTTTTCAGTATCAGTATCAACGATGACATATGTTCTGCCTGAGAGAATAAAATACCAATATATTCTTGAAGGTTTTAATAATGACTGGATAACTGCCGACGGCAACAAAATAATGTTCACAAACCTATCACCTGGGGAATATACCCTTAAGGTGAAAGCAATTAATAGCGACGGTTTTGTCAGCCAAGAAGCTACTGAACTTAAAATCGTAATAATTCCTCCTTTCTGGGCTACCAATATTGCATATTGTTTCTACTTCATTATCATCATTATTATTCTATTCATAACATATAAGCAGATATTACGCAATGAACGACAGAAGTTCAAGATAATGAGAATAGAGGAAGATGCTAAGAAAAAACATGAGGTTGACGAAATGAAACTACGTTTCTTTACAAACATAAGCCACGATTTGAGAACGCCACTTACTCTTATTCTATCACCACTGGAATATGTAATAAAGAGCTGTTCAGATAGTGATATAAAGGATAAGTTAAGCATAGCACATAGAAATGCCATGCAACTATTGAATCTTGTGAACCAACTTCTTGACTTTAGAAAGAATGAAGAAAAATGCAACAAGTTAAACATATCACAAGGTGATATCATAAACTTTATACATACCGTATGCAATCTTTTCACAGAATATTCAGAGAAAAAAAATATACACATGACTTTCTTTTCTTCTTGCGAAAGCCTGTATATGCTATTTGACGAAGATAAAATGAGCAAAATAATAACAAACCTGTTATCGAATGCTTTTAAGTTTACTCCTGAAAATGGAAGGGTAGATATTTCATTAGAAGTGAAGAGGAAGGACAATATTGAGTTGCTAGAAATAAAAGTCTCGGATACAGGCATTGGTATAAGTGATGATAACAAACAACGTATATTCGAACCATTTTATCAAGTACAACAAAAAGAAAATGAAAAGTATAATGGCAGTGGTATAGGCCTGAATATTGTAAAAGAGTTTGTGATACTTCATAAAGGGACAGTAGAGATAGTTGACAATATTGGCAATGGAACTGTATTTATTATTGACCTTCCTATTATCAGAGACAGAAAGGGAAACAAAATAGAGATGAAAAAAGCTGAAGAGAAAATAAGTCAGTACGATGAATTTGAGATCATTGAAGATAAGCAAGGTAATAAAGAAAAAATATTAATTGTAGATGACAATGACGACTTACGTCTGTTCATGCGCGACTTCCTTAAAAAAGATTATATAGTATATGATGCTGCCGATGGAGATAAAGCATGGGAGATGATTCCAAATTTACAGCCCAATATCATCATAAGTGACGTCATGATGCCTGGAATTGATGGGAACAGTCTGTGTAAACTTATAAAGAATGACATCAGGACATCGCATATTCCTGTTATATTACTTACCGCGCGTTCTACCAAGGAGCAGGAACTTTCCGGATTCGAGAATGGTGCCGACGACTACATCACAAAACCTTTCGACTTAGACATCCTGTTTTTGAGAATAAAACGGCTCTTAGATCAGCAACAGAGCCGACACAAAAACTTCAGCAAACAGATTGATATTGCTCCAAGTGAAATTACTATTACCTCTCTAGATGAGAAACTGATAAATAAGGCCATAAAGTATATTGAGGATAATATCAATCAGGATGAACTTTCGGTTGAGGAACTAAGTCATGAATTATGTATGAGCCGTACTCAACTATACAAGAAGTTGCTATCAATTACAGGAAAGACTCCAAGTGAATTTATAAGAATAATCAGGCTAAAGCGCGCTGCCCAATTTCTTAAGAAGAGCCAGCAGAATGTATCCGAGATTGCATATATGGTAGGATTTAAAGATCCTAAGCAGTTCAGAAAATATTTCAAGGAGGAATTTGGTATACTCCCTTCTGAATTCCAAAAGGAGAATGGAGTATAATTACTCTATCAACAATTAGAATTTTAGCCATATATTATTGATAAAATACCTATTTTCTAAACTTGTGTCTAAATTCAAAAGAGATAAAATAGATAAAGTAGTATATGTAACATAAATATAAACTTTTGTTACGGAACTATTCCTGTCTTTGATAGCTACGTCCTATTTTTGTAGTGAAACAAATTATTACTACAAATATTGGATTATGAAAAGACACATTTTCTCTCTTCTATTTCTTTTGGCACTTTCTACTGCCCAGTCTAAGGCTCAGGAACAGAAAGCGCAAAACCCGATTATATTCGCGGATGTTCCCGATATGTCAATGCTCCGTGACGGAGACACCTACTACATGAGTAGCACAACTATGCACATGAATCCAGGTGTTCCTATTATGAAATCTAAGGATCTCGTAAACTGGGAACTGGTAAGCTATGCATACGACACTCTTGAGCCTCTCGAGACTCTTGACCTCGAGAATGGAAAGAACACTTATGGAAAAGGTACATGGGCTAGCTGCTTACGCAAATATGGCGACACATTCTATCTAACTACATTTGCTCAGACTACAGGTAAGACATATATCTTTACTACAAAGAATATTGAGAAAGAACCTTGGAAAAGAATTGAGTTTAAACCAAGTATGCATGACCACACATTCTTTATTGACAATGGCAAAGCATATCTTATTTATGGAGGTGGCGACTTAAGAATAGTACAGCTGAAAGATGACTTGTCAGGTGCAATTCCTGAAACAGAGAAAATTCTTATAAAAGATGCACACTCACCAGCATCAGATAAAATTATGTTGCCTGCTGAGGGTTCACAGATGTTCAAGATTAATGGTAAATACTACATCTTCAATATCTGCTGGCCAAGAGGTGGAATGCGTACAGTAGTTGTTCACCGTTCCGACAGTCTTATGGGCCCTTACGAAGGTAAAATGGTTCTTCAGGATAAAGGTGTAGCTCAAGGTGGTATCATCAGTACACCTGATAACAAATGGTTTGCCTACCTATTCCAGGATCATGGCGCAGTAGGTAGAATACCATACTTAGTTCCTGTAGAGTGGAAAGACGGATGGCCTGTACTAGGTATAGATGGAAAAGTTCCTATGGAACTTGATCTTCCTGCAAGTAAGGGACTTATACCAGGAATTGTAAATTCGGATGATTTCTCTCGTAAAAAAGGAGAAAATACACTACCTCTTGTATGGCAGTGGAACCATAACCCAGACAATTCACTATGGTCTCTTTCTGCAAGAAAAGGATATCTGCGTCTTACCACAGGAAGAGTTGACAAAGTTATAACTCAAGCTAGAAACATCCTTACTCAGAGAACTATAGGTCCTTCTTGTAGTGGCGAGACAGCTATTGATGTTCAAAACATGAAAGAGGGTGACTTTGCTGGTCTTACACTCCTACAGAAAAATTATGGATTCGTTGGAGTAAAGGTTACTCAAGAGGGTAAATTCATTGTTATGCACAACGCATCAACAGGTAATCCTGTTGAGGAGGTTTGCATACCACTTAACAACAAGAAAGTATACCTTAAAGCATCATGTGACTTTAATGATAGAAAGGATGAAGCTCTTTTCTACTATAGCCTAGATGGTAAGAAATGGAATAAGGTTGGTACAGTTCTTAAGATGGCATATACAATGCCTCATTTCATGGGATATCGTTTCGGCTTATTCAACTTCGCCACAACAACTGCCGGTGGATATGTGGACTTCGACTATTTCAAAATCTCTGATAAGAACTAAATAATGCGTGAAAAAGTATTATGAGAAACAATAATTATACTTCTATTATTAAATCAGCAGTATTGATGGCAGCGATGAGCTGCTCACCACTGCTTGCTCAAAATCCTATCGTACAGACATGGTATACAACTGATCCGGCACCTATGGTTCATGACGGAACTCTCTATATCTATACAGGTCACGATGAGGATAATGCAGACTTCTTCTGGATGCAGGAGTGGAGAATCTACTCTACAAAAGATATGGTAAACTGGACCGACCATGGATCTACAGTTGCTCTTGAAACTTTCTCATGGGCTGATGACAGAGCATGGGCTGCTCAGTGCGTAGAACGTAACGGCAAATTTTATTTCTATATCTGTGCACACTCAAAGCTATCTAATGGTATGGCTATAGGTGTTGCCGTGGCTGATTCACCTACAGGGCCATTTAAGGATGCTATTGGTAAGCCTCTTTTTGATGATGGAGATTGGGCAAATATTGACCCATCTGTATTCATTGATGACGATGGTCAGGCATATATCTGTTGGGGAAATCCTGATCTGCATTTTGCCAAGCTAAACAAGGATATGATATCTATCAATGGTGATGTGAAACATATTGAACAGACTGAAGAGTCATTTGGATCACCATCTCCTAAGGAGAGAAAGAAGGATGTGAAATATAAGGATACCTATGTTGAAGGACCTTGGATGAGCAAACACAATGGTAAATATTATATGATTTATGCAGCAGGTGGAATACCTGAACACATAGCCTACTCAATGAGTGACAAACCTGAAGGACCATGGAAATATATGGGTCATGCTATGCCTTTACAGGATACCAATTCATTTACTAATCATAGTGGTGTAATTGATTTCAAAGGTAATTCATACTTCTTCTACCATACCGGCAAACTGCCTAAAGGAGGTGGATTTGCAAGAAGTGTTGCCGTTGAACAGTTCAAATACAATGCTGATGGCACATTCCCTGAGATAAAAGCTACCGACGAAGGTGTAGCACCTATTGCTACATTCAACCCATACAGACGTGTTGAAGCCGAGACAATAGCATTCTCTAAAGGTGTTAAGTCAGAGCCAAACGAAAAGACAGGTATTTACATTTCAGAAATTCACGATGGCGACTGGATAAAGGTTAGAAACGTTGACTTTGGCAGTCAATCTCCAAAACAGATTGAAGTTGCTAT
>Ga0172378_10003155_pt1 | contig 15505 bp, 14 predicted proteins | sample GrowelOW332metaG_FD_119755 | JGI IMG/M metagenome (GOLD analysis project Ga0172378, IMG submission 119755) | Groundwater microbial communities from an aquifer near a municipal landfill in Southern Ontario, Canada - Pumphouse #3_1 metaG | ecosystem: Environmental > Aquatic > Deep subsurface >... | reverse complement strand
TGTTCTAATGTTTTAGCTTTAAGTTCTTCAAAATTTAAATCTTCCATAAACATTTGTCATTTGAGACCAAAGATAATATTTTTTTTCTTTGGTCGAATGACACAGTTTAATTTACGCTACCAATAAAAAACCGTAACCTCTATTTGTTTAGGTTGCGGTTTTTTGAAAATTTATAGTATATAAAATAATTAATTCGTTCTACATATAGAACTACATTTAATTTGCCTACAATTTCTATTCTTTGTGATTGCGCTTGTTACCTCTTCTTTTCTTCATCATTTCTTCACGTTTGGCACAATCCTCTTGATAAATTTTATATTGTTCAGGAGATAGAATTTTTTCCATTTTGGCATCTAATTCAGCTTTTTCAGCTTTGCTCTTTTTCATCATTTCTTCGCGACGAGATTTACGATCTTCTTTCATCCCTTCTTTGTTCTTTTTATTTTCTTCCTGAAGTTTTGCTTGTTTCGTAAATTTTTCAATAAAGTAAGATTTAATTTCTGTTTTTTGCTCATCACTTAAACTAAGTGTCTTGTCCATTCTATCAACAGTTTTTTGAGCCCTAACTTCTGGTTTTTCCATAGATTGACGGTTGTTTCTTCCTTCACCTCTTTGATTTTGAGCATTTGCAAAAACTATTGATGCAAACACAAGCATAATAACTAATGATAATTTTTTCATAATAATAAATTTAATTTTTATTTAAAGTTAATTTCAACTCTTTCGTTTCTATTACAAATTCGTTCGCTTATATGACAAATAAAATTAGTATTGGTTTATTATGCTAACGTTTTTTTAATCTAAATCAGATATTTTTTGAAAATAAATTACATCTTCCCAGTATTTTCCACGTTTTAGCCAATCTTTTCTATAGCCTGTTTGAATAAAATTGAGGCTTTCGAATAGTTTGATGCTAGCCACATTACAATTTGGAACACAACAATATATTTGATGTAAACCTAGTACCTCAAAGAGATAATCTTTTACTAGCTTAATAGCAGAGGAAGCATAACCTTTTTTTCTGTTTTTAACGTTATGTATCATTATACCTAGTCCAGCTCTCATATGGAAGGGATCAAAATTATATATGTCAATTAATCCTATGGGTATATTTTCTGCTTGGCTTATTATCATTAAACGCAGTTGTTTTGCAGAGTAAATATCTACATCGCTTTGTTCAATGCTCTTCTTTAAGGCATAATGAGATAGAGGAGTAAGGGTATCACTAACATCCCATAAATCCATGTCGTTTTCCCATTTATAGATGTACTCCAGATCTTCAGGTTCTAGGGCTCTTATAATTACGTTTTCATCTTTTAGCATATTACAGTATTTATAGGTTTATTATATGATTATGGTTACAAATTTAGCATTTAGAGTTATCATCTCAAAATAGAATGATTTATATTTTTGTTTGTTTTAATTATTTTATTACTTTACATTTGTAAAGTATTAGGAAATATATTCTTTTTACAATTTTTTACTAATCCAAAGAAATATATATGTATAATCTAATATGTGTTACGGGACCTACAGCTTGTGGTAAAACGTCTTTTGCAGTACAATTAGCCGATTTTTTTAAAGGTGAAATAATTAGTGCTGATTCCAGACAAGTGTATAGGAATATGGATTTAGGTACTGGTAAAGATTTAGACGAATATACTTATAAGGGTAAGAAAATACCATATCATCTTATTGATATTTGTGATGCTGGTTATAAATACAATGTTTTTGAGTATCAAAGAGATTTTGTAGAGGTATGGAATAAACTGCAAGAAAGGCAAGTTATGCCAATTTTATGTGGAGGAAGTGGACTTTATGTAGAATCTATATTAAAAGGGTATAAATTATTACCAGTTCCTATCAATGAGACTCTAAGAGAAAATTTGAAAGATAAGACACTTAAAGAGCTTGCAGAATTGTTGAGTACTTATGGCAAAATGCATAATGTTACAGATCTGGATACTAAGAAGCGAGCCATAAGAGCAATTGAGATAGAGGAATATTATTCAAAAAATCCTAAAGAGAATACTTCTTTTCCTGAAATTAATCCCCTTGTACTAGCTATAGACATAAGTAGAGAAGTACGTAGAAATAGGATAACCGAAAGATTAAAGCAAAGACTTAATAATGGCATGGTTGAGGAAGTTAAGAGCATTATAGACAGTGGAGTTAAGCCAGAAAAACTAATTTACTATGGTTTAGAATATAAATATATTACTATGTACTTATTGTCTGAGATTTCCTATGAAGAAATGTTTGAAAAGTTAAATATAGCCATACACCAGTTTGCAAAGCGACAAATGACATGGTTTAGAAAAATGGAGAAATCAGGAATTAAAATTAATTGGCTTCCATTTGATATTTCAAATGAAGAGAAAATAGCTTTTGTAAAACAATTATATAAAAAAGAGCAATAGCTATTATAAGCTATGCATAAGTTAATTTATCAATGTAGTTAAACGTTTGTGTAGATTTTAATTCTCTTTTATAAATGTAATTTTGTTTTGTGAGCTTGATTGTTATATTTTTGCAAAAAAATAATATATGGAATGGTTAAATAGTATTCTTAGTGGAGGTTCTGTTATTCAAGCTGTGATTGCAATATCATTAGTGGGGGCAGTAGGGCAAATACTTGGAAGAATAAAAATAATGGGTTTATCCTTAGGAGTTACCTTCGTGTTTTTTGTAGGAATTTTTGCAGGTCATTTTGGACTTACTCTTAATCCTAATATGTTAGAATTTGCAGAAAGTTTTGGATTAATTCTCTTTGTATATGCTTTAGGACTGCAGGTTGGTCCTGGATTCATACATTCCTTGGGACGTAGTGCTTTAAGAATGAATGCAATAGCTATTAGCGTAGTACTTCTAGGATCCCTTCTAACTCTTTCCTTTAAATATATTTTCAACTTACCATTAAGTGATTTAGTAGGCGTACTCAGTGGAGCCGTAACAAACACGCCAGCTTTAGCTGCTGGACAACAAACATTAATACAAATGGGTCAAGATCCTTCAAGTATGGCGCTTGGATGTGCAGTTGCATATCCTTTAGGGGTTGTTGGTGTTATATTTGCTATAATATTTTTGAGAAATGTTCTAAAAGCTTCCATAGTTTTAAAAAACAAAGAGGACAACAAAGGAAAAAAAACTGTTATAATAGAGTTAATAGTAGAAAATTCTGGAGTTTATGAAAAAAATATTCAAGAAATTTCTCGTTTGCTTACTAAGCATTTTGTAATTTCAAGAGTATGGCACGATGGTAAAGTAAGTATTCCATTATCTAAAACTATTTTACATAAAGGAGACAGATTGCTTATTATAACTACAGCTAATAATGTTGAGCCCTTAAAGGTATTAATTGGTTCAGAAAGATTAGAAAATTGGAATAAAGAAGATATAGATTGGGATTCTATAGATAGTGAGCTAGTTTCTGAAAGAATACTAGTCACTAAACCGGATGTAAATGGTAAGAAAATAAAATCTTTTCGCCTAAGAAACCTTTATGGTGTAAATGTTACAAGAGTTTATCGCTCGGGTATAGTATTATTTCCAAATCCTGATTTAGTCTTACTAATTGGGGATAGACTGACAGTAGTAGGAGAATATGCATCAGTAAAGAATGTTGAAAAGGTCTTAGGTAATACTGTAAAAAACTTAGATGAACCCAATTTAGTAACGGTATTTATTGGTATGTGTATGGGTCTTATCCTAGGTTCCATACCTTTAATGATACCAGGAATAAGTTTTCCTATTAAATTGGGAATTGCAGGTGGTCCCATTCTTATAGGTATTATTGTAGGAGCTTATGGCCCTAGAATACATATGATAACCTATACTACAGTGAGTGCTAATTTAATGCTGAGAGGTATAGGCCTCTCTATGTATTTGGCATGTCTTGGTATTGATGCAGGTGAGCAATTTTTTGAAACTGTATTCTGTTCACAAGGTATGTTGTGGATAGTATTAGGTTTTGCTCTAACTGTTATTCCCATTTTGATAGTTGCTGTTTATACAATTAAAGTAATGAAGATAGATTTTGGTACTATTACTGGAATTCTTTGTGGAAGTATGGCTAATCCCATGGCTTTAAGTTATGTTAATTCTACTATTGACGGAGATGTTCCTTCTGTTTCTTACGCTACTGTTTATCCTTTGTCTATGTTTTTGCGAGTTATTATAGCTCAAATTATGATTATGCTATTTATTTAGATAAATATGCAACATTAATTCTCAGATTACTAGATGTTTAAGCTTTTTTTAAAAAAAACTTATTTTTATGTCACTTTATTAATAAGAAGTATAATATTTATATATATTTGCTATTGTAAGAGTAGTTATATAAACTACATTACATTTGAATTTATATTATATTTCTAAGTCTTTATGGACTTAAAAGTATTCTACTTTTAAAAGGAATTTATAGGAAATTATATTTATTGTATATGTTTCCTTTAAGTTTTATATATTTTTTGATAAAGCAAAAAAAAATAAGCATATGAATAATGTACTAATACTTTTAGACAAACAAGATGATTGGAAACCTTATTGTGCATCCAATAGCGTTCTTGAAGTGTGCGATTATTTAAAAAACGATTTTGTAGATAAAGAACACGATTTAGTAATTAATTTAAGTAGTGATTATAGCTACAATTCTGAAGGCTATTATTGTTCTTTACTGGCTCAAGCCAGAAAACAAAAAATCATACCAAGTGTGGATGTTATCAATAAGATAGAGACGGAGAGAGGAGTACGTATGGATAGAAATTTGCAAAAATTGTGCTATCAATGGATAAAGAAAAATGATATAAAGGAAGATATTTGGTATATGAATATTTTTTTTGGTAAAACTAAAGAAAAAGAACTTGAAAGAATTGCCCGTTTTATTTTTGATAATTATCCCTCTCCAATTCTTAGAGTAGGTTTTAACACTAAAGAAAAGGATCAGATAGAGAGTATAGATTACCTACCTCTAAATAAATTAGACGATAAGGATCAGGATTTCTTTGCCTCAACTTTGGATGAATTTAATAAAAGAATTTGGAGAGAACCCAAGCTTAGCAAAAAATATAAATATAGTTTAGCCATACTCTATGATCCTGAGGAAAAGTTCCCTCCTAGTAATACAGTGGCACTAAATAAATTGATTTCAGTTGCTAAGAAAATGGACATTCATGCTGAACTTATTACAGAAGATGATATTGCTAGATTAATGGAATATGATGCTCTATTTATACGTACCACAACTTCTCTTAATCATTATACATTCCATTTTGCTCAATTAGCAGCAGAGAATGGACTTGCGGTTATAGATGACCCAACTTCAATAATAAGATGTACAAATAAAGTATATCTTAAGGAATTATTCCAGAAACAAAACATAGCTACTCCTAAATCTGCTTTAATTTTTAGATCTAGTGAAAATAAATTTGAAGATCTTGTAGAAGATTTAGCTTTGCCTATTATACTTAAGATTCCTGATGGCTCTTTCTCCAAAGGGATGAAAAAAGTATCTAACGAGAAAGAATTTAATGAAGCTCTAGATGCTTTATTCAAAGATTCATCCATTATTTTAGCTCAAGAATTTACTCCCACAGAGTTTGATTGGAGGATAGGAGTATTAAATGGAGAGCCTCTCTTTGCATGCAAATATTACATGGCCAAGGGACATTGGCAGATTTATAATCATTATGATTCGGGAGTTAGTAGATGTGGTGCTGATGAGGCTGTTCCTATTTATAAAGTCCCAAAGAAGGTCTTAGATACGGCATTAAAAGCTACTTCCTTCATAGGTAAAGGACTTTATGGAGTTGATATAAAAGTTTTTAATAAAAAGGCAATTGTTATAGAAATAAATGATAATCCTAACATAGACCACGGTTTTGAAGATGCCTTACTAGGAGATGATATATACTATAGAATTTTACATTATTTTGAGCAAGCTATAGATGCTCTTCATCATTAATCATTAGTTTATGGAAAATATTATTATTAGAAAAGCTAAGAGATCTGACATCCCAGATATATTAGTTATAGAGAATTTTTGTTTTACAGAGGAAGCATTTTCAAAATCCCAGTTTGATTATCTCATAACTAAATCCAATGGAGTATTTTATGTGATTAAATCAAATAATAAGATTATAGCCTATATATGTTTATTGTTTAATAGGAGTACCCGTAATGTTAGATTATACTCATTGGCTATTCATCCTCAGTACAGAAAACAACAATTAGGAAGTAAGCTATTAGGGGAAGGTGTCAAATTTGCCCTAGAGTGTAATGCTAAAAGGATATGTTTAGAGGTTAATATTTACAATAATGTAGCTTTAAATCTTTATAAAAAATTTAACTTCACTACCAAAAAAATTAAACCCAATTACTATCATGACGGAAGCGATGCCTATTACATGGTTAAAGACGATTTTAAGCTTACAAATATTTAGATAGTTTTCTTGAGTAAATATTTTCCTTTAAACAATTCTTCCTGAAAATGTTTTCTTTTGTTGAGAAATTTTATATCTTTACAAATGAATTTATTTAGGATTATAAATATACATATATTAAAGTTCAGTAAGTTATGAAAATAATACACGATAAAAAAAATCATAGATTTGAAGTTATAGTAAATGGAATTACTGCTCACACTCAATATTTGATAGAAAATGGTACATTGGATATACGACATACCATAGTTCCAGATGAAATTGCTGGACAAGGTATTGCATCTAAGTTAGTAGAGGCTACTTATGCTTGGGCCAAGACTCAAAATTTACAGCCTCGAGCAACTTGTTCTTATGCTTATATGTGGCTTAAAAAGCACAATATTAACGTCCCAAGTACAAAAGATGCCTTGGATGGTAATAATTGTGCTATTTAAATGATTTTGTTGATAATACTTAATGTATAAATTTTATATTAAGTATTTTCAATATCTATCAAATTGTTTACTATTGCATAAATGGTTAGACCTGCAGAACTATGTATTTGTAATTTTGCAGAAATATTTCTTCTGTGTGTGGTTATAGTATGTAGAGATAGATACAGTTTATCTGCAATCTCTTTATTTGTCATACCTTTTGCTACACATATAACTATTTCCTTCTCTCTTTTACTTAATTCTTGCTTTTTTGTTTTTTTGTCAGATTTTAAATCCTCTGATTTAATTATGTTTTTTATTTTCTCTTTTATACTGGAAGCAGAATCGCATACATAGATTATATCGTCGTATTCTTCTGTGTCTTTTTTATCGACAAGATTACATTGTAGGGCAATAACTTTTATGCCATCGAGATGAGTATTTGTTTTTATCTTTCTTAATGAGCTTCTATCCAAGTAAGATGTATTTATTATTAAGATATCAGGTTTGTATCTATCTATCTGTTCTAATATATTATTATCATCAGAAATCTCTGCAAAATCTAGTTCTTTAGTAGTAAATTTTTTCAATATATTAAGTAACCCATTTCGGATTATATCAGAGCGTTCTGCAACTATTAAATGTGTTCTTTGACTCATCTTTTCTTTTCTATTTTTTTGATTAATGGAATAAGAATAAAATCTTCAATATTATTGTGCAAAGATAAATCTTTAGAACAATTAAACATGTCATAGAGTACATTATTAAGTTCTATTGTACTCTTAATAGAGTAATATCTTATTATAATATTTCTTAAATCATTTAATTTAATATCTATGTTTTCGTGATGATCGCTAAACTGCTTAATTGAATACTTCTCTTTAAAAATTTCTCCATTAATTAGAGAATTTATATATGGAAAAACTGTGTCTTCTTCAAATTTCATATGTTTTCTTACCTCTGCAACATAGTTATCATAAAAATTAATAATGGAAACTGCATTTTTCTCATTTTCTAAGGCCGAAAGTAATCTTTTTCTTATATCAGGAAGTTTAGAATTTAAGAAAATATTATGAGAAGCAATTAAATAAGAAAGTAATTGGGGTAAAGAAATATTATTATTATTGATATCGACTTTGTAATCTTTGTTTAATAAAAGATTAGAGACACACAAAAAAGTATCTACATTAACATTGTTGAGTTTGCATACCTCTTCTATTGTTTTTTCTCCAAACCCCAAAGAAATATTAAATCTATTTATGATTAATAGCATAAAATAATTATCAGAAATCAAATCGTACATTGAATCTGTTTCTTTGTATTGTGTCACTTTGTATATACCCATATTTTAGTCATTTTATTCATTAATATAAAGTAACAAATATATAGTTTTTTTTCTTATAAACTATACTTATAAAAAGGTATTTATTTAAATTCTTATGGGTATATACCTAACTCATATATCTAATACAAGTATTTATCTTTTAGTAGACGATTTGCAACATTTAAGAATCTGTTAGTATCTACATTATTTAGTTTACAAATTTCGTCTATGGTTTTCTTCCCAAATTCAAAGGAAATATTAAACCCATTTATAACCAATTGCATAAAATAATTTTCAGAAATTAAATTACGCATCAAGTCTGTTTTTTCGTAGTTTATTGTTTCTTGTGTGTTCATGATGTAAGTTTTTGATGTTTGTAATCCTAATCCATGTAAAATATACGAATTTTTTTTTAATTATGATACATAAAATTAAGTATTTTTACATTTATAAGTATCTTTTTCTATATTTCTATTATTTTGTTAGTCAATATGTTAAAATGATATAGGCACATCAAAATAAAATAATGATAATTCCTATTAAACCCTAAATATAGAGCAATTATTTATAGAAGTCTTTGATAGATAAATACAACTTTAGATTGTAAAAAAGGCCTTGTTATTTTTGCTTTAAGCCAATAAAATTAGTATATTTGCATAGTTAAAGGCTTAATGAAAGTAAGTTTTTGTTTTAGGTTTTTGATACCTGTATATTAGTGATTATAAAGCCTATATTTATTTATTTTATTAAGTAATTATATTGAATAAGGTAAGAAAGAAAATTAAGTAATAAAAATATGAGTGAAGAAATAGATGAACTGAAAAAGAATGATTATTCAGCAGATAGTATTCAAGTACTAGAGGGTTTAGAGGCCGTAAGGGTTCGTCCTTCTATGTATATTGGAGATGTTAACCAACGTGGTTTACACCACTTGGTATATGAGGTTGTAGATAACTCTATTGATGAGGCCTTAGGAGGATATTGTGATACCATTAATGTTATTATCAACGAAGATAATTCTATAACAGTCAGTGATAATGGTCGTGGTATTCCAACTGCCAAGCACCAGAAAGAAAATAAATCAGCTTTAGAAGTCGTTCTTACAGTGTTACATGCAGGAGGTAAATTTAATAAGAGTTCTTATAAAGTTTCTGGAGGTCTTCATGGTGTAGGTGTTTCTTGTGTGAATGCCTTATCTGATAGTTTTAAAGCAGAAATTCATAGGGATGGGAAAATTTGGAAACAGACATATAGCAAAGGTTTTCCAACCTCTAAAGTAGAAGTTGTAGGAGATACATTAAGTACTGGTACAATTATTACTTTCCATCCAGACCCTACAATATTTTCTGAGATTATCTATAAATATGATATTCTTGCAAATCGATTGAGAGAACTTGCATATTTGAATAAAGGCTTAAAAATTTCTCTTACTGATAAAAGAAATATAATTGAAGAAACAGGTGAAGCTCGCTACGAGCTTTTCCATTCTGAAAAGGGATTATCTGAATTTGTAGAATTTATTGATAGCAATAGAGAATCTCTAATTGAGAAAGCCATAGACATGTCAACCGAAAAGAATGGTATTCCAATAGAGGTTGCTCTTCATTATAATAAAGGATTTTCTGAAACTGTATTATCTTATGTAAATAATATTAATACAATGGAGGGAGGTACTCATTTATCTGGTTTTAAGAGAGCTTTGACTCAAACATTAAAATCTTATGCAGATAGACATAATTCTCTTCAGAAACTTAAGATAGAAATCAATAGCGAGGATTTTAGAGAGGGTCTTACTGCAGTTATATCTGTTAAAGTTCAAGAACCTCAATTTGAAGGTCAAACAAAGACAAAATTAGGAAATACTGAAGTTGGTAGTGCTGTTTATCAAGCTGTAAGTAGTATGCTTGAAAATTTCCTTGAAGAAAATCCAAAAGAAGCTAAATCCATAGTAGATAAAGTTATTCTTGCTGCTACAGCTCGTCAAGCTGCCCAAAAAGCTAGAAAGATTGTTATAGACAGAAAGACTAGTCTTTCCGGAGCTGGACTTCCCGGAAAATTAGCAGATTGCTCGGATAGAAACCCCGAGAATTGTGAAATATTCTTAGTCGAGGGAGATTCGGCTGGTGGAACTGCTAAACAAGGAAGAGATAGAAAATTTCAAGCTATTTTACCATTGAGAGGTAAAATCCTAAATGTTGAAAAAGCTATGGAGCATCGTATTTACGATAGTGATTCAATTAGAACAATTTTCCAAGCTTTAGGTGTGACTAAGGGTACTAAAGAAGATTCACACGAATTAAATGTAGAAAAGATTAGATATCATAAGATAGTGATAATGGCGGATGCTGATGTCGATGGTGCGCATATTGCTACCTTAATTATGACTTTATTTTTCCGTCATATGCGTGAGGTTATTGAACATGGATATTTATATATTGCAACACCACCTTTATACTCAGTAAAGAAAGACAAAACTCAAAGATATTGTTGGACAGAGGATGAGAGATTGAAGTTAATAGAAGAGATGGGAAAAGGCAAAGAGAATTCTTTACATATACAGAGATATAAGGGTCTTGGTGAGATGACTGCAACCCAACTATGGGAAACTACAATGTCTCCTGAATCTAGAATTTTACGTCAAGTAAATATTGATAATGCTTACGAGGCAGACAGAATATTTTCTATGCTAATGGGAGGAGATGTTCCCCCTAGAAGAAAATTCATAGAAGATAATGCTGTATATGCTAATATAGATGCTTAATAAAATGCTTAGATACTTAAGATTTAAATAAGTACTTTTCTAAGATATATAAAAAATAGAGCTGAAATTTGAAATTTCGGCTCTATTTTTATATTAAATAATATACTATTAAAAGATATATATACGGGAATATTATTCTATTTAAATATTGTCATCATGATGCTCATCTACTAGAATATTATCATGACATTACTATCCTTTATAAATATTAGTCCTTGCAATACTAATATTCAAGTATATCGATTTAGGCAATATAAGTTAGTCTAAACTAATCCTCTTCCTGCCTTATGAATTTTGTCGTTTTCGTTAAGATGAATTACAATCTTATCTAATATACCATTAATAAATGCACTACTTTTCCCTGAAGAATAATTTTTAGATATTTCTATATATTCGTCAAATGAAACCTTTACTGGTATAGAAGGGAAAGTTAAGATCTCATTTATAGCTTCAGATAATATTATCTTATCCATATCTGAAATTCTTTCTATTTCCCAATTTTTTGTAAACCTATCTATAAGATCTATAGTTTCTGTATTGTTAACAAGAGTAGTAAGAAGAAGCTTTTTGGCAAATTGTATATCATCTATAGAACTAAATACACTGCACATAAAGTTTGTTTCCTCATTATAATCTTCTTTAAGATTCTTTAGAGTTTTATAGGCTATATTGAATACTAATTCGAAATCGTCATTCCAATAGATATTTCTATCTTCCATAATTTCAAAGAAAATATCATCTTGTGTTATAATATTTTTAAAGATTTCTAATATAAAATCTTTGTCTTCCTTAAAAGATTTCTCTGAATTACTCATATAAGCTTCATATATGGGAGATTCAATAATTCTATTATAAAAATGTTCTATTATTTCAGGATTTTTAATCCATGTAACACCTTCAGCTTTTAGTTCAGCTTTAAATTTTTTATTATTCTCTAATAATTCAAAAATTTTATTACTTATAAATTTTGTGTTAGGATTTTTCTCTTCTTCGGTTGCTGTAATTTTATTGCGTTTACCTTCTATCTTAAGATAAGCTTTGTGACGAATATCACTGAACAATAATAATATTAAATGGTACAATTCACTACTTTTCTGAATACTATGTAGTAACTCGTTTTCTGTTTCAGCTATTGAAATATCCTCTCTTTTGGAATAAGCATACAACAATTGTAATACTTTAATGCGGATTAATCTTCTACTCGTCATGATAAAGAACTATTAATGTGTGTTTTTTAAATTTGCACAAAAATATATATTTTTATCTTACCATGCAAGGTTTATATTTAAAATTAGCGATTTTAGTATAAAAATTTTATAAGTTAAAAATTAAGTACTATTTTTGAATACTAAATCTTAAACTTATGATTGAAAGCATTTCTATTGATAATTATGCGCTAATTGATAAAAGCATTATAAATTTTAAAAAAGGGTTTACTGTAATAACAGGAGAGACTGGTGCCGGAAAATCTATAATGATTGGAGCGCTTGGGCTTACTTTAGGAGAACGTTCTGATGCTAGTGTCATTCCTAATAAAAATCGTAAATGTATTATTGAGGTAGTTTATGATATAGCAAATTACGATCTAAAAAGTTGGTTTGATAAGAATAATCTAGATTTTTCTACTCATGTAATTGTTAGGCGAGAATTGAGGGTAGATGGAAAATCTAGAGGGTTTATTAATGATACTCCAGTAAATAATAAAATATTAAAAGAATTTGGAGCATTTATGATAGATATTCATTCTCAACACAAATCTCTTTTGATAGGAAGACCTGAATTTCAAACAGAAATATTAGATTTGTTTTGTGGAAATAAAGACTTGTTAAAGGAATATACTGAACTTTTTAAGAAAAGAGAACTTCTCCTTAAAAATCTTGTTACCTTAAAACAAGAATTTATTAAAGAGCAGAACGATAAGGATTATTTAAATTTTAGATATGATCAGCTAGATAAAGCAAAACTAGAGCTTAATGAGAAAGAAAATTTAGAGCAAGAACTTACAATTTTGAATAATGCTGAGGCTATTAAAGAAAATCTTGCAATGATTTCTTGGCAAATTTATGGTATGGATGATTCAATTCTACAATCTTTAAAAATATGTAGAGACAAGGCTGAATCCTTAGAGAATATGATAAAAGGAGAATCTGATTATGTTAATAGGATTAAATCAGTGATGATAGAATTACAGGACATAGCAGATGATGCAGAAAACAGATCTACTAACATTGAATATAATGTAAACAGAATAGAGGTAATTAATGATAGACTTAGTTTATTATATGAATTACTCAAAAAGCATAATTGTGATACAATTGAGGAATTGATTGCTATAAAAGAAGACATCTCTACAAAACTCAACAATATATCAAATAAAGCTGAAGATATAGTTAAACTAGAGGCTGAAGTAAAAAAAGTAGAGGAAAGAATGGATAAGTTAGCTCTTGAGATAAGTAAATCTAGAATTTATGGAGCTAGTATATTGAGGAAGAAAATGACAGAATTACTTAAAGAACTAGGAATACTTCATGCTGATTTTATTATTGATATTAAACCCTTAGTAGATTTTACTATTTCGGGAAAAGACAAGATAGAATTTTTATTTGCTGCAAATAAAAATCAAACTCCTGGTGAAATATTTAAGGTAGCATCTGGAGGAGAAATATCCAGAGTAATGATGTCCTTGAAATATATACTCTCTAAGAGTAGAGATTTACCTACTATTATATTCGATGAAATAGACACGGGGCTTTCGGGAGATATTGCTCATAAGATGTCATTTATGATGAAGGATATGTCTAAAAATATGCAAGTAATAAGTATTTCACATTTGCCACAAATAGCATCTGTTGGTCAATATCATTACAAAGTGTATAAGGAGGATAAAGATGATTATACAGTATCTAAGATAAAAGAGTTATCTTATGACGAACGTTTAAAGGAAATTGCAGGAATGATAAGTGGAAGCGTAATAACAAAAGCTGCTATAGAAACTGCAAAAAACTTATTAAAATAAAATATAATAATGGCAAAAGAAAAAATGGGAAGGAATAATAAGAAATATGATGATATTTCTTCATTATATGTAAAAATGCCGCCACAGGCTTTAGATTTGGAAGAAGCTGTCTTAGGAGCTTTAATGTTAGAGAAAAATGCTTTAACATTAGTAGGTGATATGTTGACAGCTGAAGATTTTTATAAACCTGCTCACAAATTAATATATACTGCTATAAAGCAACTCTATGTAGATGATAAGGCTATTGATATATTGACAGTATCTGAAGCTCTAAAAGCTATGGGCAAGTTGGAAGAGTCTGGAGGTTATGCTTTTTTATCTCAATTGACTTCAAAAGTAGCATCTGCTGTTAACATAGAGCATCATGCTAGAATTATAGTACAAAAATCCATAGAAAGACGACTTATAAGGGTTTGTACGGAACTTCAAGACATGTCCTATGATGATTCTGTGGATGTAAAAGATTTGATAGATAAAGCTCAGAAAGATATATTTGAACTAGCAGATGGTAATTCCAAAAAAGATGTATTACAAATAGACCAAATTGTTGAGCAAGCTCAAAATAGAATAAAAGAACTTCAGGGAAGTAATTCTGATATGAGTGGTGTGCCTTCTGGTTTTAAGGCTTTAGATAAGATAACTGGAGGTTGGCAAGCATCTGATTTAGTTATAATAGCTGCTCGTCCAGCAATGGGAAAAACAGCTTTTGTACTTAGTATGGCTAGAAATATGGCTATCGATTACCAATTTCCTGTAGCAGTATTCTCTTTAGAGATGTCAGCTATACAGTTAGTAAATAGATTGATTGTTGGAGAGACAGAAATAGCATCCGATAAAATAAAGAATGGTAATTTCACCTCTGATGATTGGATTCAATTTAATTCAAAGATAGGAAAATTATCTAAAGCTCCCATATATGTTGATGATACTCCAGGTTTGTCTATTTACGAATTAAGAGCTAAAAGTAGGAGACTTAAACAAAAATATGATATAAAATTGTTAATAGTGGATTACCTGCAACTTATGACAGCTGGTGCAGAATTGAAGGGAAATAGAGAGCAAGAGGTAAGTACTATTTCTAGACAGTTAAAAATAATCGCAAAGGAATTGGATATTCCAGTTATTGCTTTATCTCAGCTTAATCGTCAATTAGAACAAAGAGCAGATAAAAAACCCATGCTATCTGACTTAAGAGAGTCGGGTTCTATTGAGCAAGATGCCGATATGGTTCTCTTTATTCACAGACCTGAGAAATATGCTCCTGCCGATAGTCAGGGGAATAGCAATAAGGGCTTAACTAATATAATAATTGCTAAACACAGAAATGGTAGTGTTGGAGAAGTCAATCTTAAATTTATTGCTGAATTTACTAGATTTTGCGACTTAGAAAGTTCTCCTTTTGAGAATGCTCCAGTAGCACCTAAAAGAGTGGTTAGTTCCAAATTAAACAATGATGTACCTCTAGACCAAGGATTGAATATAAATAATGATTTCGATTCAGAAGTACCATATTAAATAAATCTATAAGTATGAAGTCAAAATTTAAATTTT
>Ga0172378_10003154_pt1 | contig 15507 bp, 15 predicted proteins | sample GrowelOW332metaG_FD_119755 | JGI IMG/M metagenome (GOLD analysis project Ga0172378, IMG submission 119755) | Groundwater microbial communities from an aquifer near a municipal landfill in Southern Ontario, Canada - Pumphouse #3_1 metaG | ecosystem: Environmental > Aquatic > Deep subsurface >... | reverse complement strand
GTATTGATGCCTTCGGCATCCGCTTCGGTACCTCAGGTCATGATCGCGAACGAGTTCGCGATCATGATGCTCGGCTTGAGCGCTCTTCGCCACTTTGAAAGACGACTGTTGCAAAAGCCGAAACTGCGGCAAAGCTTGCTTTGCCATTGCCTGAGGCTCGGCAACAGGGACTTTAGTCCACCAGTGCGAAGTGTTGTTGACAATTGTTGCGGTGTCACGTTGTTCCTTCCTCACCCCTGCGGGGCCGGCCTAGAGTCCGGCTCTTCGAACCCTGACGTTCCCTAGAGGGAACCGGATTCTCGTCATAAAAATGAATTTTTAGAGGTACCCGCAATACTTTTATTTTTCTTTATTCTCACAAGCTGCGCCCTTACTCCCAATGTAAGAAGGAATTCCCTCCCAGATTTACGCATCGACGGGAAAAAGGTATTCGCTGTATTTAACGAAGAAAAAAATCTCGATATGCTCACCAAAGGATTGGACAGCCTCTGGATAGCAGAAGCCGGCAAAGAGAACCTGACGACACAAACTTATTACAACAAATACCTAGAATTGGTTCCAGTCACCAAGGACAGCATTTTCTCGATCTGCCCTGATGGTTACTTTATAAATACCGTTGTATCCGCTTCCACACAGATACAGGAGCGCTATAGCATACAAAACAATACCTGGGTTTCCAGCGTTGAATACACATCGACTATGTACGACTGCCAAACACAAAAAGTCGTTTGGAAACTGATCGTATCTGAATCCACAAATCTGGATTACAAAAATCAATTTATCGATGCTGTCTTCAAGGATTTTAGAACAAACAAAATCATTCAGGAGCAAAAATGATACGCCTCATTGCATTACTTTTCACAAGCCTCGCCCTAATGAGCTGCACAACGACTAAAGCAATGTCAAACTTTGATGTCGCCACCAACATCAAAGGCGAACGAATCATTGTCATTACAAGTGCAAATAAAGGCATTGCCGCTTTTGCTAAAAAAGTAAACAAAGCCCTCTCAAGCAGCTTGTCAAAAGAAGGCGTCTTGGCAGAAGCGTACTCCATCTCAAAAGATTCCGTAGCATTAAGCGATAATCCGGCGATGGATTATGCAGAAAGCAATCATACGAAATACATTCTTTATCAGAATTTGGAAAAAGTTACCTTCCTGAATGCCGCGCTGTATAAAATTGGAGCGGAGCTCTATCTCATTTCTGTGGAAACAAAAAAGCCTGTTTGGAAAAGCGACATCGATTTCGATAACGCAATGCCAATGATGGGTTCTTCATCAGCGGGTTTAAAAACCTTCTCAACAAAACCATTGAAGTTTTGAAACAGGACGGATTTATAAAATAAATCAAAAGACCAGTCTTTCGACTGGTCCTTTTTTCTTGAATATTCTTTTTTTGACTTCACCACGCGCGGGTGAAGTTTTGCACTATTCTCAGATTCCCGGATGCGAAGCGCCCGCATAACCCTGGATTCCTTGCATTTGAAAATTTTATCTGTATCATTACGCATAATAAAGAATTATAATAAAATATCAAGTTTATTCAAAGGCGCAATTTATATCCCGATATGATTCGTGTGAACATACTTTGTATATGCTAGACCTTTAATCATTACATTCCCGCTTTCACGACCTGTTCAATCAATTCAAAAGGAACCATATCGGGTTTATACTTGCGCACAGAACGCCGGGCAAGCATTGCTCATATCACATCATTCATATCTCAAAAATCTCCGTTTATCCATTTAATCTGAACAGCAATGTATCAAAAGCAAAGTTCAAAAGCTATTTTTAAGTGCGACAAAAAAAGCGAGATACCATTATGTTTTCCATGAATACGAGAGTACTCCCCAGCCGCGTCGATACAAATAAAATAATCAAAGTTACCGGAATTATGGACACCTTGCAAGACTGTTCTCTCTTCTGGCTGGATTCCGAACCCACTCTCAAAGCGTACTTTGAAGATAACAACGTCGGGCTTCTGCTATTCTATCGCCAAATGGACATTGTAAAACGCCCCAGTTATGGTGAAAACATCGTTGTGAGCACGGGACTGTATGGCACTCGGCGAGCATTCGGCTACCGCAACACATTCATCTATGATGCACAAGGTAATGCCATCGTCAAGACTTGGTGCCTCGGCGCATTTGTAGACCTCAAAACACACCAAATGCTGAAATGCCCGGAAGAAATTCTCAGTTCCATAAAAATTGACGAAAAAAAAGAAATGGATTACACCGACTATAAAATAACCATTCCCGAAGTACTCGCATTCGCTAAAGAAGAGATGTTCCAAACCAAAAAGAGCGACATAGATCTGTTCGGTCACATGAACAACAACAAATACATCGAAAAAGCAATGGAATTCGTGGATGATAGCAAAATCAGCCGACTGCGCGTAGAATTCAAAAAGAGCGCGTTCCTTCACGATACCATTATTATCGAAAAAGCCGAAATCGAAAACAAAAGTTGGATCCGTTTAAATGATCCAAATGGCGAAACCTACGCACTCCTAGAATGTTCTGTTTAATTTCCACAACGCCCTCGGCAAGAAGCCTTTTCCAAAGCCTTTCAACATCTTCCAAACCTCGTCAAACAAAATTCTCTTCATTGATCCACACAACTAGATCATGCTCAACTCTTCGCAAGTTTTCCCCCTCAATTTCTTTAATTCAAGGCCCATTCTTAAACTAACTGTGCACATATTAAACTTTTTATAATACTTCGCTAGTATCCAAAATAAATCTGTCAATTCCTTTGGAACGCTCGTAAACACTATGTCTAATTCGATTTTGAATTCCGAGGGGGTGACATCTCGTTCTATTTTCCTATCATTTCCAATAACAATCGTCACCCAATTCAGCCCTTGACAGCTTTGTTTATTTTCCGTTCGCGCCAAGTCCGGGAGAGAAAGCCTTTTCGTTTCTTTTCGCCAAGATATCCGCATTAGTTTGCCTTTTTATTGTATTTTTAGAAACGTGGCACAGTTTTTGCTTTACTTTTTAAAAGCAACCTTAGGAACGGTCATTGCCTCCGTTTCTGTTATTGCCGTTTCTCTGCTTATTTCTTGTAAAGATGTGGAAGAAGAACCTCCTCCTCCAGAAGAAACCATAGAGCGCCCAATGATGCTCTTTACAGATACGACGCTTCTTGATTTTTATGAAAAGGAAAAACTCTCTTGGAAACTCAAGACCGCCTATCTTGAACGATGGGCAGGCACAGAGAAAATTTTTGCACGGCCTATTCTTGTAGACATCTATGATTCTCTTGGCATCCGCTCCGCTTTTTTGCGCGCAGATTCCGGCACGCTCGATATGAAGATGGATTACGTCTACGCCTACGGACACGTATATGCGCTCACTCCTAGGGGGGCGTCCGTCCGGGCGGACTCCCTTTTGTGGCATAAGCGGGATAATTTGGTGAAAACGGAAAGCTATGTACGCGTCGTGAGCGAAACAGGCGATGTACTCCAAGGCCAAGGTTTTGAAAGCGATGCGAAAATGGATAACTGGCACATCAAATCCAACGTGACAGGCATTTTCCAAGATGCGGCAAATCGCCTGAAAGAAGAAGATAAAAAACAGACTGAGTTGAATAGCGAACAAAATTCTTCAAGCAGCATTACACCAAGCAGTTCTTCCGCAGTTCCTGTCTACAAACAAGCAACGCCAAACAACCGACCACAGGCAAAGCGCCGCCCTCCCGAGCCTACAACACAAAAAAAAGGCCCTAGAACACAAGGAAAGCCGGGAGAGGCTCCGTGAAAAAATTCGCGTTTTTCGCATTTCTTGTTTGCCTCGCAACCGATTTGTCTGCTCAGACGTCTCCACTTATTATGCGACATGCAGATAGTTTATCTGTATCTCGCAAGATCGGTTTCCTGCTTCTCAACGGCAAAGTGCATTTTACACATGATTCCATTGCATTCAGCACAGAACACGCAACCTGGAATAAAAACCTGGACCGCGTGGATTGCGACGGCAATTTTCTTTTTACGCACCCTGATGGTTACATAAAAGCAAAGTCCGGTAGCTATCAACGCAAAACGGAAATCGCCATAGCCATCGGGAACGTGGAAGCTAAGGACTCCGCGCATACATACGCTTTTTTTGGCGAACGCCTCATCTATGACAAAAAGAATAAATTTCTTACACTTCCTTCCAAGCCGCTACTTCATCAATACCAAAAACAAAAAGACGGAAAGATTGACACCGTTTCCGTAAAAGCCGAATACATCACATTCGATGAAAATAACGAATTTGCCCAAGCATTTAGAAACGTCGTCATCAATCAAGCAGATATGATAGTGACTTGCGACACAGGATACCTCGACAAAAAAAATAATTGGATCGCGCTTAAAGGTCACCCAAAGTGCACAATGGAAGGTTATGAACTCACAGGCGACTCGATCTATCTCACCATAGATGCAGACAAACGCACTCTAAAAACAGCGCTCGTCATCCGCAACGCCAAGGGGAAACAACACGAAAAAGGAAAAATGGGGAAGCCGGACCAATTTACAGAAGCAAATGGCGATACGCTTTATGCTGAGTTTTCTAATGAAAAAATTTCAAGACTCTATGTGAATTTAAATGCTCACGGCACTTTTTACGAATCAGATTTTGCCGATTATAAAAACAAAATGGACGGCGGACGTTTAGATTTGGCATTTAATGCCGGTAAGCTTCAATCAGCACTTATTTCGGGCGACGCGCAAAGCACTTACTTCCATGTGCAAGATAAAAATCGACAAATAGACGGGCGGAATGAAGCCGCGGGCGATACAATCCGCATCGCCTTTGACGAAGGGAAAGTAAAGCACTTAAAAATGCTCGGAACAAAAACCCTTGCCAGCGGCCGATATTTCGACCTTACGAAAGAGAATATCCTACCGACTTCCGCACAAGATTCTGCCGGAAGAAAAATGGCAAAAAAAAAGACAACTCCGGTGGAGGAAAAAAAGAAATGAAAAGTCCTATCCGCACAATCCGCACGGACAAAGTTTCCAAAATATACAGTGGCCGCAAAGTAGTAAGCAATGTATCCATCAGCGTTTCACAAGGCGAAATCGTTGGACTTTTAGGGCCGAACGGCGCAGGCAAAACTACGACGTTTTATATGATCGTGGGTATGCTCAGGCCCGATTCCGGGCACATTTTTCTAGATGACGTTGAGATGACCGAAAAACCTATGTACAGACGGGCAAGACTTGGCGTAGGATACCTCCCGCAAGAACCTTCCATTTTCCGCAAAATGAGCGTTCAAGACAACATAATGGCAATTCTCGAAACTCAGGGTTTAAAACGCGCAGACCGCAAACAACGGCTAGAAGAACTTTTGGAAGAATTTAAAATAACGAATATTCGCAAAACTCGCTCCATGAGCTGTTCTGGAGGAGAACGCCGCCGTCTTGAAATTGCCCGCGCACTCGCCGCAAGCCCCGACTTTCTGTTGCTTGACGAACCTTTTGCGGGCATCGACCCTATTGCCGTGAACGACATTCAATCGATCATTTCCGATTTGCAAAAAAAAGGAATGGGAATCCTCATCACAGACCATAATGTGCGAGAAACGCTTTCCATTACCGATCGAGCTTATATTATGTACAAGAGCGAAGTGCTTACGGAAGGTTCTTCGGATTACCTCGCAAGCAATGAAGAAGCAAAACGCATTTACTTAGGCGAATCATTCCGCCTGGATTAGGAGAAAAACATGAATTTAGGAATGCAACTCGGCCAAAAAATGAAAATGGAGCAGAATCTTTCTCCCCAGATGCTCCAATCTATTGCGATTCTCCAAATGAACACCCTCGATTTGGAAACCGCAGTCAAGCAGGAATTAGAAACAAATCCGCTATTGGAACAAGACGACAACTCTGACGAACGCTTACAATCCATAGACTCGCCGACAGAAGAACACACACGCAAAGAGGGTGATGATACAAGTCACGAATTGATGGAAACCGGCGAAGAAAGCAACATCGATTGGGACAGATATATGTCCGATGGTTTTCAGAACACCGAAGCACCCCTCAAGGACTTGAATAGCCCGGATCCTGATGATGACGACTTGCGCCACGAGCCCACAGGATCGATGAGCCTTCAAGATTTTTTGAAGAATCAGCTCCGCGAATGGAAACGCCCAGCGCGCATTGTCGCCATAGTAGAATACCTCATCGGCTGTATAAACGAAGACGGATTCCTCGCTTCTGCGGGGACGGAGCTTTCCGAGATCGATCCACAGAAAATGTCGGAAAAAAATCCAGACATCCTTGAAGCTGAAGAAGTTCTTCAAAAAAAGAAGCAGCTTGAAGAAGCGGCTCTCCCTGTGCAAGAAGCCTTCCATGTGCTTCAATCGTTCACGCCACCTGGAATCGGCGCCCGCGACCTCCGCGAATGCCTGCTTATCCAAGCCTATCACATTCCAGACTTTCCGCTGCTTTCCATCCAAATCCTAGAACAACAATACGATGCTCTCAAAGAGCTCCGATATGCCGCCATAGCGAAAGCGCTGAACGTAACTACAGAAGAAGTCCAGAAAGCCGTACATGAGCTTTCGCGGCTCACTCCGCATCCTGGAGCCCAGATAGACAATACACCTTCGCAGACAATCGTCCCTGATATGGAAGTCGTCGAGGTTCGCCCCGGAGAGTTCGATGTGGTTATGAAGCGCGGGAGTATGCCGCATTTGCATATAAACGAAACATATCGGCAACTCTTAAAAAGCTCCTCTGCATCCAAAGCCGACAAAGACTTCGTGAGGAACAAATTGAATTCGGCGAATATGTTCATCAAAAGCATCGATAACCGCCACAGTACGATGTATCTAGTAATGAAAGCCATTGTCGAAAAGCAACACGATTTTTTTGCTAAAGGCCCGGAAAATCTGAAGCCAATGGTTCTCCAAGATATCGCCAATACTGTAAATCGAGACCCAAGTACGGTCAACCGCGCTACAAACGGCAAGTATGTTGAAACACCATTCGGCGTTTATGAGCTTAAACAATTCTTCACTTCAGGCGTCACCCAGAAAGACGGTTCTTCTATGAGTTCTGCCAAGATTCTCGATGCTATAAAAGAGCTTGTTGAAAATGAAAATTCGGCGGCCCCGCTTTCCGATCAAGCTATTACAGAAACTCTCGCCAAGCAAGGCATTTCCGTTGCCCGGAGGACTACAGCCAAATACCGGGAAGAACTCAAAATTCTTCCGGCGAGGCTCCGAAAATCCGTTAAATAATCCTATATTCCGTTTTGGAAGAGGAAAATTTTATTTTTTTCAAAAAAGCGTTTCTTTTTTCAAAAATAAAGATGTATATACTTTTTGATGAGGTGAGCCTAGCTCGCCAAAAGTTAAACACTAAACCCAAAGGTTCGATATGGAAATCAAGATTTCTGCTCGTCATTTTAACGCCTCTACTAGTTTACAAGAACGACTTCAAGAGGAGATAGACAAGCTTGGAAAATTTTATCCGAATATCACCAGCGCTTCAATCATTCTTGATCACGATGTAGAACTCAAACGTCATTGTGAAATTTCTTTAACTATCAAAGGCACTGTCGTCGTCGCTTCCGCTGACGAAGAAAACATGGGCAAGGCAATTGACGTTGCCCTTGATCGTGCTAAGATCCAGCTCAAGAGAAATAATGAAAAGCAAAAAGAACACCAAGCACAACCTATCTCCGATGTTGCTGCAAAACAACCGGAATAAGAGAATAACGAGTGGCATACAACTGCTTCGACAATCTTGAAATCAAGCACCGGGAGCAATGCCCGGTGCTTGATTTTTGGAAGCATTACCAGAAACCGTTGAAGCTCTCGCTTCATACGCCCGAAACATCGTTATCTTCATTTATCACAGAAAGCGGAATTCACCGTCCTGGCCTTGCAATGTCAGGCTACACGGCAGTTTACAGCGCGCACCAAATTCAGATGGTAGGAAGTACCGAATGGAGCTACCTCGAATCCGTGGGGGCAGATGCCCGGCAATATATTTTTTTAAAACTTTCCGAGTTTAAATCGCCGATGTGGGTTCTTACGCACAACTTAAAGCCCCACAAAGAATTGCTAGAAATGTGCAAAGCCCAAAACATTGCACTTGTCACTACAGAACTTTCTACCGTAGATTTTGCCAAAGCGACACAATTAATCCTTGAAGAATATTTTGCTCCTTATTCCAACGTTCATGCAAGCCTAGTAGACGTCTATGGCGTGGGTATGCTCTATTTAGGCGATAGCAACGTAGGGAAGTCTGAATGCGTTCTCGACCTCGTAGAACGCGGACACCGTCTCGTCGCAGACGATGTAGTAAGAATTTCCCGCATTGGGAATTCCATCATCGGACGTTCCAATTCCCTCATAAAGCATCATATGGAAATTCGCGGAGTCGGAATTATCGATGTCCGCTCCATGTTTGGCATCCACGCAGTGCGCAAGACAAAAAAGATCGAAGTCCTCGTAGAACTTGAACCGTGGAAACAAAACGTAACTTACGACCGGACAGGACTCGCCTCTTCAATAGAAAGAATAATGGGAGTGAATATTCCAAAAGTTCTTATTCCTGTATCGCCAGGAAAAAGCTTGACCGTTATTTCTGAAGTCATCGCTATGAACACGCTGATGAAGATGAATGGCATCGATACGGCAAACGAATTCAACAACGCTCTATTAAAAGCAATTGAAAACAAAGCGACAGGGAAAAAACAAGAAGACGCCTTTGAAGAAGACCCGCTGAGCGGAGAAGCTTATGAGTAATACCGTTTCCTCCCATGGGAATAAACGCATGGCCTGTGCGGTACTTATTCTTATCACGATCGTCTTACTTCTCTGGTATTTCAACCACCCCCTAAGCCCCTATAATGCGCGAACGACATACATTGCCGCATTTGAACAAGTTGGTCCTATTTCCAACGGAAGCAACGTACAAATTAACGGGCTTCACCGTGGGCGAATTCTCAAGATGGACAAAACAGATTCCCTCATATATGTTCACTTCGAAATTATATCCAAAATAAAAATTCCGGTAGATTCAAAGATTAAATTCATTTCCGCAGGATTCCTCGGCAACCGAGAAATTTACATTGAACTTGGAACTTCAGAAAAAATTTTTACTCCAAAAGATACCATCAAAGGCTCCTACGACAAAGGATTGTCCAGAGCTCCAAAAGATCTTCAAACAAGCATCCAAATGCTCACGCAAATGACCAATGATGCAAATGCCATTTCAGATTCTCTTCTTGCCGGTGAAAATGGAAAAAAAATAGAGCGCATAAAAAAGAGAGGAAAACGGCTCATCTCTAACACTGAATCCGACACACATGAATGGAAGAAAGAAACATCTGAATTATTTTCTGCGTTTTCATCTGTTACGAGCAAAGCAAGAGACTTGCTCGGAAAAACAGAAAATGGACTTGACAGCGCAAAACAAGATTTGGATTCCCTAAATTCACAATTGAGACATCTAAAAGAATCAGCGGACTCGCTCCAAAAGAAAATCCAAGAGACCTCACAAACGCTCAATTCCGACAAAGGTTCTGCAGGAGCCGTTATCCAAGAAAACAGTGAACTCCTTGCGAGAATTGATAAGCTGCAAATAAATATCGGCAACTTGATCAAAGAAATCAAAAAAAATGGAATCAAGCTCAACATTGACATTTTTTAGCGATTTAACGCATTGTAAGCATTAATTCCTTTTTTTATTCGGAAAATAAGGATATTTTACAAAATATGGTTAAGGTGAAGCTCGGATTAGCCGTCGGGCTCTGTGTACTTTATTTAGGAATCTGTTCTTGTAGCGAAAACAGCAAGGATTCCGTTTCCCCTGATTCCTCCTCTTCGTCAGGTATAGCATACATTGGCAACGCACCTGCGGTATTTTCAGAAATAAATCCAATCAATATCGATTTTAAGGACGAAACAGGCGAAGACCCTGGCTGGGTAGAATTGTACAACCCGGCAGATACAGCCATCTATTTACAAGGATTTTCCCTTTCCAATTCAAAGGACGAACCCCGGAAATGGGTATTCGGAAATGCCGTTATCCCCGCAAAAAGCTACCTCATTGTTTTCCTTTCAAAAACCGACCAACCCGATTTTTCATCACCTTCGGATTCTACTGATCTGATCGGAACCGGTTCTTGGTCTTGGACGGATGCACAAAGTACGCCACCTGGCACAAGCATCGCAGAACCCTTTGCATTTACAGAATTCATCGGCACGCAGGAATCGGGAGCGCGGGCATTTTCTGGACAAATGCAACTGGGCGAAATAGGCGACCTCGGCTGGAGTGACGCCTGCATATTTCTCGGTACAGGCTCGAGCAACAAAAGCGATTCAAAAGATTTAAGTAAAGCCAATCAGCTTCTTCTCACAGGCTATCTGACAAAAGGAGAAGAGTTGGAAATAAAGCTTGCCCAACCCGATATTGACGATTGGAAAGGTTGGTCCACAAGCATTAAGGGAACGGGTGAAGTAAGCTCCACTTATGAGATTACCCTCCCAACAGGGAAAACTTTGCCGGATCTTGCCAATATTTACGGAATCCGCTTTGATCCAGGTGAAAACTCCTACGACCTTATTCAATTCACATTTACGTCGATTATAGCCCGCAATCAAGGACATTACCCTCATGCGAGCTTTCAACTTTCAAAAAAAGGAGGGAGCCTTTTCCTCTGCGACAGCTCAGGGAACATCCGCGATTCCGTAGCATACCCCGAAGTGCAAAGCGGGAAATCCTATACGAGCAACGGAACTTCCTGGGGCTTTGCAGACCCAAGTCCCGCAGGTTCTACAAGTGGTTTAGTTTATAATGAAATTGAAAAAAACAAATTTAGTTTACCCTCTTCGGGTTTTTATTCCACAGCATTTGACGTTTCTTTTACAAGCAATGAAGGAGAGTCCGTGCATTGTGAACTCGGCGGAAAATCCCCTACAAAAACAAGCCCCATCTATAGCGGCGTTGTAAATGTATCCTCGACGACTGTTTTCCGCTGCGCTACTTTTAAGGACGGAGCTCTCCCGAGCGACATCATTACCCGCACCTATATTTTTGAAACGGCCCCGAGCATTCCTTCCATATTCATCACTGCAGATCCGAACCAGCTATTTGACCCCGATTCCGGCATTTACGAAGAAGGTCCCAATGCCCAAACTGCTGAACCTCATTTTGGGGCAAACTACTGGAAAGACATAACAATTCCTGCAAATATCGCACTTATCGAAACCGGAGCAAACGCTCCTGCATTTGAAGAAGATGCTGGTTTTGAAATTTTCGGCAATTATAGCCGCGCCAATCCAAAAAAATCTGTCGCATTCAAATTCCGCGAAAGATACGGGAAAACAAAACTGGAATACGTTCTTTTTCCAGAGTTCCCGAAGCTTAAAGAATTCAAGGATTTTGTATTGCGGAATAACGGCGGAAACTTCTATACGGATTATATTCGCGATAGGCTGGGATCGTCTATCAGCAAAGGGCTCGGCGTTGATTATCAGAAAGGCCGGTTCGTTATCGCATTTTATAATGGAGAATACTTTGGTATTCACGATATGCGTGAACGCTCCAATGAAAATTATTTTTGGACCAATTATGGCTATGATTCCGAATCCATCGACCTCTTAAAAGCCGATAATTCCGCGAGCGCAGGGTCTTCTGCCGATTTCGTCGCCCTTGAAAACTTCGTCAATGAAAATGGCGTAACGGATAGTGCCAATTATGCTTATGTCGCGTCTCAAATGGACATAGACAATTATATCAACTATATGCAAACGGAAATATATGTCGAAAACCGGGATTGGCCGGCCAATAATTCCAAAAAATGGCGTTCCGAATCACCGCTGACGGAATGGAAATGGTTCTTATACGATCTAGATTTCGGCTTTGCCAACGGACAATCTTCCGATGAAAACATTGATATGTTCACATTCATCACAGATTCTACAGCGTCCGCTTGGCCGAATGGAGCAGAATATACCATCCTCTTTAGGCGGCTCATTAAAAATGAAACATTCAAAGCAAAATTTATCAATCGATTCTCTGCGCTGATCGCCACAAAATTCAGCACAACACAGGTAACAAACAAAATAAATGAACTAATGAGTCCCATTGAAAGTGAATTGGCAAGAGACCAAGAGAAATGGCCGCTCAACGCGACCTATATGGAATCATCCCTTGCACAAATCAAAGATTTTGCAAAAACAAGGCCTGCGGAAATTCTCTCGGAGATGCAAACATTCTTCTCTCTTGGCGAAGTTCAAAACGTAACGCTTTCGGCAAGCGGTTGCGGAACTATCGGCATAAACGGGCTTGATCTTGACAATCTGCCCGCAACGGTATCATTCTTCAAAGACCTACCCGTAACGATTTCCGCAACGGAAACTTCCGGCTGCACATTTACCGGCTGGAGCGACGGCATCCAAGAAAAGATCCGGGTTCTCAGTCCGCTTGAAGGATCATCCTACACAGCCATTTTCAAGTGACGCCCGCCTTCATTAATTTCTAATGTTGAGGGCATTATGAATAAAGCGACCCTCATTATCGCAGCAAGCATGCTTTTAAGCCGCGTGCTTGGAATTCTACGAGAAATGCTCCTTGCCCGTGCAGCAGGCGTCACAGCAGAAAAAAACGCTCTCGACCTCGCATTTCTCATCCCGGATATTTTGAATCATGTGGTAAGCACAGGATTTCTCTCCATTGTATTCATCCCCATCTTCTTTAGCTACAAGGTTAGACACGACGAAGAGGGCTCCTGGAAATTTTTTAGCAACATTTTGAATACGCTCGGCCTGTTTTTCCTCATTCTCATCATTCCCTCTTTTATATGGATGCGCGAACTCATTACGCTGTTCACTTCCGCAGCAGACTTGCCTGCAGCCATTTTGGACCGAGCTACTTACTTTGGCCGAATTATTTTGCCTGGGCAGCTATTCATTTTTGCAGGCAGTTTCCTTGTCGCCGTGCAGCACACGCGCAAGCAATTCACGATTCCATCCCTTACGGGAGTCATCTATAACTTGGCGATCATCGTAGGTGGGATCATCGGCAGTCGCTACGGCCTCGCAGGATTCGCCTGGGGCGTACCTATCGGCGCCTTCATCGGATTCTTCCTTTTCCAGATTATCGGAGCAAGGCGCGGTGGCGTCCATTACTTCTTTTATTTAAACCCGAAGCACCCGGACGTTATCCGCTATGTGAAGATGATGGTTCCCATGTCGCTAGGCGTGGGTAGTATGTTTGCATTCGACTTCATCATCCGCTGTTTCGGCGGCGTCTTTGGCGCTTCAGGCATCTCCAGTCTCAACTATGCCTATCGCGTAATGTACACGCTAGTCGCCGTATTCGGCTTTTCTGTTGGAGTTTCCAGCTATCCAGATATGGCAAGGCTTGTCAAAGAAAATAACTACAACGAACTCAACAAAAAAATTTGGAGCAGCCTTTCGCGTATGTTCGTCATTCTAATCCCTGCGGTTATTACTGTATGGGCATTAGCATTTCCCATAGTCCGGATTCTTTTTGAACGCGGAGCCTTTGCGCGAGAAACTACGGAATTCGTTTCTACACTGCTCCACTGGTATTTGCCCGCAAGTCTCGGGCTTTGCCTGCAAGCCGTGCTCGTGCGCTCCTTTTACGCAAAGGAAAAGATGTGGACACCCACTCTCATCAACACGGGCATTTTTGCCTTGACAATTCCCGCATACTGGCTTTTTGCAAAACCACTCGGCATTTATGTGGTACCCATTGTAGGAGCAACTGGTGCAATTGTACAAGTGCTCTCTATGGTATCTTTTTGGGTGCGCTCCAATGGCACGTCTGGAATGTTTCACGCAGTAAAGAATATTAGCCTAGCACTTATCTCATTTGCAGTAATGATCGCCATTTCCATAGGCATTGAGCACTTCTCCGCAGACTTTGTACGAAACGCTTCGATATGGGCAGTGATTGTCTATGCAGGAATTGTAGCACTTGTGCTGTTTCCGCTCACGCTCCTCATTCAAAAAACGATCGGCTCGGACGATGCCCGCGACATTTTGCAAGAGCTTCTCGGTCGCATCGCAAACAAATTACATTTGCAAAAAATTTGAAGAAGGCCTAAAAACAAAGAAGCTCCGGTTTCGCCAGAGCTTCATTTAAGACTTTTTAAGGGGCGCTCTACTTCTTCGCATTTTCCTTGAGCAAATCGCGAATCTCTGTCAAAAGGACTTCTTCCTTCGACGCCGCAGGCTGTTCTACAGGAGCAGCCAAAGTTTCTGTATTTTTGCGCATATTTGCCATAAACCCGAGGAATTTCTTCATCACAAAGAAAATTACTGCAGCCACAATCAAAAAATCCAAAAGCTCTCCCAAGAATTCGCCATAGGGAATCGCCACTCCATTCCATTCAAAAGAAAGTGCCTTGATGAAGTCCGTCGCTTTCTCGCCATTCGCTGAGCCCGAAGGCATCGCAAAGAGTGCCGTGACACATGGCATCACGATACTGTTCACAAAAGAAGAAACTATCTTGCCGAAAGCGGCACCGATAATTATACCGATAGCCATATCCACAATATTTCCCTTGAATGCGAACGCTTTGAACTCTTCAATCAGGGACGAAGCTTTTCCCTTGATACCAGCAACTTTTTCAATCATATCGAACTCCTGTAAAATTTTAGTTTTAAGAATAGGGCACCTCTAAAAACTGCTTTGGTTAATTGAACCGCATGCAAATCGAGCGCAGCAAAGACAAGCTTGCTTGTCTTTATTGCGGAGATGCCTTTCTCGACGATAAAATTGTTAATTTACCAAAAACCGAACGAGATCGCTTGGTGCTTTAGCACTTAGCGTGAACAATCCCTTTAGAGAGCAATGGTAGGAACGATTGCTCCCTAAAACGAGAGCTGCTGGCATACTTGCATGCATAAGCCTGAATTGCACCGACAAGTGCGCAAGCACAAAAGTGGTTATTAGCACGCAAGGTGAGTGTCGCACAACCGAGCTTGCTTGAGCATGACCGAAATGCAGGCGATGACGGGAAGCGCGTCAATGGAGGTATTGAAGCCTTCGGCATCCGCTTCGGTACCTCAGGTCTTGATAACGAACGAGTTCGCTACCTGCGATGCTCGCCTTGAGCGCTCTTCGCCACTTTTAGAGACGACAGTCGCAAAGGTCGAATGCAGCGCAAAAGCTTTCTTTGCCTTTGTTGAGGCAGAACAACAGAACTTCAGTCCACCAGTGCGATGCGTTGTTGACAATTGTTGCGGTGTCACGTTGTTCCATCCTCACCCCTTCGGGGCCGGACTAGAGTCCGGCTCTTCGAACCCTGACGTTCCCCCAAGGGAACCGGCTTCTCGTTGTTGCGGTGTCACGTTGTTCCATCCTCACCCCTGCGGGGCCGCACTAGAGTCCGGCTCTTCGAATCCTGACGTTCCCCCAAGGGAACCGGCTTCTCGTTGTTGCGGTGTCACGTTGTTCCTTCCTCACCCCTGCGGGGCCGCACTAGAGTCCGGCTCTTCGAACCCTGACGTTCCCCCAAGGGAACCG
>Ga0172378_10003153_pt1 | contig 15509 bp, 12 predicted proteins | sample GrowelOW332metaG_FD_119755 | JGI IMG/M metagenome (GOLD analysis project Ga0172378, IMG submission 119755) | Groundwater microbial communities from an aquifer near a municipal landfill in Southern Ontario, Canada - Pumphouse #3_1 metaG | ecosystem: Environmental > Aquatic > Deep subsurface >... | reverse complement strand
TTTTTCGCTTTCTCCAAAGCCAGATCCGAGCAACTGTGTCCGGAAAAAATATATCCGTCGCAAAACTGGGTTTCCTTGATCTCGTTGACAAGAGACATCGAGTAACTTGTTTCGGACAAAGCGGAACCGACTCCTACAAGGAACTGCTGGAAGAAAGGATCCAGCATTCCCATGTCCTTTGATGCATAAATACACACGACTCCCGATCGTTTCGAAGCCAGATTGTGCGCTGCGATATTGTGGATATATCCGCTTTCACCGAGGATTGTATAGATTTTTTCTCTGGTTTTCTCCGATACTTTTTCGGGGGTGTTGATCACCCGGGAAACCGTAATCATCGAAACGCCGGCTTTTTCCGCAATATCCTTGATCGTCATGATTCCCTTTCTATGTTAACGCTAACATTCAATAACAGTATACGACCCTCTTTCCGTTCCCGTCAACTCCCCCATCTTGAAAAAAAGAGAAACTGTTAACCGGCGCCGATGCACGGAATTCGTTGCATTGAACCCGTATGATTCAGTCCTTTCCCTGCAAAATCTTTCTCGAAACTTCCTTTTTTCGATAAGCCCCCTTACAACCCACGCCCCACCAACAACGGCATAAAGATTCCTCCCTGCACGCTTCTGGCAATGAAACTGACGGACCTCCCACTCTCTGCGTCGTACCAGTCGGAGAACGGTATTCGAGTCTCGCTCTCCATCACGTACCGTGCGACGCTGTCTGCAATCTTCTCACGAAGACCGGCATCATCCGTCAACGCCGCAATCCAAAGCTCCCAATCGCTCTTTGTGTACATTTTTCTGTCGTCAAGCGGGATGCCATATCTTTTTACAAGGCGAGAATACCACGAAGTCTCCTTGCACCGTATTCGAGCAGAGAACACATGCCCGAGGAAAATACGATCCCACACCATGTTGTATTTCAACGACCAACTCTTCCGATCTCCGTAGGCCAACACGGTATGACCGTCTCCTTGGGCGCTCTCTTCCCATGTCACGGCGTATTTCTTTGCGAGCGCATGATATCGTCTTGCATCTTCCGCCTTTCCGTTGAACGAACAAAGGAGCGCATATGCTTCGACCCCCATGACCGCCTTCACCGCCAAATTGGCGTTGTGGGCCAAATGCCCCGCAAAATCATCCGTGCACAGTTGGTTGCCAGGATCGAGTCCGTATTTCGCCAAGTACTCCGCCCAGCGTTGCAATACCTTCATATGCGGTTTTGCGAACGCGATCGACTTTTCCTTCTGAACCACAGCCGCTGTCATGATCAACATGTTCCCGCATTCCTCAACGGGCATTTGTAACGCATCATCGTACAAATCGGCACTTGCCGGGTATTCGGCGAAAGGCGGGTAAACGCTTAGGGGAAAATCAAAAGCTTCGTGGAACCGAATACCTTCCTTCAGCCCATACACCTGACCGGTAGCATACGGGAACCGTCCCACATCGTGCGGGGCATAGCCCTTCGTCCACACGGGTCTTCCCGCGAAGGTAAAAATCGGTTCCAGCATTCCTTTGAGACAATCGGTTCCCTGAAGCAGGAACAAAGGAACCGAAGGATAACTGACATCCACCGTTGCGATGCATCCGTTGGAACTGTTTTCCTTGGAGAAGCATAACAACTGCCCGTCGGGACCAAGGGCAAACTGGTGCGCGGCGATGGCAAGACGATAACTCATCACACACAAAAGCGCATAGGAATCGTTGATGCACTCCTTCGCATCTTTCTCCAACCGTGCATCCAACGCATCGCACATTCCCTCGATCTTTTTTCGGGATACCAACGCATCTGCGATCGCATCCTGAATGGAATTCCATGTTTTCCTCCAATATCCCCGAAGCAATGTCCCGAAATAATCGATCACATAGCCTTGGTCGTATGCGATGGCGCATCGCACTTTTCCATCCGTATCAGGATGAAGGGAAAGGAAAAGACGTTTCGTCTCCTTATCACAAACGGGAACAGCCTGCTTGTCCGCACTTGCAAGATAGCAATATCCCCAATTAACCGAAATCTTGTCACCACTCTCGGAAAGCGGGGACTGGTTTGCCTTCCCTATCATCCCATACACGAAGGAATCCTGGACGGCGACATAGCCGTCCATCGCCCCTCCATTATTACTCACCACCGTCCCGTCAATGCCCAAAACCACAAGGATCCTTGCATTTACCGGTTTTTTCGAGAACGACACGGTGATGTACGACAAAGGACGGGACGCAAGCGCAGGATCGTCAAGCAACAACGGAGAGAGAAACGTCACGGAAAACCCCATGAGGTCATTTTCAAAGGTACAGATGGTACGAGTCGCCGTTATATCCAATGTTTGTTGCGGGATCTTCAGTTCCCCCACAGCGACGGTACCCAAGAACCGATACGAAACATCATCAACGATCACGACTCCCGAAAGATGAGAAGGGTTCCCGCTCCAATGCGTCGTCGGTCCGTCATTGAGATGGTCAAACGGGGACCAAATGCTGAAATACGGATTATGAAGGACCAACGGTACGCTCGAGACTTTGGGAATTTTCATTATGGCACTCCTCTTTGATATCGGAACATTCCACAACCCTGAAGGGATAATAGAATGGAAACTTTTTCGTCACAACCAGCCTTTTCGTATACTTATCATTTGGCCCTATGGAATCTGGAGATATTGGCATGGATTATCCCTTCATCCTTGGTCGTATGATATCCTTGAAACCAATACCCTCGAGGATGACGTTTATATCGGTACCGGTGTCGAGGAGGAGGCAAAGGGTCACATGCCCTCAAACTGGCGGCAACCAATTCCTGAAGCATATCCGCCTTCACTTGAACGAATTGGGGATCATCAAACAAATTATGCGTCTCAAAAGGATCTTCTTTGAGATTATATAGGAATCCGTTTCCCAACATATCTTCCTGAATCTTCCAATCTCCCTTCCTGAGCATACGTTCCTGCCCTGACTGCGTCCACGTATCCAGACAATCAAATGTATCCCAATCGTTGCAAGCCCCTTCCTGTTGAGGAGTCAATGCGTCTTGACTATCAAAGTAAAGACCCCCAAAACCACTTTCGCTATATGCAACTTTAAATTCTTTCTCTGGAATATCTTTTTGTTGAAGGAGAGGGACCAAACTTTTCCCTTGCACCCCAAAGGGAATTTCCACTCCTATGAGATCACAAAGCGTTGGAAACACATCAATAATACTGACAAAATGCGTAACATCGACGGGTTGCCGTTTAATACCGGGGCCACACCAGATCATCGGAATATGGGTAAGGACTTCTGGTAGTCCCGGGCCTTTACGCATCAGACCATATTCACCAACAAAATCCCCATGATCTGAAAGATAGATAACAATAGTATTCTCATCAAGCCTCCGTTCTTCCAATCCTTTTATAAAACGTCTAAATTGATCATCAATCAAACGAAGCATTCCATAGTAATTTGAGCGATCTCTCAAAATACGATCTTCATGGCACGTCCCAAGAATTTTGTCCCACATTTCATTTACAAATTTGTACTTAATCCCCTTTTTTTTCAGATCATCAACTTTTGTCGTGATTTGAGGCAATGATGCCGGAGGGAATAAATCAAAATAAGGAGCCGGGACCTGATAAGGATTATGAGGTTCCGCAAGACTTACCCAAAGGAAAAAAGGTTTCCCCTTGACGATATCCATGAAATGAAATGCATCGGTTACATTGCGGTAAGGGTGCTGTGCTTCTATTCCCCCGGGAGCAGTACTCTGTAAATCGATAAATCGCGATTCGTTATCTAGCGCATCAGAAAGTTGCATCTCCCCTTCGCTCCGGCATTGATCTTTGGTAATTCCCAAATGATTTGTAGGCCAGTCATAGTCAAAATCAACTGAAGGATCTCGATATGTATGATTTTTCCCACATAAACATGTTACATATCCATTATCCTTTAGCACATCCAAGATATCCTTAGTGTATAAAACATCTTCGACATTTTGATTAGTTCGGACTCCATGGCAACTAGGATATCTTCCGGTAAATAAACTTGAACGAGCCGCAAGACAAATCGGATTAGATGTATATGCGCAATCAAAATCAATGCCATTTTCCCTCCATTGATCAAGGAAAGGCATCGTATCCAAAGAAAACCCCCTACTTTTCCGAATATCAGCACGTTGTTGATCCGTCATAAAAATAACTACATTCGGTTTATTCATTTCACCCCTTCACCGCGCCAATCATGACGCCTTTTACAAAATATTTCTGTATAAATGGATATACGCAAAGAATTGGGAGACTAGAGATAACAATAGCAGAATACTTAATCGCCTCTGCCATCTTAATTTTTTCTCCCATCCCAACATCATTTGATCCCATTTGTTCTGTCTGCCCAAGCAACAAGATATTCCGAAGAATAATTTGTAATGGGAATAATTTCTCATTCTGCAAATAGATCAATGCATTGAAATATGAATTCCAAGTATCCACTGCATAATATAAAGCCAAAACAGCAATAATTGCAGGCGAAAGCGGTATAACTATTTGCCCTAGCGTACGAATATCCGAACAGCCGTCGATCTCCGCTGATTCATAGAGCTCTTTTGGAATACTGCTTTCAAAGAAAGATTTGGCAACAATGAAATTATATGTAGAAATTGCAGTCGGGATAATCATTGCCCAAATTGTATCGTATAAGCCCAGTTGTCGTACGAGTAAATAGGTAGGGATCATGCCGCCTTCAAAATACATAGTAAAAACAATCATCAATGTAATCGGTTTTCGCAAAGGCATATCATGACGCGAAAGAGGATAAGCCAACAATATGGTCATAACCACATTGATAAATGTTCCCAAAACCGTATAAATAACGGTATTCAAATACCCCATCCAAATTTCTTCATTCTCAAAAACCATAGCATAGGGTTTGAGAGTAAATCCTTTAGGCAATAAGACAACTTTTCCACTTAATACGAGATCAGGATCCGAAAAGGAAGCTGAAACAACAAAAATCAATGGATACAAAACAACACAGACAAGAAAAACGGAGATTGCGTAGGTAATGCTGATAAACACTTTGTCTCCAAGACTTTGCTTGAAAAATGGAACTTTCACCATAGACTACTTCCCGTAAGTTTTTTGGAAAAACGATTTGCCCCGAACAGTAAAATGAAGTTGATAACTGAATTAAACAAGCCAATAGCCGTGCTATAGCTGAACTCCCCTTTCTGAATTCCGTTGGTGTATACAAATGTCGCTATGATGTTGCTACGACTCATGTTCACTGGGTTTTGCATTAACAGGACCTTCTCAAATCCAACATTCATCAAACTGCCGACACGCATTACAAACAAAATCATGATAGTCGGCAGCAATTCCGGGAATGAAATGTATAGAATCTGCTTAAATCTACTGCAACCATCGATCGTAGCTGCTTCATACATGTCTTGATTCAAAGAACTTAATACTGCGATATAGATAATTGAATTAAATCCCATATTTTGCCAGACATTAGAAAAAACATATAAGGTCTGGAATGCTCCAGGTTTTGCCATATAATCCACTGCTGCCATACCCAACAAACCCAAGAACTTATTAAAAATCCCATAGATTGGATCACAGAATAGATTCAACATACTCACCACAACAACTGTGGAAAGGAAATGTGGTATGTATGTAACATTTTGAACAAATTTCTGGAAAAAACGTAAATGTATTTCGTTAACCATCAACGCCAGAAAAATTGGCAATGGAAAACCGATCAACATTTGGTACAGAGACAACGAAAGCGTATTCCATAACAAATCCCAAAAATAGTATGAATGGAAAAACTGTTTGAAATACTTGAGTCCGACCCAAGGGCTTCTCGTAATTCCAAGAGCTGGATTGTATCGCTTGAACGCAAGTTGCACCCCATACATAGGAATGTACTTGAATACAATGTACCATGTGACAGGAATCAACAAAAGTAAAAACAAATCCCGTTTTTTCCAGATACGCTGATAAAGTTTCTGTTTCATCAAATTATTTTCCCCAAACTACCCTCCGGTCTTCTGTTGAAAACCGGAGGGGAAAAACCATCAACGCTCACTTGCTTCTTGGTAAATTGCTTCCAAACGAGGCAAACCTATCTGATCCAATGTGTTACAGTATTCGTCCCATTTGTCAAAACTCCATTCTCCTATAATGAATTTTGTCACAGCTTGATCACGATACGTATACAAATCCTGAGTGATGGCAATAAACTCATCCATCTCATCCTGATTGAAACTCGGAGCAAGATAATGGTCCTTTGGGATGTAAGGGATCATCATTGCGGCAACTTTTTTCGTAAGCTTAGATGCAACAACCCCATCCGTCTTATCTGTAATGATCGTTGGATTGTCACCACCAGGGACAAGATTGATCTTTCCAAGTGCGGTCATGAACCCTTTAGGATCGTTAAGAATTTCGGGCATAAACTGCGGCTCTCCATCAGTATCCAAAGTATAGGTAACGGCTTCGATACCATAGCGAAAGAAAAGAGATCCTTCATCACTATAGAAATAGTCCACCCATCGAATTGCAGCTTCTGGATCTTTGCATGTATTGCTCAATGCGAAGCTTCCTCGAGATCCATTGATGCCGCTGTTAACATCAACCCAAAGCTGATCCCCATATGGTCCCTTTAGGGGAGCAAGCCCATCAAATTGGTTTTCAACATTCATAAACACATCGCTATATGGCATATAAAATGCGCCAAATTTTGCTGTTGAGAGATTGGCTCTCCATTTGGGGAGATCTCGTTTGTAATAATCCTTCCACAACAATCCTTCCGCATATAATTGGTGCAACCATTGCAAGTATTCTTTGAAACGTTCATCTTTCAACCAAAAATGAACTTTCCCATTCACAATGTTGATGGTATTGTCCATCTGCTTCTGTAATCCAAACGCCCCACCGAGAACATACACACTACTTGACTCCCTGATCCCCAGAGGAATTTCATCCATCTCACCATTCCCGTTTGGATCCTGAGTTTTAAAAGCGCGAAGCACATCCGTAAACTCGTCAACAGTTTTTGGCACTCTCAGCCCCAATTTGGAAAGCCAATCCTTGTTGATCCATTGTTTGAATCCCATACTTCCTGTTGCACTGAAATCCAATTGAGGAAATCCATATATGTGCCCATCAGAACAGGCAATGGCCTTCTTAATTTCAGGATGCTCGTTCAACAATTCATTCAAATTGGGCGCATACTGTGCGAGATATGGATCAAGTGGAATCAATTGATGGCTTTGGACACCGTATTTTTCAAGTTCCGCCGGTGTAAGTTGAGAACGCAGGAAAACATCAGGAAGTTCATTGCTTGCAAACAACAAACTTTTTTTCTCATCTTTCCCTTGATCTGGGGTCTCTTTGAAATCCATATGTATCCCTGTCTTCTTCTCATATTCTTGGAAAACAAGCATGTCCTTCCATGCAGCTTGGTTTTGATCCCGGATGCCAAAGACGGTAAGCGCCAAAGGCTGAGACACGATAGGAAATCCAACGGCATTAACTATCTCTGTTTTCCTAGCAGGTTGGTACACAACCGCTTGTGTTTCCCTCCCTCCGTTCGCAAACAGCATACTCATCGCCGCAAACAATATCGGCAACACCAGTAAACGTTTCTTCATCTGATTCCTCCTTATGCAAGCAACATATCCTTTTATTCAAAGTCTACAAGCTGAAGGAACTAGAAAGGAAATTATCAGTTTGACTTCTTTTCGTTATTACTGTGTTTTTTTTACTTTTTTCGATTCGGCATATTTTTGAGGCGTACAGCCGTTCTCTTTCCTGAATACTTTGAAGAAGTAAGAATAATCTTTAAACCCACAATTATAAGCTACCTGCTTGAGAGGAGTATCTTCGATAATCATTTCTTTCGCTTTGGAAAGACGTACTGCATTGAGTCTCCGAGTGAATTGCTCACCAGTCTCTTGATGAAAGATTCTACTGAGATAGGAAGCATTCACACCAATGACATTTGCACAATCATTCAAGCTTATGTTCAGCATATAATTGTCAACAATGAAATCAATAGCTGCTTGTACATAATGAGAATATGCAGGGACATCTGCAATGCAATATTGTCCTTGAGCAAAAGCTACAAAAGCTTGGACAACATTTGCCCTTGTACCGTTCGTTATTATTTCCAGAAGTTTATTTGTTGAGTTGGGAAGGATTTTGTCTCCGTTCCTTTGGAAAGCTATCAAAAGCAATTGAAACAATTCTTGTGCTGCACCCCGCCATTCCTCCCCTTCTTGCAATACTTCCTGAATCACCTCTTCAAAAGCACGCCAATCCCGTTTTTCTATTGCATCAAGGAGAGTTGTCTGTTGATCTCCGCCCATCAAGGAAAACCTTCCGATCGTAGGAAAAGGCCCTTTCCTTGTAATTCCTGCATTAATTCGACTCAAAACATTCAACAAGACTTCTTTCGTCAAACGATGTTTCAAGATATAATCACAGGCACCATTCATGAGTATTTCATGCACATAGTCATAATTGTCAAAACCACTGATCGCCAACATAGACACTTCTGGATGCCGTTCTTTGATATATCGCGAGAGATCCACGCCATTAAGGCCCGGCATTGAAACATCGAAAATCACAATATCAACTGTCAATGTTTCCAGTACACTCATAGCCTGCTTAACAGAATGCATTTCCGCTACAATTTCATAGCCTTCCTTTTGCCAATCAATCAGGCTACAGATATATTCAATGGACAACACTTCATCATCAACAATCATCAAACGTTTCATAGTGGCATCACCAAAGTAACGCTTGTCCCCTTCGAGGGAATGCTTGAAATCATTGCATCTCCGTCATCCCCATAGAGTAATTGTATACGATCAAAAACATTTCTTAATGCGATGGTCCGAAACACATATCCTTTTTTGATTGAAACTACTTTGCCAGGAGAAATCCCAATTCCGTTATCCGTTACGTTACAGATAATTTTGTCTTCTCGTTTTTCCACCTTGATAATAATACGACCATCTTCCTTATCAATTATGCCATGGACAAGAGCATTCTCTACGATTGGCTGAAGAATAAGTTTCGGAATTGGATGAGAAAGCAAATCTGGAGATATATCCCAATTAACTCCAAAATCCTTACGGAATTTACATCGTTGAATTATCAAGTATTGTTCGATATAGTATTTTTCTTGACTGATGGGAACAAATTGTTCGTCGTTTCCTAATACGGCGCGAAGCAATTCAACCAATGCTGTCGCCACCTGCTCAAGCTCCGTCTCTCCATGGAGATGTGCAAGATATTGCATACTATTAATTGTCCCATAAATGAAATGAGGTTGAATTTGCAACCGCAAGTATTCTTTTTCAATTTCCTTTCGTTTTTTCTCAACTTCAATATTTTTATCCATTAGCTCGTTAATAGAATGCATCATCGCATCAAAAATCTCCGCCAAATCTGATACTTCCTCCGTGCTGTAGGTATGTTCAACAGATACATGAAGATTCCCATGCCGAATCTTCAACATTGTCAAACGCAACTTTCCTAAGTCGCGACTAAGATATACAGAAAAGAACCAAGAAAGAGCGAATGACAACGTCATGCATATGATGATGATCACAATAACCAACCGTTGGACTCTCATTGAATCCCGCACAAGAATTCGATAGGGGATCAGAGAAATGGTTCTAACTCCATACAAATTATCAATCTTTGAAAGTACAAACATCCGTTGTCCGAGGATGGATGTCAAAGACGCAGACCCAAGAAGGGAAAGTTGCTGTATCTTGATGGAACCATTTCTTACAAGTTCCCTGCCTTTTTCGTTTCCACTCAATAGATTGCCCTGTGAGTCAAAAGAGCATAACGTGATTTCAGGGATGGAAATCTTTTCATATAACGAAGCCAGTTGTTTTTGGTTCAGTTTGACATAAATTATACCGATGGATTGCTTCATATACATGATACGTCGAATTATATAAAGCTCTGTCGTTCCATCATCGGCATGGATTATGGACAATCCGTGATCTGCATCCGAACTGGTATCCAATCCAGACATTTGGCTTCTTGGAATGAATGTTTCTCCTGAATGGAAATTACTACCGTCATTACGATATATGACGACCTCATCAATCATAGGTTCATTTGCCATGACAGTCTTTAAAAATGAAACGATCTGTTTGTATTGATCAAATTCATCGTAACTTGCAGACCCATAGATGGTTCGACAAGCATCAACGACATCAGGATTAATGGCAATTTTCAAAGCGACATTACGAGCATTTTCAAATGTCTGCAATAAACTTGTATCAATTCCTTCAATGTCTCCTGTTGCATATAAGATTGCTTGCCGTTTTATAATGGTAGTCGCTTGCCGATACACCAAACCTGTACCTATTGCAACCGCAATCACCGCGGACAAAAAAGTGCAAACGAAAATCTCACCTTGCAATGTGTGGAAAAGATTCCTAATTCGCATGTGGTTATTCTATCATATGCACTTCAACAAAAAAGGTTTCATTTACAGAAAAGCACACATCTTGTGTATGCAAAAACCATCTCAATCACCCAGTAAATAGGATTGCTGTAACAGAGTCGACTACTGGATTATGCTTCACGAGAAAAATGAAATCAAATCACAAATTCATATAGGCTCAAGTTTTTAAATCGCAAAAACTCAATTGTGTGCTCTCTTGGAACACAAACAAGCTGTTGGAAAAAATTCTCCAACAGCCTTTCACTGATTCTGTTAATTCTTTCCAAATTACTTATGAAGAGCTTTGAACTTCACATCCAATTCTTTGCAGAAGGCATTAACATCGAAAGAATCCTTCATCGCATACTGAGTGAGTGTTTCAAAAAGTGTATTCTGATATTCCGGAGTAAACACCACAAGATTGGATTGGACATACAATTTGTTTCCCTCATACGAATTGATGTCATTCAACCCCTCAATGTCAGTTTTTCCGTCTATTTTTGCCCCTGTAAGTCCATGAGCGGATTTCGCAAATATCTCTGCGGATTCCTTCGAACTCATATAAGCGAAAAAGTCATACGCGGCATCCATGACAGCCTTGTTTTTGGTATTATTGTACACACAGTAGGAACTTCCCGGTTTCACGACCATAACGGCTCCAGATGGATCATCTGACGTCGGAAAAGCAAAAGCTCCAATCTTGGCGTCGGGATTGATGCTTAAAATACCATCAATGGCCCAGGAACCATTCAAAGTCATTGCGGCCTTGCCCGTAGCGACCATGTTCATGGCGTCGTTCCATTTTGTCCCAAAAGGATCTTTCCCCCAGTATGGCTTATACCTGTAGAAAATCTCCGCACAATCCTTGAATGCCTGATCATCGGAGAAAGGTACGCTCTGGTCCATTTTTTCAACAAACCAGTTCTTATTGTTTCTACAGCATTGCACATCAGTCAAAACCATATCGTAGTACCTCAGGCACCACAGCTCCGCAAAAGGAGCCGCTATGGGAGTGATCCCATGCTCCTGCAATACCTGACATACATGCGTTAACTCTGACGTGGTTTCGGGAACGGAAAGACCGTATTTTTCGAAAATTTCCTTATTGTAGAACATGCAATAAGCGTTTTTATCGATGCACACCCCGTACACTTTGCCATCAACGGTACTCTGCGCAACAGTGTCCGCATCATAAGCATCCATTCCTTTCATACCGGTCACATCCGCACAGTAACCCGCTTTCACGAATTCCATAAAAAGTTGGTTTCCCAAGTCAAAAATCATTGGGGCGTCACCTGATGCAATTCTTGTTTTCAACATGGTGTTGTATTGGTCTGAAGGAAGAATCTCAACATTAATCTTAATGTTTGGATGTTCCTTCTCGTAATTCGAGACCACAGTATTCACCCATTCCTGTTTTCCTTGCTCCTGCAGATGATGCAACCAAGTAAATTCAACCTGTTTGTTCTCTGCAGACCCCTCTGAGGTTCCTTGGGCGAAAACTGGCACCAACATACAGAACAAAAGTACCAGACACATACGTTTCCTCATTTTATCCTCCTCATCTCGAGTAAATGCTTCTCAAGATTTCACGCTACCTGCCGTAATGCCTTCGACCAAGGATTTCTGCATCATTGCGAATACGATGAGTATCGGAATCATGCATATGATCGAGGCCGCAAAAGCCATACCGTAATTTGCCGAATGCTCCCCAAAAAAATAATACTGTTTGACGGTAAGCGTTCTGACAGAATCTTTTTGGAGGAGAATCAAGGCAATATTAAAATCATTCCATATCCACATGATATGGAGAACCGCTACCGTCGAGTTGATCGGCGCAAGCAACGGAAACACAACTCGAAAAAAAGACTGGTAGGGGTTGCACCCATCAAGCAACGCCGCCTCTTCAAGTTCCTTGGGAACGGTTTTCACAAAACCTATATAAAGAAATGTCGCATACGCCGTACTGTATCCGATTTCGAATAGGATGGCCCCCCAACGGGTATTCAGCATCCCAAGATTCCTGAACATCCGATATACAGGAATCATGAGTATCTGGAAGGGCAGCATTAAGGAAGCCAAAAAAACCTTTTCCATCTTCCCGATGTCCCAATACCGTTTCCCGTATCTACAGATTGCATATCCGCCCATCGACGAGACGATCACAATACCCACCACAGAGGGAAACGTGACAAGAACCGAGTTCAACAGAGACCTAAGAAAATTGCTCTTTGCCAATCCTTCCCGAAAATTATCCCAGTATACCTGTTTCGGAAAAGCGAGAATGGATTGCGCCAATTCCAAAGGAGATTTCAACGCCGTAAGTACCGCAATATAGACGGGGAAAAGAAATAAGAGAATGAAAAAGAGCGTGAAAAGAATTATGAACACATCGAAAACGGAAAATCGATACTTTGCCGCGTTCACAGTTCCACCTCCCGTCTCCGGAAGAACGAAGAGACTCCGTTCCCGAGAAATGCAAGGAAAATCGTGAACAACAGGGCGACGGCTTGGCCATATCCCGCATGATTCTGCTGGAAGATATTCTCAAATATGTAAATGGAAATTGTTCTGGATGCCCCGCCGGGACCTCCTCCGGTTGCGGACAACGTCATGGCAAATTCCCGTAACCAGGAAGTCAATGACAATGTACAGCACACACTGAATGCGGAACTCAAGAAGGGAATGGTGACACTCCTAAAGCGTTGCCATCGGTTCGCGCCATCAATACGCGCTGCTTCGTACAAATCGCGAGGAACGCCTTGCAATGCGGAGAGATATATCATCATGTTGATCCCGCACGTATTCCAGATACCCATGACAGTTATGGCGGGAATTACCGTGGCGTTGTTTCCGAGCAAGCTCCGAATTCCAAACAACTCGGAAAATACATCCTTGTAAATAAACCCCCATATGAAAGCGGTAAGGATGGAACTGAAGCAAACAGGAATGAAATAGACCATCCTTGCAATTGATTTCAGTGTTTTTGCTTTCTGATTCGCCAAAAGGGCGAGAGCAAGGGACGCAACATTGCTGCCAATGGTCCCCAGTACCGCGAACTCAAGAGAATTCTTAATTGGCTGAACCAAAAGGGCATCCCTGAAGCAACTCAAGAAGTTTTTTATTCCCACGTAATTGTACGAAGGAGATATGCCGTTCCAATCAGTAAAAGCAATGTTGACCCCCATCACAAAGGGGATGCCAATGGAAAAACAGAAGAAAAGAAAACTTGGCAACATGAAGAGGTGACTCGCAACCTTTCTGTTTTCAAAGACATGTTTTCCCATATTCTATTCTTCCTCTCCCAAAGTGTACGACATCACAAGGAAAAGTCAATAAAAATTTTACTAAAATTTTACTATGTATTTTCTCGTGAACAGTGATAATGCTGGATACTATCCCCAGAGTTACAAGACATGCATACTTTTTCCTTGCTTTTGTACGATCAATGTTATATTATATCTTTAGTAAATTTTTACTCATCGGGAAGCAGAAATGGCCACACTCAAGGAAATTGCACAAAAAGCCCATGTTTCTTCTGGAACCGTATCCAGAATACTGAACCATGACGCTTCGCTGAGTGTTTGCGACGAGACAAAACTCAGAGTGCTTCAGATCGCCGAAGAATTGGAATATGCAACAGTACGACAAAGGAAAGAACAAAAAGAAGGAAAGGCGGCCCAAAAGAGAATCACCGTTGCTATTGCGGAATGGTATGGTGATTCCGATCTGGTCGAAGACCCCTATTATCTTTATTTGATGACCACCGTAGAAAAGATTTTGGCAAAAGAAGGAATAAACAGTTTCAGATTTATGAAAATCAATAATGCGTATGTCCCTTCCATGCAAAGCAAAATCGATGGCATCATTGCCATAGGCAGATACAATATCGAGCAAATAACCTCCTTTTCCGAATACTCAGAACATATCGTTTTCCTTGATTCTTGTCCCGATAATTCCCGTTTTGACTCCGTTCAAGCGGATGCGATTGAAGGAACAAACAAAGCTTTTGAATACTTGTACGAAGGGGGACATCGTTCCATAGCGTTTATTGGCGGTAAAGTGATTTCCGATCTCGGACAGGAAGGAATAGACACCCGCGCGGAGCTGTACCAGACGTTTATGGCATTACACCATCTTCCTACGGACGGACTGATGTACATTGGATCAAAACTCAGCTTCAACGAGGGATTCCGTTTGGCAGGAGAAATGTTGAAATCACCGCAAAAAGCCACAGCGGTGTTTTGCGCCAACGACACCATGGCCATGGGATTGATGGCCCGTCTTCAAGAGGCGGATGTTTCCGTTCCAGATCAAATCAGTATCGTAGGTTTCAACGACAATCCTTCCGCAAAGTTTTTGAACCCTCCCCTTACGTCCGTCAGAGTCCCCATGCAGTTCATTGCTCAGAACGCAGTCGAATTGCTAAAAGGCAGGATTCTCAACGGGGTTTCCGTCCCGCGGAGAATCCTCATTCCCACACAACTGGTGATCAGGGGAAGTACGGCTTCGTTGCATGAAGAACGCCGATAGCATTCTCCAAGCAAACAAAGAAGCCATTCCCGGTCTCCCAGAAATGGCTTTCTTGTCATAACGAAATCGACAAAAACTATTTGTTGTAAATGTGCTTGTAGTCCTCGAACAGATCCTTGACCTTGTCGCGGCACTTGCCGCAGCCGGTGCCGTAGTTGGTCAGGCGCTGCAAGTCTTCCAAAGTCTTGGCTTTCCCGCTCTTCACCAAATCCTCGATTTGCATGTCGGTGACGTTCTTGCACTCGCAGATCACTTTCGCGATGGTGTTCTTGAACGTATTCGGCATGTTGTTTTTTGCAAGGTAATCGTCGATGGCGGCCCTGAGGGCCTTGTCGCCGAGTACCGAACAATGGAACTTGTGCTCGGGAAGTCCGCCGAGGGCATCCATGATCTGCGTCGGCGTAATGTGGTAGGCCTGTTCCAGTGTCATGCCTATGGCCATGTCGCTCATCATCGACGTACTCGCGATCGCCGAGGCACACCCGTAGGTAAGCCATTTCAAATCAACGATTTTTTCATCCTTGACTT
>Ga0172378_10003151_pt1 | contig 15510 bp, 12 predicted proteins | sample GrowelOW332metaG_FD_119755 | JGI IMG/M metagenome (GOLD analysis project Ga0172378, IMG submission 119755) | Groundwater microbial communities from an aquifer near a municipal landfill in Southern Ontario, Canada - Pumphouse #3_1 metaG | ecosystem: Environmental > Aquatic > Deep subsurface >... | reverse complement strand
ACACGCTTTCCTTTGACATTCAAGTGTAGGAGTGCTGCAACAATCATTCGTGTGGTTTGGTGGTTACCTGTTCCGAAAGCTTGCTTAGCATCAATGGCTATTGCAATGCTGGATGGTTGTATTTGGAAAGAAGAAAGTGGTTGCTTTGCATCGAATATTAATATCTTTCCTTCGATATTGATGGGTTCAAACCCTCCTTCTTCCCATGTAGAGTTCCAGTCTTTATCTTCCAGGTCTTCCAACGTATAAGATATATCAGTGTGGTTTATCGGGAAGTCAGCAATACTGTTGTCAAGGCTTTCTTTATCTAAAAGATCCTTTTGCACATATCCTTTTAGGATATTGGAACCATTGTCCTCAAATGACTCAAATCCAGCATCTCCAGCCATATCAGCCAATAAGTCTTTACACGTTTGGAGTAATTTGTCTTCACATTTAATGGTGAAGCTAGCAGTCATATATTTCATCTTCTTGCCTCTTTTATGGAATGTAACGTTAAAAAACGAGTGCAAATATACAAAAAATAGGGAAAAACCTACTATGGTTTAGGGTTTTTCCTTAAATTTGCACCATAGAATGGTATTATATTTGCAATATAAAATTATGAAGTAAATTAAAAGGAGTATCTATATGAAAAGATTTATTATTCTTTCTGTCCTCGTTGGAGTGATGCCATTATCACTGATGGCTCAGGACGACGACCTCTACTTTACACCAAAGAAGACGGCCGAGACAAGTAGCTCCAGTGAAAATAAGGTTTCAGAAAAGCCTGCTTATTATATCGGAAATAAGCGGGATGTTGATGAATACAATCATCATGGTAATTTTTGGAGTCATTATCAGAAAATAGGAACTGATGAAAAAGGTAATGACATCATCCAATTCCAGAAAGGGAATGGAGTTTATCCAGACTCAACTTACATTGATACAACTTTCGTGGGTAAATATTATGACACGATAGTTGACAACGATGATTATGAGTATTCACAGCGGATGAGTCGTTGGGATGGATTTTATGATCCTTCCTTCTACAGTTACCGTTGGGGTTTTGGACCATATTGGCGTTACTCATGGTATGATCCTTGGTCTTATAGTTACGGAGGTTGGTACGATCCTTGGTACTCTGGGGGTTGGTATGATCCGTGGTATTATGGATATGGCTGGGGCGGCTATTATGGTTGGGGGTACCCATACTATTATGGTGGCTTTTATGATTGGTGCTATCCAGGATATGGTGGTGGCTATATAGCTCATAACCGCATTCCAGGCAGAACCTATAATTCTTGGGGTGGCAGCCATTCTTATACAGCGGGGGCCTTTGGTGGCAGAAGTTCAAGTAGTTATGGAACTAATGGCTCAAGGACTTATGTGAATGGTAGGAATTACTCAAATGGAAGTCGAGTATATGGCGGCAGAAGCAACAGCCGTAACAACAATTATGACAGCCGTTCTGTATTCGGTGGCCGTTCAGAGTCTTATCAATCTCCTGCACAGCAGTCTCCTTCCTACAGCCGTTCAAGTGGAAGCTTTGGTGGAAGCAGTTCTGGTGGATATTCTGGTGGCGGAGGCTTCTCTGGTGGTCATAGCGGTGGAGCTCACGGTGGTCATAGATAATTTTTAATAGAAAATTTACAATATATGAAGATGAAATATATATTCTTAGCAGCATTGGCATTTGTCGCAATGCCGATGTCTGCACAGGAAACTTATGAGAATGTCAAACTTGCTAATCAAGATTTGAATGGAACTGCTCGTTATGTTGGTATGGGTGGCGCTATGGATGCATTGGGAGCAGATATTTCGACTATTAGTAGTAACCCGGCTGGTCTTGGCTTGTTCCGTCAGTCACAAATTTTGCTTTCTTCTGGTCTTGTCAGTCAACAGGATGGAAAGGACTTCGCTAATGGGAAAAAGACCAATGCAAGTTTTGACCAATTTGGATTTGTCTATGCAACTAGGAGTAATGGAAATTCTTTTTTGAATTTTGGCTTCAACTATCATAAGAGTAATAATTTTGACTACATCTTGGCTTCTGCTGGTTCCTTGAGTGATGCTTCTCAGAATAAGCTTACTTATATTAAGGCTCGTGGTGGTTATTTGTTTGACAATAATGGTGACGATTATGTTTCAAGTAGTCGTTTGGATGAGCTTTACGCACATTCATTACTGCTTGAAAGTGATAACGTATACAGATATAAATCTGCCACATCCTTTAATTTTGATCGTGCTCATACCGGTTATATTGGTGAATATGATTTTAATATGAGTGGCAACATTAAAGACCGTATATATCTTGGCGTGACATTTGGCCTATATGATGTTCACTATAAAGGATACAGCGAATATACAGAACAGTTGGCTGCCAATGCCATGAATCTGTCTTCTATTACAGTGACTGACAGTCGAAAAATCACAGGAAATGGATTTGATGTGAAAGCAGGTGTTATTTTCCGTCCTATAGAAAATTCACCTTTCCGCATTGGTTTGTCAATAGCTACTCCTACATTTTATGATCTCAAGTCTGACAGTTATACGACCTTAGGAAATTCTTATGTAGGTTTAAGTGATCCTTATGAATTCAAGGTCAATACACCTTGGAAGTTTGGATTGAGCCTTGGACATACAGTGGGTAATTTTCTCGCTTTGGGAGCTGTTTATGAATATGAAGATTATGGAAGTATTGATAGCAGAGTCATTGATGGTGGAAGTTGGGATTCTTATGACGGCTATTATCAGACAAGTAGTAGCAGTGATAAGGACATGAATGATCAAACAGAGCAGGTTCTTAAGGGCGTTAGTACATTGAAGTTGGGCTTTGAATATAAGCCAATAAGAGATTTTGCCATTCGCTTTGGATATAATCATCAGAGTGCAATTTATGATAAGAATGGAGCTAAAGGGTTCTATAGCAATGGTGATTTTGTACAGTCTCCAGGCATTTATTATTCTTCAACGATGGATTATACTAATTGGAAAGATACTAATAGATTTACTTTTGGCTTAGGATATCAGTTTGATAAATTCAATGTTGATTTAGCTTATCAATATAGTGCAACCAATGGTGACTTCCATCCTTTTGCAGATGCCTATGGTGATTTCAAGAATAGTGATGGAAGCACAGAGAAAGTGGAAAACTATGGAACTGTAACCAGCGTGAGCAATAAGCGTCATCAGTTACTCCTCACTTTTGGATATCGTTTTTGATAGGTTATATTTTAATAGTAGAAGTGGGCTAATCTCCTAAGATAGGATTGGTTCACTTCTTTTTATGGGGTCAAAAACAGATGAAAAATAATCTGTTTTATTTGGAATATTAAAAAAAGATAGTATCTTTGCAATGAAATTCTTTTATAGGGGTTATTGTATTGAAAGACAACAACTTAAATAAAATTAGTTTTTTTAGTGGTTAATTTAGTTTTAGTAAGTATGCAAATGGGAAGTGTCGTGAGGCAGTTCTCATTTTTTTAGGGCAGTGATGCTATCTTATAATTATTTTTTTATGGTTTTCTATGTAAATGCCAGAAGGAAGTTGGCTTCTATCATATGGAAATCTCGTTCCTTGCAGATTGTAAAGAGACGTGGAGTCGGTAGTTTTTCCTTTTTGAATGCTGCCGATATGCAAGATGTCTCCATCAATTGTCAATGCTTTGATCTGATTATTCGAGGTGCTGCTGACGGTAAGATACCATTTATAAGGATTGACAGTCATGGCGGGAAGTTTAGTGCACTCATAAAAAGCTTTCTGAAATAAGATAAAAGCATGGGTTCCTCCAACATCTTGCGTTCTGAATACGCCATGCAAAATTATCTGCCCCAGGTCAAGTTTGACGATAGAATCGGATTTCAGATGGCTTATTTCCACATTATTAATGATATAAGGTTCAGTGCTGAAGTTACCATTTATCAGATACGGGGTGTTAGCTTTTAAGGTTTCATTGGCATTCATCTTGCGGAAGGTGATGGTGGTGTCTGTGGATGTCGATAGCTCAAATGTGTTGGTTTGGATACCAAATATGTTTTGTGGATTATCTACAACAAATGGAAGGATCAGCGTGTTATAATATCCGCTCTCAAAAGTGCGGTTGAATTTTACAGTCCCTTTAAAATTCAAATCTCCAAGATTCTCGTTACTATCGAGCGTTAGATTACTTGCTGGCGTGCCATTCGTAATACGATAGAGCTCCACTAATGCTAATGAGGTGTTTGATTTGTTCACAAGTCTGAAGCTGTTGGCCGTATCGTTATATCGCATGCATTTCCCTCCGATCATGATTTCGTTGTTTTTGCCATTCTTTTCAATGGTCATATAGTATTTTTCATCTGGTTGGTTGCTATGCAGGAAGAAATTGAAGTATTGCATGTGTTTTGTCACTGTTGCATCCACTTCACCCACGAATTTATCGTTCCCGGTATTTTGTATCAGCCAATGGTCTTGTCGTTTGATAATCCGGAAGAGTAGGGTGTTCTCCTTCAAGTCTGCCAATGTGCGATAAGCTTTATCGCTCTCAAACATCAGAATACTGTCTATATTGCTATTCGGATAGTTTTTGTATTTCATATTCCAATATCCATCGGCATCCTTGAAAGTGATAAGGTAAAAGGCACTGTCTACCAAATCGGATTCTGCACTGATTTTTGTAAGATCATCATTGTCTCCAAAAGCAAGAGTTGAGACAAGAAATAAAGAGATACTCAAAAGTATTTTTTGAGACATTTTCATATACTGTTCCTTTCTGCAAAGATATAAATAATTTTCGATATGCGATAAATGTATCAAGTAAAATAATCGTTTTTTCAAATAAAATAGTTATATTTGCATAAGAAAAATTAAGTATTACAGACTGTAACCCAATGGATATAGAACAAACGGAATTCAAGCAAACCACTAACTGGGGAGGCGAAATAGAGAAAGATGGCATGAATTGGTATGCAGCAAGGCTATTCACCACTCGACAAAAAGAAATTGTTTTTTGGTTTCAAGATAAAGGTCTTTGCTGTTTCGTTCCTATGGAATATCGAGATGTCGTCAGGGGGGGGACTCTGATAAGACATGTGCTCTTGCCAGTAGTGAGAAATCTTATCTTCCTCAAAAAAGACCGCGATGAAAAAGAGATGCGGCGTATCATGAGGGAATTGCCTTATAAACTGAGTATCATCAAGAAAACAAGGGATCGTGAAGGGTATTATGAGATTCCGCACAGGCAGATGATAGAGTTTCAGATCATGTGCAATCCAGAGATTGAAATGCGGAAATTTCTGTCAGAAGATGAGGCTAAGTTGAAAGACGGTACGCTTGTATTGGTGCAGCATGGGCCATTGAAAGGGCTTTCGGGTAAGCTGGTGCGTTCAAGTAAAAAATACTATCTACTGAAAGAAGTGCCCGGTATGGCAGTGATGATCAAGGTCTCCCGCTGGTGTTGTTCAAAGTTCTCAGAGATGTAAAGAATCCTTCTTAAGATATAAGAGATAACCTTTTGGAAAGTAAAACAACTTGTTTCACTGACTAAAACAACTTGTTTCACTAGCTAAAACAACTTGTTTCACTCTGTAAGAAGTTGTTTTTTTAATCCCTATTGATAATTGATTGTTTCGTGGCAGATATACTTTCATTCTCTTGAATGCGGTTATCAGAACTCGCTGGTAAAGTGGAACTTGATATGTTTGAAATCTTGCTGGGCCATACTGAGCACATAACTACTGTCAGCAAGGAAAATATCACGCCCCTCCAAGTCTTTTGCCATATATTGATATTTGCGCTTCTTGAAGTTCTCATATTCATCCTTGTCATCGCTCTCAATCCAGCATGCCTTGTAGAGATGTACGGCTTCCCAGCGGCATTTGGCGTTGTATTCGTTCTCCAAACGGTATTGGATGACTTCAAACTGCAGTTGTCCGACGGTTCCGATGATTCTTCGGTTATTGAACTGATTGACAAATAGTTGTGCTACACCTTCATTCATCAACTGTTCGATGCCTTTATAGAATTGCTTCGACTTCATCGGGTCGTTATTCTCAATATATTTGAAGAGCTCAGGAGAAAAACTTGGAAGGCCGCGGAAATGAATCACTTCGCCCTCTGTGAGTGTGTCTCCAATCTTGAAAATACCATTGTCTGGCAATCCGACGATATCGCCTGGATAGGCTTCGTCTATTGTTGACTTGCGTTGAGCCATAAACTGAGTAGGGCTACTGAACCTTACTGTCTTGCCCAATCGTATGTGCTGATAGGGGGCATTGCGCTGGAATTTGCCCGAGCAGACTTTGCAGAATGCAATACAGGAACGATGGTTGGGATCAATGTTGGCTGTGATTTTGAAGATGAAGCCTGTAAACTTCGGCTCTGTTGGCAGTATCATGCGCTCTTCAGCCTTAGTAGGTTTTGGGCTTGGAGCGATCTCCACAAAACAGTTGAGTAGTTCTTGGACGCCGAAGTTATTCAATGCGCTACCGAAAAAGACAGGTGCGACCTCAGCAGAACGATAACTCTCCACATTAAGCTCGGGATAGACGCCTTCCACAAGTTCAAGGTCGCCACGCAGCCGCTCTGCTTCATTTACTCCTACATGTAGGTCAAGCTCCTTCGACTTGATATCTACAGCGACTTTCTCGGTGACTCTTTGCTTGTTGGGTGTAAAGAGATTGAGTTGTTGTTCATAGATGTTGTATACGCCTTTGAAGTGCATACCTTGACCAATAGGCCATGAAAGGGGGCGTACATGAATTTGAAGTTCCTGCTCCAATTCATCCAGCAAGTCAAAGGGGTCACGCCCTTCACGGTCCATCTTGTTGATGAAGATGATGACAGGAGTGTTGCGCATGCGGCAAACTTCCATCAGTTTGCGGGTCTGAGCCTCTACGCCTTTGGCAGAATCAACAACTATGATGGCAGAATCAACCGCTGTCAAGGTGCGGTAAGTGTCTTCTGCAAAGTCCTGATGGCCTGGTGTGTCGAGAATATTAACTTTATATCCTTCATAATCAAACTCCATTACAGAGGTTGAAACAGAAATACCACGCTGTTTCTCAATATCCATCCAGTCGGATGTTGCAGTCTTGCGTATCTTATTGTTCTTAACAGCTCCTGCTACTTGAATCTGCCCTCCAAAGAGAAGGAGTTTCTCTGTAAGGGTGGTCTTTCCAGCATCAGGGTGAGAGATAATTGCAAAGGTTCTCCTGCGTTCTATTTCGTTCATCTGATGTCTGTGTTATTTATCTTCACTAAGAAGTTTCTTGATGCAGATTTCGAGTGAATCTTCCCAATAAGGAACCTCTATTCCGTAAGTCTTCTTGATTTTTGTTTTGTCCAATACACTATAGTTGGGGCGATTGGCTGGGGTGGGATATTCTTCAGTGTGCAATGGCTTTACGTGGCAATTCTCAATGCCTGCAATGCGGTGGATGGCCTTCGTGAAGTCATACCAGCTGATTACTCCTTCATTGGAAAAATGATATACCCCAGGCTGGATGCCTTTGTTGATGGATGTCAAGATGGCCACTGCCAAATCATGGGCATAGGTTGGAGTGCCTATCTGATCAAAGATGACGCCTAATTCGGTTTTTTCTTTTCCAAGGCGGATCATTGTCTTGACGAAGTTGTTGCCGAAGGCAGAATAAAGCCATGCCGTGCGGATAATCATTGCCTGTTTGCAGAACTTCTGAACGGCGACTTCTCCTGTCAGTTTAGTTGATCCATATACGCTGTCAGGACATGGCTTATCAGTCTCCACATAAGGAGTATGCTTGGTTCCATCAAATACATAATCTGATGAAAGTTGTACCATGAATCCGCCTCTTTCCTCAATAGCTGCGGCCAAATATGCAGGTGCCTCAGAATTGAGGACTGTGCACAGTTGTTTATTGGATTCTGCTTTATCTACTGCTGTATAGGCCGCGCAATTCACAATTCCATCAATTTTGTTCTCTTGAACGAATTGGTTGATGGCTTGTTGATTGGTTATATCAAGTTCCTTGACATCAGTATTAAAGAATGTATGTTGAGGATTCTCAGCCTCAAGTAATTGTATCTCGTTTCCTAATTGGCCATTACAGCCTGTGATTAATATGTTCATAGTTGATTGTCGTCTTCAAATTTCAAACCTTCAGTCCTGTCTTTTATATAGTAGTCAGAGAGCATGCCAATGAATGTAGAAATCTCTTTAATAGCATGGGAGGTCTCTGGGGTTATTTCCTTTTTCTGCAACCTTAGGAGCATGACCCCATATAAGGCATCAAGACAAGTCTCTATTTCATTCACATTCTTGTCTCCGCGTTGCCGCAGCTCTACTATATAGGGCAGCACTTTATAGTATTCAGCATTGTAATAAGGAAATTTTGTTGATTCCAAGAGCTGTCCGTGCAAGTCGATGACATCTTTCAGGATAACTTCATTTATCTGCAGATGTCCTGATTCCCGCTTGCCTTCTTCATTTATCATTCTGATTAAGTTTCCATACCAATCACTCATTTCTTCTTTTTGTTCCTCTGTATAGTCAAATTTGTCAATATACTCATGACGGATTCTTGATAAAGAACAGTCATAAGCACGGATGAGGTCTTCCACTTGCCACATATAAAGTAAATATTCGGCAATGCTTTTTTTTCGTAATTCCTGTGAAATATACATTAGTATGAAATAGTATAAAGGTTGAATACAGTGCCAATGAGGACAATCAGGGAGAATATGATTACGACGCTACCTATTACTTTGTTTATAATAATTATACCGTTGTTGTCAAATTTTCCTTTTATCTTGTCTATCAGCCAAGTAAGTCCAAACCACCATAAAATTGCTCCTCCAAAGATGCTCGCGTATCCCAGTGACATCTCAAAAGGCTGATTGGGAGCCACAAACGCGAATTGGGCAAAAGCAGCAATAAAGAGAAGGATGATGAGCGGGTTGGAGAATGTGAGAAGGAAAGCTGTAATTCCGTTATGCCAGAAAGTACCTTTGGTCTTTCCACTGACATGCATTTTCCTTGTCGGGTTGCTGCGGAAGCTGTAAAGGCCAAATACTAACAGCATTATGCTTCCTGATATTTTAAGCCAAAAGAGGTTGGTCTGATTAGTGATAAAATCCATTACGAAACTCATACCAAAGCCTGTGATTAGAGCGTAGATAATGTCGCTGCAGGCAGCTCCTACACCTGTTACAAAACCATACCAGCGACCTTTATTCAAAGTGCGTTGGATGCAGAGCACGCCGACTGGCCCCATGGGCGCAGAAGCTATGATGCCTATAAGAATCCCTTTAAATACGAGATCCAGAAGATCAATTTGAAATGGAAATGACATATCGACTGCAAATTTACAAATTATAATTGGAAATCGGAAAAGGAAACTTGAAAAATCTACTTATTCTTCTAATTTTTCTAAATATTCTTTGCATTGTATGAGTTTTTTCCTTACCTTTGTGTACAAAGAAATCAAATAACTAAAATACAAATATTTTTTTAATATGGAAGTACAGAATGAATTGAAGCCGTATGTGATCGGTTTGGATCTGGGCGGAACAAACTCAGTGTTTGGTGTTGTGGATAGCCGTGGGGATATCAAAGCTACGACTGCAATCAAGACACAGGCTTACGCGAGAGTGGAAGATTATGTAGTTGCATCTGTTGAGGCTCTGAAGATTGTCGTCGACCAGGTCGGAGGTATTGATAATATTAAGGCTATGGGCATTGGTGCACCTAATGGCAATTATTATACTGGCACGATAGAATTTGCTCCTAATTTGATATGGGGTCATGATGGAATAGTTCCATTGGCTGACATGTTCTCAAAGGCTTTGGGAATCCCGGTTGCACTTACTAATGACGCAAATGCTGCAGCTATTGGCGAGATGACTTATGGTGTTGCCCGTGGAATGAAGAATTTCATTATGTTGACTTTGGGCACTGGAGTTGGCTCTGGCATAGTTGTCGATGGCCAAATGGTATATGGCTGTGATGGATTTGCCGGTGAACTTGGCCATGTGATTGTGCGCCGCGAGAATGGTCGCCCTTGTGGTTGTGGTCGCAAAGGTTGTTTAGAGGCATATTGCTCAGCTACAGGTGTCGCCCGTACGGCAAGAGAATTTCTTCTAACACGTGACGTGCCATCTCTGTTGAGAGAACTTGATCCTGAAAAAATCACCTCTCTCGATGTATCCATAGCAGCTGCTAAGGATGATGCTTTAGCAAAAGAGGTTTATGAATTTACGGGGAATATTCTTGGTGAAGCTTGCGCTGATTTTGCGGCATTTTCTTCTCCAGAGGCATTTATTTTCTTTGGGGGACTGACTAAAGCTGGCGATTTGATAATGAACCCAATACAGCGAAGTTATAAGGAGCATGCATTGACGATTTTCAGGGATAAGCCAAAGTTCTTAGTGAGCGGTCTTGAAGGTTCTTCTGCAGCAATCCTTGGTGCTTCAGCAGTGGGATGGGACATTAAGCAGACTAATTGAATTATTCTATATAACATGGTGGCGGGCCTGATAGTTTATACTGTCAGGCCCGTTCTTATATAGTCTTTTTTCTTGTTTGAAGTTGTTTTCAGAAGTTGTTTCTGTGTTTGAGACAGTCTGTTCCAGATACAAAGACGGCTTGTTTCAGATAGAAAGACAAACAGTTTCACGTATAGAGGCACTCATTCATAAATGTATAGAGTTTATCATTCAGCAATAGGCATTATGCTTCGAAGTGTCATTCATTAGAGTAATCAGCAACCATATTGCGGTACATAGAGTACATGTGCGTCCGTGAGATGTAGCCAAGTAAATGGCTGTTTACATCTGTGACAGGAAGAAAATTGGCATTAGTTTTGTCAAATTTCTTCATCACGTCTTCCATGGGGTCATTAATGCCCAGAATAGCAGGTACATCTGTCATCAGTTGGGCAACTGTAAATCGATCGTATAATTCAGTCCGAAAGACGATGTGACGGATTTTCACAATGTCGATTTCACCCAATAAGGTTCCGGCATTATCCACAACGGGAATGAAACTGATGTTGCTGTCGCTGATGGCATGTACAAGATTAACTAATGGCATGTCAGGAGTTACGGCTGTATATTCTTTCTCTATGATGCTATTAAGGCTCATCAAGGTGAGGATAGAGTGGTCTGTGTGATGAGTGAGGAGCTTGCCTTCTCTTGCCAAACGCATTGCATAAATGCTGTGAGGTTCAAAGATGCTTATCGTTAAAACGGAAACCACGCTGACGATGATCAGTGGCATGAAGAGGGCATAACCACCTGTTATCTCAGCTATCAGAAATATTCCCGTAAGCGGAGCATGCATCACGCCTGCCATCACACCAGCCATTCCTAAGAGAGTAAAGTTTTTTTCTGGTATGTAAGGCCCTATTTGATACATGTTCCACAGTCTTGAGAAGAAAAAGCCACCGAAGCCGCCGATGAAAAGAGCTGGCGCAAAAGTACCTCCACAGCCTCCTCCTCCGTTAGTGGCTGAGGTCGCAAAGACTTTGGTCAGTAGTACCAAACCTATATATAAGATAAGGAGATTGCCGTGACCATAGAATAGTGAGTTGTTCATGATGCACCCCCAATCGGCTTCTGTTTTTCCGTTCAGGAGCATGTTGATAGCATCATATCCCTCCCCATATAGTGAAGGAAAAAGAAAAATAAGTGTACTCAAAATGACACCTCCTGTGATGAGTTTGGCGTAGGGGTGCTTGTTTATTTTTGCGAACATGTTCTCACAAGCGGTCATCGTGCGTATGAAGTAGAGGCTTATCAGGCCACAGAATAATCCAAGGAGTATACATGCTGGTACCCGTTCTAGTAGCCAGGCGTTATCAAGAGTAAAAGAAAAGAGGGATTTCGTACCCATGAAGGTGTAGGAAAAACACGTGGCTGTGACACACGAAATCAGAATTGGAAGTAATGAGGCCATAGACAAGTCTACCATCAGAACTTCTAACGTGAATACGAGCCCTGCTATCGGAGCCTTGAAAATCGCAGCAATGGCCGCTGAAGCACCGCATCCCACCAATAGCATTAATGATTTTTTATCAAGATGGAACATTTGCCCCAGGTTGCTACCAATTGCAGATCCTGTGAGTACAATAGGAGCCTCTGCACCCACAGAGCCTCCGAAGCCAATAGTCAGGGCTGAAGCTATGACTGAAGACCAGCAATTGTGTGGTTTCAAATGACTGTTTTTGGTGGAAATGGCATAGAGTACTCGGGTGATACCATGTGAAATATTATCTTTTACAATATGTTTGACGAACAGGGATGTGAGGAAGATACCGATGATAGGAAAGAGAAGGTAGAGACCATTATAGCTGTAGACGGTAAATCCAGTTGTCAGCAATATCTGAATTTGCTCTATCAGCCAATGAAGGAAGAATGCTGCTACCGAAGCAAAAAAACCTACAAAGAAAGATAGTATCAGTGTCATCTGCCGGTCTGGGATATGTTTATTCCGCCAGAGAATGATCTTCTCCATTGTAGATGTTTTTATTGAAATCGCAGTATCCATGTTATTCTTATTTTCTGATAATCTTCACTTCGCCGTTTTCCTTGAGCATAATGATACTTGAAGGCGTGTGTGGTTTGTGCTCTTGGCGACGACTGAAGCAGACATAGTCAACGGCATCAAGCAGTTCTTGTGAAATGTCTGAGTAGTTCGCTGCAGCAGGTTCGCCACTGATATTGGCACTTGTACTCACTAAAGCTTTCTGAAAACGATAACAAAGTTCCTTTGAGAAAGGTTCTTTTGTAATGCGCAAAGCGATAGAACCATCTTCTGCAATTAGGTTGGAAGCTAAGTTTACGGCGTTTTCAAGAATCACTGTAGTTGGCTTTGTGGATGCATCAAGCAGCACCCAAGCCGTTTCTGGTACAATCCTCACATATCTTTGCAGTCGAGCATCAGAGTCTACAAGGCAGATTAAAGCTTTTGAGTCTTCACGATGTTTTATTTTATACACTTTGGCTACAGCCTCTTCATTGGTGGCATCACAGCCTATACCCCATACGGTATCTGTTGGATAGAGAATTACGCCGCCCTTATTCAATACTTCAACAGCGTTTTTAATGTCTTCACTTTGGTTCATTTGTCCATTTTATTATATAAATCACGCAAAAATAATAAATAATTTTGCGATGACCAAAATTATTTAGCGGAATATTCTTTAAAATCTCTCATTCCATTCAGAAAATCATGTACATGCATCTTCTTTTTACCAGCCATCTGAAGTTCTGTTACCTCAAGCCATTCATCAGAGCATGATATATATAGATGCATGTCATTTATGAGGATAGTCCCAGTAGGTTCATGACTAATTTTCCCTGATTTCTCTGATTTAAAAATCTTTAGTATAGTGCTTGGATTATCATTAGCTCTTGTTGATGAAATATTTGTCCATGCCCCTGGATAAGGGCTGAGGCCTCTGATAAAGTCATAAACATGCTTTGCTGGAAGCGACCAGTTGATCTGGCAGGTTTCCTTAAAAATCTTTGGGGCAGCATTTAAGTTGTTGCCTACTTTTTGTGGGATGGAAGGAACGTTGCCATCAGTGGCGATGACTTTATCCACCGTTTCTATACATGTCTGAGCACCAAGATGCATTAATCCTTCATAAACGTATTCAACATCTGCATAGTCTGGAATATTAAAAGTCTTTTGAGCGATAATCTTTCCAGTATCAATGTCCTTGTCAAGGAAGAACGTGGTTACGCCTGTTTGTGTCTCGCCATTAATGATGACCCAGTTTATGGGCGCTGCACCCCTATATTGTGGAAGCAGAGCGGCATGAACATTGAAAGTGCCAAAACGTGGCATGGACCAAACGACTTCTGGCAACATTCTGAAAGCAACTACCACCTGAAGGTCGGCATGGTAAGTCTTTAGTTCTTCAATAAAGCTGTCATCCTTCATTTTTACGGGTTGAAGCACCGGAATTCCTTTTGATATTGCATATTTCTTTACAGCCGAAGGTTGCAATACATCCTGATGTCTGCCTATAGGTTTGTCGGGTTGAGTGATTACAGCTACCACATTATAATCACCTTCAATTAATCTTTGAAGAGATTCGACGGCAAACTCCGGCGTACCCATAAATATTATTTTAAGATCTTTTTTTTCCATTTTCAAAATTATTAATGCGATGGGGTTCTTTAACTTGGATTGATCATCTTATGATCTTTTTTTTGTGATTTTGAATATATATACCCCTTGGAAGTGACGATTTATCCATGCCTACGTATTGCCCATTAAGAGTATAGATCCTTAAATCAGCATTGTTATTGTTTATATCCGTTATATTGCTTATGCTTGATGTTGCAATTTTCTTCAGGAAGTCAAAGTAGATCATGCCATTTACCTCATTTATATTATAGATAGGTCTTTCCATTGTACAATCGTTCAATTTGACACTACTGATTTCTGTCACATTTGACGTACCAGGATAAGGATCTCCGTAATGACTATTTATATATTCTGTTTGGCTATAGGGCTTTGTGCTTGAGGAATCTGATTTAGAGGAGTATACCCTATATGAACTTATAAGCAAGGAGTCGGCAGGGACAAGTGTTATGCCTGGCTTCCCTGATGTTGTGTTCGGAAAATCTCCTGTGTTCACTGTTGGATATTCATAATCTACCCTATATACAAGCATACCATGCCCGAGCAATTTACTCCACCAGCCATTATTTTGAATGTTTTGCAAAATAAGATATTCGTTATTGTTTTCTACGCCACTCTTTATCTTATATGCTTTTCTTTCTTGATCAAAAGGTTTAAGTGAATATTGGGCAGCTTCACTAAGTTCGTTGAGGCTCATCCATCCCATTGTTTCTATTTCCCAGGGGGTGTAGGGAGTAGGGGTATATCCGTTGTCGGTATATTCACCTCCATCCATTAAATCCCAATACTCCAACTCTTGATTATCAACAGCAAGGTTAGAGTATAAGTCTGGCAATCCCAGTGTATGAGAGAACTCGTGACAGAAAAGGCCGATACCATTGATGCGATGGTTTGGTGACGATGAAAATGTCTTTGTTGGAGAATAATTGAGTTCATTGTTTATGCCATAACGGCTGACGGTAACACCATCATAAGTTCCTCCGTTCGTAGTGCCAGACCTTGGCCATAGATCATTTTCGTTATGTGTGATGCTGGCACTATAACCAGCATAAATGATATATACTAAGTCTACTTTTCCATCTCCATCTTGGTCATATTGAGAGAAGTCTACGTTAGCATCTACAGCGGCACACGCATCTTGCACTAATGCTTGAACATTATCGTTGCCCATGCCATAATAAAGAGAATTATGAGCAAGGGTTACAGGACCCACTACATCAAACTGTGGGGTATATGTTCCTTGGCTCATGTCATAGAAATACTGATAGACACTTCCGTGAATTCTTGATTGATTGAGATCATTGTTCGCAGGAATAGCATCTCCAACTTTTGCATTTAGATAGTAATTGAATGTGGCTTTGGGGTCAGAAGATTTAAAAAGTGTATCAGTAAATTGCACAAGGATTACAAGTGCCTT
>Ga0172378_10003150_pt1 | contig 15512 bp, 9 predicted proteins | sample GrowelOW332metaG_FD_119755 | JGI IMG/M metagenome (GOLD analysis project Ga0172378, IMG submission 119755) | Groundwater microbial communities from an aquifer near a municipal landfill in Southern Ontario, Canada - Pumphouse #3_1 metaG | ecosystem: Environmental > Aquatic > Deep subsurface >... | reverse complement strand
GTGCTTTAAGCGGCATAAGAACTCTTTCGTCGGCATCATTTGCCAAAAAAACACACATTACATTGTCCTTATTCACGCTTTTTGTAACTTGTTTAACGCCAATCACTTTCGTGGCATCTTTTAGTGTTTCAAGCGTCATTTGCTTCACTCCTATATCACCAAATGAATGCTTTTTTCAGGCACTCATATATAATATCATCTATAAAAACTAATGTCAACACCTATTTTATCAACTTGTTATTACACACGCTGCCTGGTGTATCATATTGCTTTTTGGACAAAAAATATGTTGAGGTAGCAAGTAGATTTGGCTTACCCCAACATTTATTATTTTAAATAATTTATTTGCCCTTCGTATCCGTTACAAGAAGATATACTTTCTTCATCGTATCTACTACATTTTCCTTTGTAAAACCAAATTTCTTAAAAAGTATGTCCGCTGGTGCAGAAGCACCAAACCCTGGCATGGTTACTGTTGCACCATCAAGACCGACATATTTACCCCAGCCAAAATCAGAAGCAGCTTCAATAGCAACTCGAGACCGTACAGACGTTGGTAAGATTGTTTCTTTATAGGCATCTGACTGTTGTTCAAATAAATCCATACATGGCATACTAACAACACGAACATCAATATTTTCTTTTATAAGCATTTTTTTCGCTTCAACAGCTAATGAAACTTCTGAACCACTCGCAATAAAGATACCATCTGGTACAGTCTTTATGGAATCTGCCATAACGTATGCCCCTTTAAGCGCTTCCTTACTGCTCCCGTCAAGCTGAGGCAGATTCTGGCGCGTAAGCACAAGTGCTGTCGGTACCGTCTTACTCGTAAGAGCAAGATACCATCCAGCTGCTGTTTCCGTAGCATCTGCCGGACGAAATACATTGATGTTTGGCAAAGAACGAAGCATTGCCAATTGTTCAACCGGTTCATGTGTAGGTCCATCTTCACCAACACCAATACTGTCATGTGTGAAAACATACGTTACAGGAATTCCCATAAGTGCAGCTAAACGAATCATCGGTTTTGTATAATCGCTAAAAACAAAGAATGTTGCAATATACGTTTTAAGACCACCATGCAATGTAATACCATTAGCAATTGCAGCCATCGCAAGTTCTCTTACACCAAAATGAAGATTTCTACCAGCATAGTTGCTTTTATTAAAATCACTTTCATCATTCATATGCGTCTTATTTGAAGGTGCAAGGTCAGCACTGCCCCCAATAAGATTCGGCAGCACATCTTTAATACGATTAATCATTGTCCCAGAAACATTGCGTGTTGCTTGTGGCTTATCTTCATAAGCCCAAAAAGATACATCATTTAAAAGAGCTTTTGCATCAATTACACCATAGAACTTATCCCAAAGCACTTTACACTGTGGATATTTTACAACGTAGTCAGCAAAGAGCTTATTCCATTTTTTCTCGGCAACTTCACCCTTTTTAGCAAGTTCCTTATAATTTTTATAAACTTCATCCGGTACATAGAATGGATCCTGTTTAGGCCACTTAAGATTTTCTTTGAGCGCCCTGACATTATCTTCACCAAGCGGCTCGCCATGAGCACTTGCCTTACCCTGTTTTGCTGGACAACCGTAACCAATCTGCGTTTTTACTGTAATGAAAGATGGCTTCGTCGTATCTGCCTTTGCTTCTTCAATTGCTCTGCCAATTGCAACAATATCATTACCATCTTCTACTGTAATCGTCTGAAAACCAAAAGCTTCCATACGTTTTTGGACATTTTCTGTAAAAGCAATATCCGTGCTGCCTTCAATTGATATCTTATTACTATCATAAAGAATAATAAGCTTAGAAAGTCCCAGCGTTCCTGCAAGTGAGAAGGCTTCAGAAGAAATACCTTCCATCATGCAGCCATCACCGCCTAGAGCAAATGTATAATGATCAACAACCGAAAATCCCGGTTTGTTAAAAGTTGCAGCGAGATGTGCCTCCGCCATCGCCATACCGACTGCCATCCCCATGCCTGCGCCAAGCGGGCCAGTTGTTGCCTCAACACCGACTGTATGCTTATATTCCGGATGACCCGGCGTAAGTGATCCATCCTGACGAAAATTCATCATATCTTCTATAGTAAGTCCATAGCCAAATAAATGTAATAGAGAATAAAGCAGTGTTGAACCATGCCCTGCGGAAAGAACAAACCTATCTCTATTTTGCCATTTTGGATTTTTGGCATTATGATTCATGTGATTTGCCCAAAGTTCATAAGCCATAGCAGCACTGCCAAGCGGCAGCCCCGGATGACCAGATTTTGCCTTCTGTACTGCATCAGCAGCAAGTACACGAATTGCGTTTACGCTCATAATATCAACATTGCTCATTTAATCAATCTCCTCTTAACTATAATTTCATAAAATAACTTAATACAATTTAATGATACATGATTTGATAACAAAAGTACAGATTTTCCCAGCAAATATATTTTTTACTAATCATTTGTAGTAAGTTCATTTAATTTTTTTTAAATTTCTAATAGACCTTCCGCACAGTCAAAGTCTGTAATCAAGATATTAATGTATTCACCAGCTATAGCTCCTTGAACTGCATCTACCTTATGGTTACCACTGGCAATACCTACTCGGCGACTAATCTTTTTCATTTCTTCTATTGATATTCCAGCAACACGCTCATTAAATTCTTTAAATTTATCCATATTACCCTTTTTATCAAAAAAACGCAAAGCAACATCACCCACGGCGTCATTTTTTACAAAATCATCTAAAACTTCGCTATCAATATAGCCAGATTCCCATAAGGTTGAATGTTTTATATTCGACGTTCCAATTGCCATTAAAACCATATTTAGTTTATGGTAGACGTCAAAAATTTTTCGAATTGATTTTTCTTTTAAAAAACCATCCAAAACATTTTTATCCGAAAAAACTGCTGGTGAAAAAAACTGTATGCAGTTCCCACCAAATATTTTTGCAAATGCTCTGACAAGGTAATTTGAATGAAGATCCAATCGACTTTCACCAACACCGCCAATAATTGGCACAAATGTACAATGAACATCTTCTTCACGTGAATGCTGCGCACGTACTATATTCTGCAAAGTCATTCCCATTGTCACACCTACATAATCATCATCTTCTAAGACTCGTGATAAAAAGTCAAGGGTTCCTTCTCCCAAGCTTGAACGAATATGCAGCGTCCCTTTTTCCAATGGGCTGCTTCGTACAATAATAACCTCTTTTAAGTTGAATTTTTTTTCCAATTGTCGTTCAAGACTTCCATATGTGGCCTCACTCGGATCATTTACTTCGATACGAACAATTCCTTGCTCTCTTCCCAATTTTATCATTCGTGAAATTGTTGGTCGTGAAATCCCCAAGTCATTACAGATTTCCTGTTGGTTTTTATTATCCTGATAATACAAGCTACAACATTTAAAAATCAACCGTGGATCATCCACAATTTTCTTCATAAAACACACCTCTTATGGTCTTTTTATTTCTTTTTTATACGTATTCACTATTTTTTACAGTATTTTTACTTTATCTATCATCTTTTATTATCCTCTATATTTTCAATTAAAACAATATGATTTAAACGTATTTACGACTTTCTACAAAACATTTTGTATATTATAGAATCACAAAGTCCCAGACAAACGGCATCACCGTTTGTCTGGGACTTTGTTTAAAATCTCTTATACTTTTATAGGTTCTTTTGTTGCTATCAAATCTTCTTTTGAAATCGTTGGCTCAAAAACTCTGATATTACGATAACGACTCATACCAGTACCCGCTGGAATAAGTTTACCAATAATAACATTTTCTTTGAGACCAATAAGAGGATCAACTTTTCCCTTGATCGCTGCATCTGTCAAGACACGTGTTGTTTCCTGAAAAGACGCCGCCGAAAGGAACGAATCCGTTGCCAGTGATGCTTTTGTAATCCCTAAAAGGATTGGTCTTGCAACAGCCGGTTCTCCATCAGCTTCAATTGCTTTTGTATTAGCCGTTTCAAATGTATTAATATCAATATACTCGCCTGGTAAGAAATCTGTATTGCCAGATTCCTCGATTTTAACTTTATGGAGCATCTGACGAACGATAACCTCAATATGTTTATCGTTAATTTCAACACCTTGTGATTTATATACCTTCTGTACTTCATAAACAAGATAACGCTGTGTATCTCGCAAACCACAAACACGCAAGATATCATGTGGATTGATAGAACCTTCCGTAAGCTTATCACCCGGATGAAGCATCATTCCATCTTTAGCAATAAGACGTGCGCCATACGGAATAGCATATTCACGTGCTTCGCCATCTTCCGGCTGAATGGTAACTTTCCGCATGCCTTTTGTATCCTTAACTTCAGCCTTACCCTCAATTTCACCAATGACTGCATGGTGCTTTGGTTTACGTGCTTCAAAAAGTTCTTCAACACGCGGCAAGCCTTGTGTAATATCATCACCAGCAACACCGCCCGTATGGAATGTACGCATTGTAAGCTGTGTCCCAGGTTCACCAATAGACTGTGCGGCAATAATCCCAACAGCTTCACCAACATCAACCTGTGTCGCATTTGCAAGATCACGGCCATAACACTTAATGCACACACCAAACTGTGATTTGCATGTAAGTACACTGCGAATCGATACTTTTTCACGTACCTTACAAATTTCATCAGCAAGATCCTCATCGATTGTCTGGTTAAGTAAAGCCACCTTTTCTCCTGTTTCAGGATTTATAATGTCTTCTGCCGCTACACGCCCAACGATACGATCTTTAAGGGATTCGATAACGCCGTTCCCCTCTTTAATTGCCTCAACTTCAATACCACGTATATTATTGTTACGAACTTTTACTTCTTTGGCATCACTTGCAAGAATTGCCTCTATATATTTTTCTGTAAGAGGTGTACTTGCTGGTACAATTTCTATATCTTTACTATCACATACAGAATCTGTTGTATTCTTTCCCAGCATTTCATGAATCATTGACTTACGAATCGCTGCACGAACATTTTCTTCGGGAGCCCCAAGTGTAATAGTTTCTGATACCATAGCATTGCTGATAACGGCTTCTGTTGAGACAGAAGAACCACGGACAACAATTTCTGCAACACCATGTTCCCCAATAGACTTAAGTTCTTCTTCCCCTAAAGCCGTATCTTTTGCAAGAAGAACTTCACCCGTTTTCGGATTTAAGACATCTGCACCAAGTATCCGAGCCTTAAGTGTGTCACCCAATACTTCAATTGCATGTATTGACGAAGTAGCTAGTCTAGCACGTTCACGTACAAGATTAATACCAACAACATCACAATCTTCTTCCCGTACGATGACATCCTGTGAAACATCGACAAGACGACGTGTCAGATAGCCAGAATCGGCTGTTCTAAGTGCGGTATCAGCAAGACCTTTACGAGCACCATGCGAAGAAATAAAGTAATCCGATACCGTTAATCCTTCACGGAAGTTTGCCTTAATCGGTAAATCGATAATTTTACCAGATGGATCAGCCATGAGACCACGCATACCAGCAAGCTGTCGCATCTGCTGCTTACTACCACGAGCACCCGAATCAGCCATCATATAAATTGGATTGAATGGATCCATGTTCTTCATCATAGCATCTGTTACATCGTCTGTAGCTTTTGTCCACAGCGTAATAACCTTATTATAGCGTTCTTCATCTGTAATAAGACCACGACTGTATAGACGTTCAACACCATTGACGTCTTTTTCCGTTGCTGCAAGAATTTCTTTCTTTTCCGGTGGAATAATAATATCTGAAATAGCTACGGTCATACCTGCAATACAAGCATAATGATAACCAAGATTTTTCACACCATCAATGACTTCTGCAGTCATGCTTCCACCAAAGTGTTTATAACATTCTGCAACAAGTTTTCCAAGTTGTTTTTTATCCATAAGAATCCCAAGGAACCACTGATCATTACCTTCATCTTTATGATAATAACGAATTTCCTTTGGCAATATCTCATTGAAAATCATACGTCCAAGCGTCGTCCGGACAAGACCATAGCCTTCAATACGAACCTGAATTTCTGCCTGCAGAGAAAGTTCTTTCTGCTGATAAGCAAGCAAAGCTTCATTGATTCCTGTACAGATCTTACCTTCACCAAGCGACCCCGGTCTAATGATCGTAAGGTAATAAGAACCAAGTACCATATCCTGTGTTGGAACAATAATCGGGCGACCATCTTTTGGTGCAAGAATATGATTTGCTGCAAGCATGAGCACACGTGCTTCTGCCTGTGCTTCGGCAGAAAGCGGTAAATGAATAGCCATCTGATCACCATCAAAATCGGCATTATAAGCTGTACAAGCCAATGGATGAAGTTTTAATGCCCGTCCTTCAGTAAGGACTGGTTCAAACGCCTGAATACCAAGCCTATGCAGCGTCGGCGCACGATTAAGAAGTACCGGATGTTCCTTGATAACTTCTTCGAGCACATCCCAAACTTCCGGACGAACACGTTCAACCATACGTTTTGCTGATTTGATATTATGGGCAAGATCTGCATTTACAAGTTTTTTCATTACAAACGGCTTAAATAGTTCCAATGCCATTTCTTTTGGTAAACCACATTGATGCAACTTCAGTTCAGGACCTACAACGATAACAGAACGACCAGAATAGTCGACACGTTTACCAAGCAAATTCTGGCGAAAACGGCCTTGTTTACCTTTCAGCATATCACTGAGGGATTTTAGCGGTCTGTTTCCCGGACCTGTTACAGGACGACCACGGCGGCCATTATCGATAAGAGCATCGACAGCTTCCTGCAACATACGTTTTTCATTCCGAACAATAATATCTGGTGCCCCAAGATCAAGCAACCGTTTTAAACGATTATTACGATTAATTACACGACGATAAAGATCATTAAGATCTGACGTTGCAAAGCGGCCACCATCAAGCTGAACCATCGGACGAAGCTCAGGTGGAATTACCGGAACAACATCCAAGATCATCCATGATGGCCTATTTCCCGACTTGCGAAATGCCTCTACGACTTCAAGACGACGAATCGCACGAATCTTACGCTGACCACTTACTTCCTTAAGTTCTTGACGAAGATCCGTATTCATCTTTTCAAGATCAAGCTCTTCGAGAAGTTTTTTTACCGCCTCAGCACCCATGCCGACTTTAAAAGCCGCACCATACTTCGTGCGATATTCACGGTACTCATTTTCCGTCAAAAGCTGCTTTTTCATAAGCGGTGTATCTGCCGGATCAAGAACAATATACGAAGCAAAATAAAGCACTTTTTCAAGAGATCGCGGTGAAATATCAAGAATTAGCCCCATACGGCTCGGAATTCCCTTAAAATACCAAATATGAGATACCGGAGCTGCAAGCTCAATATGTCCCATACGTTCACGACGAACTTTAGAACGTGTTACCTCTACACCACAGCGATCACAAATAATACCTTTATAACGAATTCTCTTGTACTTACCACAATGGCATTCCCAATCACGCGTTGGTCCAAAGATTTTTTCACAGAACAGACCATCACGTTCTGGTTTGAGTGTACGATAATTAATTGTTTCTGGCTTTTTTACTTCACCATAAGACCAATCTCTAATCTTTTCCGGTGACGCAAGCCCTATTCGCATTGAATCAAAATTGTTTACATCCAACAAGGGGGTGTCACTCCCTTCTATTTTTCAGAGTCGTCGCCGACAATATCATCAATATTAATGTCTGCGACTTTATCAGTATCTTTCTGATGTACTTCTGAATTCCCCATGTTACCAAGTTCTGCAATGATATTATCATCATCTACAGGCTGCTCAGTTTCTCCATCATATGTTTCCGCTGAAACGGGCTGCTTAACTACCGGCTTGTCCTTATTAGGATCTACCCCCGTGACATCAATTTCCAGCTCTTTCGCTGTTTCATTAATGTCATCATCCGTATCATGGATCATGATTTCTTTAGCGTCTTCAGAAAGCACTTTTATATCAAGTCCAATACTCTGTAATTCTTTAATAAGTACCTTAAACGATTCCGGCACACCCGGTTCCGGAATGTTTTCGCCTTTTACAATAGCTTCATACGTCTTAACACGGCCAACAACATCATCAGACTTAACTGTTAAGATTTCCTGCAGTGTATATGCGGCACCATATGCTTCAAGTGCCCAAACTTCCATTTCTCCAAAACGCTGCCCACCAAATTGAGCTTTACCACCCAATGGCTGCTGTGTAACAAGCGAGTAAGGGCCAGTCGAACGCGCATGGATCTTATCATCAACAAGATGATGAAGCTTCAACATGTACACACAACCAACCGTTACAGGGTTATCGAATGCGTCCCCGGTACGACCATCATAAAGAATTGTCTTACCATCATCGCGAAGCCCTGCTGCACGAAGTGTATCAAAGACTTCATTTTCCTTTGCACCATCAAAAACTGGTGTAGCAATATGAATTCCAGCCACATCCGGTTTTGGCATACCGTTCTTATCAAAATCATAGCCAATATCCCGCAGTCTTTTTTCAACCTGAGGATCACCTGCTTTGATCTGCATACCAAGTGCGCGCACAGCCATACCAAGATGCGTTTCAAGTACCTGCCCTATATTCATTCGAGATGGTACCCCAAGTGGATTCAAAACAATATTAACTGGTGTACCATCTGGCAGGAAAGGCATGTCTTCTTCACGCATGATACGTGATACAACCCCTTTATTACCATGACGACCAGCCATTTTATCGCCAACAGAAATCTTACGTTTCTGTGCAATATAGACACGAACAAGATGATTTACACCTGGTGGAAGTTCATCATTGTTTTCACGACTAAATACTTTTACATCAACAATTTTACCAGATTCACCATGTGGTACTCTAAGCGAAGTGTCACGCACTTCGCGTGCCTTTTCACCAAAGATTGCCCGTAAAAGCCGTTCTTCAGCTGTAAGTTCAGTTTCACCCTTTGGCGTTACCTTGCCAACAAGAATATCTCCTGGCCGAACTTCAGCACCAATACAGATAATACCAGTATCGTCAAGATCACGCAAAGCATCCTCTGCAACATTTGGTATATCACGTGTGATTTCTTCTGGTCCAAGCTTTGTATCTCGAGCATCGCATTCATATTCTTCAATATGAATCGAAGTATAAATATCTTCCTTTACAAGCTTTTCACTGAGAAGAATAGCATCTTCATAATTATAACCTTCCCATGGCATAAATGCTACGACAATGTTATAACCAAGAGCAAGTTCTCCATGATCTGTTGCCGGACCATCAGCGAGCGGCTGTTTTTCAGAAACCCTATCATTTTTATAAACAATAGGTAGTTGGTTAATGCATGTCCCCTGATTAGAACGAAGGTATTTCTGCATCTTATAAATGTCAAGATCGCCTTTATCAGTTCGTATCTGTATCTGATCCGCTGTAACCTTCGCTACAACACCTGCACGCTTCGCAAGCAGCATAACCCCGGAATCGCATGCAGCTTTATATTCCATGCCTGTTCCAACAAGTGGAGCCTGTGTACGCAAAAGAGGTACAGCCTGACGCTGCATGTTAGCCCCCATAAGCGCACGGTTCGCATCATCATTTTCAAGAAAAGGAATCATTGCTGTTGCAATCGAAACAACCTGCTTTGGTGATACATCCATATAATCGACACGATCACGCGGCATAAGTAATGTTTCTTCATTATAGCGTGCTGTTACACGTTCTTCAACAAACCAATCATTATCATCAAGTTTTTCATTGGCCTGAGCAATAATAAGCTCATCTTCTTCATCCGCTGTAAGGTAACGAACATCTTCTGATACACGCTTATTAAGTTTATCCACCTTACGATAAGGTGTTTCCATAAACCCAAAACGATTAACACGAGCATAATTCGATAACGATCCGATAAGACCAATGTTCGGGCCTTCTGGTGTTTCAATCGGACACATACGACCATAATGAGAATTATGAACATCGCGGACTTCAAAACCAGCACGTTCACGACTCAAACCACCAGGTCCAAGTGCAGAAAGACGACGTTTATGTGTAAGCTCACTAAGCGGATTATGCTGATCCATAAACTGTGACAGCTGACTGGATCCAAAGAATTCCTTAATCGCAGCAACGACAGGACGAATATTAATAAGCGCCTGTGGTGTGATAACATCCACATCCTGAATTGTCATACGTTCCTTTACAACACGTTCCATTCTTGACAAACCAATTCGAAACTGATTCTGTAAAAGTTCACCAACAGAACGTACACGACGATTACCAAGATGATCAATATCATCCGTATTGCCACAACCATCCATAAGATTCAATAAATAATTAATAGCTGCCATAATATCATCTTTTGTAATCGTACGATGATGATATTCTAATGTTGGCGAACAAATCATTTTCATTGCTTTATCTGCTTTTCCCTGCACAAAGACTTCAATAATTTTATTTTCGCCAAAAAGTGCAGCTTCACGAGCATCATCAACTGCTTCCAACATAGATTCATCAATCACTATATCTGTCGCGAGAACAATTTCACCCGTTTCTTTATCAACAATAGGATGTGCAAGCTTCTTACCTAGCAAACGACGTTTCCAGCCTAATTTTTTCGTAAGTTTATAACGGCCTACTGTCGCGAGGTCATAACGTTTCGAATCAAAAAACAAAGAATTCAACAACTGCTGTGCATTATCCACAGTAGGTGGTTCTCCAGGACGAAGTCTCTTATATATTTCTACAAGAGCTTCCTCTTTAGAATCTGTATTATCGCGTTCCATAGTTGTTCTTATCCGAGCATCATCATCAAACAAGTCTACAATAGACGCATTAGAGCCATACCCTAAAGCACGAATAAGTACCGTTACAGGTAACTTACGAGTCCTGTCAATTCTTACAGAAATCACATCATTTGCATCGGTTTCTAATTCGATCCATGCACCACGATTTGGAATTACAGTGGCATTATATAGTTTTTTACCCGTAGGATCAATTGTTTCTCCATAATATGCCCCTGGAGAACGTACAAGCTGGCTTACAATAACACGTTCCGCACCGTTAATAATGAACGTCCCGGTTTCTGTCATAAGCGGGAAATCACCCATAAATACTTCCTGCTCTTTAATTTCACCCGTTTCACGATTAATAAGGCGAACATTCACTCTAAGCGGTGCTGCAAGTGTGACATCACGCTCTTTACATTCATCAATATCATACTTCGGATCACCCAACATAAAGTTTTCAAAAGATAATACAAGGTTTCCTGTGAAATCTTGTATTGGTGAGATATCATGAAAAATCTCCTGTAGACCTTCCTTTAAAAACCACTCATAGGAGTTTCTTTGGATATCCAGAAGATGTGGCATATCCATGACTTCCTTAATTTTGGCATAACTATACCTGGTTCTTTTGCCGACCGGAACAGGATTAAACATTAAATCCTTCACCCCTTAGCCCAATTTGACTCAAACAAACAGAAGTACACACAAATAAACGGAATGATGAAACATTAAAAAGGCAAGGTCCTTCTTCTCTTTAACACCTTGCTTCCATCTTTCCGTCCTATTTTATTATATATTTTTTGTATGTCACTTTCCATTTACATTATATGCGATAGTCAGTCGCATCCTTGTGTAATCGAGAATTAGTACACATTCTGTAGTAAGAAATAATATCACATTTTCATATAAATGTCAAATAAATATTTAAAAATTTATAATAAAAATTAAAGAGTACCCAAAAAGGCACCCTTTAATTTTATCTACTATAGCATTGAAAAAGCTGAATCACTTAACTTCTGCAGTTGCGCCAGCTTCTTCTAATTTAGCTTTAAGTGCATCAGCATCTGCCTTGGAAATCTTTTCCTTGACAGGAGCTGGAGCAGCATCAACAACAGCCTTAGCTTCTTTAAGTCCGAGACCAGTTACTTCACGAACAATCTTGATAACACCAATTTTGCTTGAACCAGCACCAGTAAGAATGACATCAAATTCAGTCTGTTCTTCACCAGCAGCAGCGCCACCAGCAACAGCTGCTACTGCTACTGGAGCAGCTGCAGACACGCCAAATTTTTCTTCCATAGCTTTTACAAGTTCCGACAATTCGAGGACAGTCATGCCTTCAATTGCTTCCATGATTTCTTCTTTAGTCATTATAAATACCTCCAAAATTTTCATTCAATTTTTATTTAGGCAAAAAGTTTCTTAAGCGGACTCTTTCTGCTGACGAACTGCATCAACCACATAAACAGCTTTACGAATAACACCTTGCAATACGTTAACCGTATTTGAAATAGGAGCCTGCATACTGCCAAGAATTTTGGCAATAAGAACTTCGCGAGATGGCAGAGAAGCAAGTTCTTTAACGTCTTCGACATTAATTACCTGTCCATCAACAATCCCAGCTTTAATTGTAAGAATTCCTGTTTCTTCAAGTTTATTTTTCTTTATAAACTCATAAATTACTTTTGCAGGAGAAACTGCATCATCATTTGATATTGCAAGAGCAGTCGTTCCTTCTAAATGTTTTGCAAGTTCATCAAAACCAGCTTCTTTAGCAGCAATACGTGTCATCGTGTTTTTTACTACATGATAAGAAACACCTGCTTCACGCAATTTGCGGCGAAGCTGCGTGTCCTGAGCAACATTCAAACCTTTATAACTTGTTATAACAGCACCTTTGGCATTTATAAGTTTTTCTTTTAAATCAGCGACCATTGCTTGTTTTGCTGAAGTTATAGCCATGAAATACACCTCCTCTCATAATTTAAGGCAAATAAAAAACAGCCTCCGGCTGAAAGACCAGAGGCCGCGAGGTATAACCCACGCTAAAACTCCGACTTCGGCAGGCGGTTTCCCTTTCAATGATAAATATCATACCTGCTGTCTACAGCCCAGTAAAAATGTTATTAATTATTCTATTTTGCCGGATGCTTTTAACGCATTAACCGCAATACCAGGACCCATTGTTGCACTAATCGTAACTGAGCGCATGTACTGGCCCTTAGCAGCTGCTGGTCTTACCTTATTTAAAGTATCAATCAATGTCTGAAAATTCCCCAATAAGTTTGCTGAATCAAATGACGCTTTGCCGATTGGAACATGAACGTTACCAGCTTTATCCGTACGATATTCAACCTTACCTGCTTTGATTTCATTAATTGCGCGTGTAAGATCCATTGTAACCGTACCAAGTTTCGGATTTGGCATTAACCCTCTTGGGCCAAGAATTTTACCCAAGCGGCCTACAGTTCCCATCATATCCGGAGTTGCTACAGCAACATCAAAATCACACCAACCGCCTTGAATTTTCGCAACAATTTCATCTGAACCCACAAAATCTGCTCCTGCAGCTTCGGCTTCTTTCACTTTTTCACCCTTGGCAAACACAAGAACTTTCTTGGACTTGCCTGTACCATGCGGCAGTATCACCGCACCACGAACCTGCTGATCCGCATATTTAGGATCAACGCCAAGACGAACATGAAGTTCAATTGTTTCATCAAACTTTGCTGTTGCAGTCTTCTTTACAAGTTCCACTGCTTCATCAGCAGTATACAATTTATTTTCAATAAGCTTTGCTGCTTCTTGATATTTTTTACCTATTTTAGCCATTTAAAATTCCCCTTTCGTGGTAATAACGGTATTACCTCCCACAAATACAACTTACATCAAGTATTAGTCAACAATTTCTATACCCATGCTGCGAGCTGTACCTTCAATCATACGTGTTGCAGCTTCAACATCAGCAGCATTCAAATCCTGCATTTTGCTTTCAGCAATCTCTCTTGCTTTTGCACGAGGTAATTTTGCAACTTTATTTTTATTAGGTTCCCCAGAAGCTTTTTCCAGTCCGGCAGCCTTCTTTAAAAGGACTGCAGCTGGTGGAGTTTTTGTAATAAATGTAAACGATCTATCCTCAAAAACCGTAATTTCTACCGGAATTATCAAACCAGTCTGCTTCGCTGTTCTTTCGTTAAAATCTTTAACAAAAGCCATAATATTAACCCCAGCCTGACCCAACGCAGGACCTACCGGAGGAGCTGGTGTAGCTTTACCAGCGAGAACTTGCAACTTTACAAGTTTAACAACTTTCTTAGCCATGTTATTTACACCTCCTTACTAAAATTACAATCAAATCTTTTCTACTTGATCATAGTCAAGCTCAACTGTGGTTTCACGTCCAAACATATCCACAAGCACTTTCAGCTTGCTCTTTTCAGAATCAACCTCAGCCACCGTAGCAGCAAAATTTTCAAATGCCCCTGAATTGATATGAACAGCTCGACCTACTTCAATATCAAGCACAGGTTTAAGTGCTTCAATTCCCATGGATTTTAAAATACGCTTTACTTCTGCTTCAGTAAGCGGAATAGGCTTTGTTCCGGAACCAACAAACCCTGTAACACCAGGTGTGTTGCGAACAACATACCATGAACGATCGTTAACGATCATTTCCACTAATGCATATCCAGGGAAAACTTTTTTCTTGGTTACTTTTTTCTTTCCATCCTTCGTTTCAACTTCATCTTCCATTGGAACAACTACATTGAAGATTTCATCTTCCATTCCCATGGAGTGAACTTTACGTTCAAGATTGGCTTTTACTTTATTTTCGTAACCGGAATACGTATGAATAACATACCATTTCTTTTCTGATTCCATCGCTAAGGGACGTTTTCTCCGTCCCTCACCTCCCCAGCCTTCTTATCTTAGAATGATTTGGAACAACCTTGCAAAGACAGTATCACATACCCAAATCAACGCACAGACAATCACTACTGCAATAAAAACGATGCAGGTGTAAGAAATAAGTTCTTTTCTGTCCGACCATGATACTTTTTTCAGTTCAGCCTTGACCTCACCCAAAAATTTTTTGAGATTGAAACTCGAACCAGTATTTTGAACTGCTGACGATTTTTCTTCTGTCAAGTCACTTCACATCCCCGTAAACATACTGCTACATAAGCACAAATCCACAATCATTTTGTTTCTTTGTGTAATGTATGCTTCTTACAGAATTTGCAGTATTTATTAAATTCTAATCTATCCGGGTCATTTTTCTTGTTTTTATTGGTCTGATAGTTGCGTTGTTTGCATTCTGTGCAGGCCAATGTAACTGCATTGCGCATCTTATGCACTCCTTACCTGTAGAAATATAACTACATTCAAAATGTCACTAATATAATTTATCATAATTAAAAGTCGGTGTCAATAATACATTTAAAACATTTATAATTATTTACATTGCATAATAACCCTTGTCTGTAGTCTACATAAATAAAAACCCCGTTTTCAGGGGTTCATTTATCTTTTTGGTGGCGGCGCAGAGATTTGAACTCCGGACACTGCGGGTATGAACCGCATGCTCTAGCCAACTGAGCTACGCCGCCGCTATATGGAGCTAATGACCGGGATTGAACCGGTGACCTTATCCTTACCAAGGATACGCTCTACCGACTGAGCTACATCAGCAATCCTCACAAATTGGTTGCGGGGAGAGGACTCGAACCTCTGAC
>Ga0172378_10003149_pt1 | contig 15513 bp, 19 predicted proteins | sample GrowelOW332metaG_FD_119755 | JGI IMG/M metagenome (GOLD analysis project Ga0172378, IMG submission 119755) | Groundwater microbial communities from an aquifer near a municipal landfill in Southern Ontario, Canada - Pumphouse #3_1 metaG | ecosystem: Environmental > Aquatic > Deep subsurface >... | reverse complement strand
TACTCGCCTGAACATTATCCTCAAAAAAGCCGCCCGTAGAGCCGTCTCTGCTTTCATAAAAATGACTTGAAAGCATAATGACGGCTTGTTCGGTAGTCGGCTTCATTGGATTTTCTGTGTAGTAGCCTTCGGGAAGATGCTGAAAACCCTCAGCATAGGAAACTGCGGCGACAATAAAACCGTTAAGCAGACCGTCGTCCTCGTCATGCGAAAGAATCAGGTTCTTTTTTACTTTTTGCAATAATTCGTTCATTGTCGCCACCTACCTTTTTAAGTACCTGAAGTTGCCTTCATCTTAAGAACCTTGATTGCTTCGGGCAGTATGAGCTTACCGTCCACACGCTTTGATGCAATAAATCCGACCTGTCCGTTTTCAGCATAACGCTCATTCAGTCTCCTAAACGTGATACCCTGACGGTCACCAATCCAGTAATAGGAAAAATCACCAAAGGCGATAGTCTTTGCCCCGGCAGCGATTTCAGGTGCATACGGCGAGGTGAAAATTCTCTTTCCGAGAACGGTATCGAACTCACCGTCACGCAGTGCAGGCTGCCACAGATACTGACCGTTTTGGTCTTTCAGCTTGCGGATTGCCTTGATTGTAGAATCGTTAAGCACCCAAATCGCATTTTTACGGTAAGGCACTTTGAGCGAATAAAACAAATCGATAAGCTCGTCAGCTGTAATTGCTGTTGCAGAAGCTGCCGTAATACCTACATCCGCACCACCCGTTGCATTTAAGATACCCGTAGGTTTACTCGTGCCGTTACCCGTAAGGAATGCTGCTTCCTCCGCATTGCCGATTCTGCGACCAAACTCTTTTTTGAAATAGCCTTCGAGATCGAAAGCAGAATCCTGTAAGAGTTCCTCCGATACTTTGATAAGCGTTGCAACCTTGTGTGCACCGATAAGTGCCTGACCGAAAGCATCGTCACTTTCCGTGATAGCACCCTCTTCATCAATCCAGTTTGCCGTGCCTTTGGTAGATACAACCGGGATTTTATGCGAACCGGACGAGGTCTGAAAAACGTGTGCGTGTTTACGGATGATGTTCTCCGCTTCAAGAGAGCTGATAAGTGTATTTTCAAACTCATCAGGAACAAGATATCCGCCTTCGGAATCCGTGCCGACCTGCAAAGCGTTGAGAATTTCTGCCGATTCACGTTTTCTTACGTTACCCCAGAATGCCTTTTTGTACTCGTCTGTCGCTCTACCCGCTTTGGTTTCTACCTTTGCGCTTTCAGGTCTTGCCGTAAGCGGAGTGCTTGTCGGCTTTACCATCTCGTTGTTAAGGTTTTCAAGCCTCTCCATACGGGAGATTTCTTTGCCGAGTGTGTTAATGTCGTTCTCCATACGAGTATAAATCTCATCATCTTCTGCCGAGAGCATACCCTTGTCTGTTCTGTGGGAATCGAGAAAAGCCTTTGCCGCTTCCCATGCCTTTGCGCGTTTTTCACGCAGTTCAAGAATTGTCATTTTTGTTATCCTCCAATTTGATTTTTTATTAAATTAAGCCGGTCCATAAGTGCATCTACGGAGCGGCCGTTTTTCGATTCGGTAATTGAATCAGCGTCTGTTTCTTTCTTTGTCGCCTTAACCTTTGCCGTCAGTTTATTGACAAGCAAGTTTTCTGCTCTCATTCCCGAAAAGGCATAAGCGGGAATTTCCGTACCGATTTTTTCGTCCGTGAGAATATCATCGGCAAAACCAAGCTCGATAGCCTTGTTTGCGTTCATCCACGTCTCTTCATCCATCAGGTGCGAGAGCTTTGCTCTTGACAGCCCTGTCTTGATTTCGTAAGCGTTGATAATCGCTTCCTTGACTTCGGCAAGCATCTCTATGGCTTTCTCCATATCGCCGTGGTCTCCGAACGCCATTGTAATCGGGTTGTGAATCATCATCATTGCCGTGGGAGCCATTAAGATTTTTGTCCCAGCCATAGCAATAACCGATGCTGCGGATGCCGCCAAACCGTCAATCTTGACAGTCACCGCACCCTTGTAATCCATAAGCATAGCGTAGATTTGACTTGCTGCGATACAGTCGCCGCCGGGTGAGTTCACCCAAATGGTTATCGGTCCGTTACCGCTCATCAGTTCCTTTTTGAACATTTGAGGTGTAACGTCATCGTCAAACCAACTTTCCTCGGCAATCGTACCGTACAACTCAAGAACTCTCTCTTCGGGTTGTTCCGTCATTCCGTCTTCGCTCGGCTTTGGAATCTGATTTTTCCACTTCCAAAACTTCTTCATTGTTTTTCGTTTCCTCCTTGTTGTTAGGTTGTTTATTTGCGAACGCTCCCGCATTGATAAGCGGTAGCATACTGCCGTTAATAAGGTACAAATCGCCACCGTCTTCTGCGGGGATTCTGTCAAGGTTTTCAAGCTCCCGAATATCGTTTGCCGACATCCACCCGTTTTGCCGAGCCGTTGCGTAACCGCTCATTCGGCTTTGGTAATCACCACGCAGCAACCCCTCAACGTTGAATTTGAAAAACAGTTCTTTCTTTTCATCCTTTGTAAAAAGAATTCTTGAAAGCGACTGCTCCCACCGTATCACCCATGGGTCAAGCGTATATTTGACAAACTCCAGCGACTGCTGCTCAATATTAGAAAAGCTCGATTTCTCAAGGTCTCCAACCATATGCGGAGGCACTCTGAAAATACGAGCTATTTCATTTATCTGAAATTTTCTTGTTTCTAAAAACTGAGCCTGTTCCGGCGATATTGAAATGGGCGTATACTTCATACCCTCTTCCAAAACCGCTATCTTGTTTGCATTACCTGAACCGCCGAACTGTCCTTGCCAGGCTTCACGCACTCTTTGCGGGTCTTTTATAACACCCGGATGCTCCAACACACCGCCGGGAGCTGCACCGTTAGCGAAGAATTTTGCTCCGTACTCCTCACAGGCGATTGCCATGCCGATTGCGTTCTTTGCCATCGCTATAGGCGAGTATCCGACAAGACCGTCAAAGCCAAGTCCCGGAATATGCAGCACATCGGTAGTTTTTAGTCTGACCGTATTGCCTTTCATCGTATTGGCTTCTTCACTGCTGTGGCTGTACTCATAATACAGGTTGCCGTGTTCGTCCCTCTCTACCGTCATTTTGTTTGGCATCAACGGATACAATGCGATTATTTCGCCTTTGCCGTTTCGGATAATCTGAGCATAAGCATTGCCCCACAACAACAAGTGCGTCATCAGCGTTTCCCTGAAAACAAAGGATGACATTTCGGGATTCGGCTCATCGTGCAGTAAATGATAAAGCGGAAGGTCAATAGCTTTTTCCTTGCCACCGTCAGCCTTATATCTGTATAGGTGCAAAGGTAGTCCCGCTATTGCTTCCGCCAGTATTCTCACGCATGAATAAACCGCCGTCATCTGCATCGAGCTTCGTTCTGTTACCGCTTTTCCGCTTGTGGACCCGCCCATTAAAAATGTATAAGCGCTTCCTGCCGTTCTGTTTTGAGGTTTATCCCTTGAATGAAATAAACTTTTGAACCAACCCATATACTCCTCCTTGTTTGTTATATAAACAAAATCCCACGGTCATCATAAACCGATGCCGAATTGTCACATCCACACCTTATAGCTCTGTCGAGAGCCATAACGGTTGCAACGGCACCGTCTATTTTTTCCGTGGACTTTTCTTTGTCCATCTTTACATTTCCCGCCGGATCTGTCCTCGCACACACGTTGTCCATCATCCAGTGAAGCACTGGGTTTCCGTCCTGTGCAATTTTACCGCCAAGCACGAGCTTCATCAGCTCTTTTGTCGGCGGACTCATATCCTTAAATCCCTGTCCGAAAGGAACGACCGTAAAACCCAGACCTTCAAGATTTTGAACCATTTGCACTGCTCCCCATCGGTCAAAGGCAATTTCCTTGATATTGTATTTTTCTCCAAGTTTCTCGATAAACTTTTCAATATATGCGTAGTGAACTACATTGCCTTCGGTGGTTTGTAGGTAGCCTTGTCTTTCCCAGATATCATAAGGTACATGGTCGCGGTTAACACGCTGAACAATGTTTTCCTCCGGTATCCAAAAGTACGGCATTACCACATACTTTCCGTCCTCTTCGGTTGGCGGAAACACCAAAACAAAAGCCGTAATATCCGTTGTGGATGACAAGTCAAGTCCACCGTAGCATACCCGTCCTTCCAGCTCGCTCTCGTCTATGGCTGTTTGGCACTTTTCCCACTTTTCCATAGGCATCCACCGAACAACCTGTTTTACCCATTGGTTAAGACGTAGCTGCCTGAACGAATTTTCTTCAGCAGGGTTTTGCTTTGCCGATTCGCAAGCGGCTTTGACTTTGTCTATTCCTACCGTTATGCCGAGAGACGGGTTTGCCTTCTTCCAAACCGCTTGACTCGTCCAGTCATCATTTTCGTCAGCTCCGTAAATCACAGGATAAAAAGTTGAATCAACTTTTCTGCCTTGCAAAACATCCTTTGCTTTCTGATGCGTTTCGTAGCATATGGAATGTGTATCTGTTCCCGCTGTTGTGATCAGGAAATATAACGGCTGCATTCTCGCATCGCCTGAACCTTTGGTCATAACGTCAAACAGCTTTCGGTTCGGTTGCGTATGCAGCTCATCAAAAACAACGCCGTGAATATTGAAGCCGTGTTTGCTGTATGCCTCCGCCGACAGAACCTGATAGAAACTGTTGGTCGGAAGATATATAATCCTTTTTGTTGCCGTCAGAATTTTTACTCGGCGGTTCAGTGCCGGACACATGCGAACCATATCCGCAGCCACTTCAAATACAATCGAAGCCTGACCTCTGTCGGCAGCACAGCCGTAAACCTCAGCGCGTTCCTCTCCGTCTCCGCAACAAAGCAACAGCGCCACCGCCGCCGCAAGTTCCGACTTGCCTTGTTTTTTCGGTATTTCTATGTAAGCGGTATTAAACTGTCGATATCCGTTAGGTTTCAGGACACCGAACACATCCCGTATTATTTGCTCTTGCCAATCTATAAGTTCAAACTTTTTCCCTGCCCAAGTTCCCTTTGTGTGACAAAGGCACTCAATAAAGTTGACGGCATAATCCGCCGCCTCTTTGCTGTAAAAGGAGTCTTTTGCTTTGAACTTCGTCGGCACATACTTTTTCAGTTTTCGCAAGTGACATCCTCCTTCTAAAAATGGACATAAAAAAACAGCCCTACGGCTGTAACGAGAAACAGAGCCTTTCGACTCTTGTTTCAATTTTTAATGCTCGGTTTTATTCTTTGATTTTGAAAAGGAAATTACCCTGACTTGAAATGCTGAAATCAGCTACGTTCCAATCGTCATAGCTATCAGGAATATCCTGAATGCTTCCTTGATAAAGAACCTTATCCAACTTGCCGTTGACAAGCGTTACCCGTGCGTTGCGATTAATCAATTCGTAAAATTTTTTGAGTTTCGGCATTTTTCTATCCTCCGTATTTGCTTTTTGTATTCTGTTGTTTCTTAGATGCCTGCGCCCCAAGCAAAACCTTTCTTTACTCTCAAAGCCTTAAGCTCGCTGCGTAGTTTCATAAAGGTTTCCCAGCTGATTTTGTAGTCGCTGGTCGCCTGGCTGATTTCAATAACCACCGCTTTGAACTCGTTTTCCGTTTTGATTGCCGCAATCTTCTTTTCATATTTTTTCATTCTCCTTTGCTCCTTCGCTTTTTGTATGTGTATATTAACTCTTATTGAGATATATATCCAGTGATTTTGCGAGGTATTTCAAAGAATTATTATTTATTTTTCGGGTCTTTTTTCGTTGATAATTTCAACGATTTTCTCGATTTCATCGGGGTTTATTCCTATGCTTTGCAGCGCCTCTCTTGTTCCGCAATCGGGACAAATAAGCGTTTCATTGTCCTCTCGTGACAAACTGGGACAGCCTTGATATTCCTTGTGGCACTTAGGACAGGTTGTCTTAATCGGTTCTTTCATTGTCGTTTTCTCCTTTTGATTTTTCTATTGCTTTCATCAGATGGCTTTGTTTAAAACCAAATGCATTATAGCCAAACAAACAAGTTCTCACATAGTAGGGACTCGGAAGTCCAAGTGGGTGTGTTTCGTGCATTATGTAAACGAAGGCTTTTATTTTCTTGCGTTTACCCGTAGGCGATTTTAAGATAACATCAATTTCTTTTTTGTAATAGAAACTCGGATACCCTTCGTATCTGTCCAGATTTCTCTCATCCCTTTCGGTTACTTCCCACACCCCCACGGGGACATACTCATCTTCGCATTTTTCTATAGTTAGGTATGAGCCTGTCTTGCTTCCTTTGAATAAAAGCTCATACCCTTTTATGATTGCCGTTCCCGCAACCTTGGCCGTGGGACACCTATATTGCATTTGCTCTACATTGAGGTTGCTACCGTATGCTAAATAATACTTCATCTTCCGCACCCCCTTAGCAAGCTCTGCCGTTTCTGAAGGCAGCGTCTCCGCGTAAATTCTTTGTCAGCATTTCTCTTGCGGTTTCAAATTCTTTTCCGATAAAGCCGAGCCTTAAAAGCCAAGTTCTCATTGCGTATTTCGGATTTTCGTTCTGCTGCGGAATGCTGCTTGCCTTGCTTGCTTCCTTTGCCATTTCGGAAAGTGCCAGGCAAAGCTGTATGTAGCTTTTAAGCTGTCCTGCGTGAATGCCACCCTTCTTATCTGCTGTAGGATTGTCGAATTGGAAAAGTCTGAATTCTACCGTGCCTTTGGTAAAGGTTGCGTGAAGGTTGAGCATATGGTATCTGCTTTCATTGTAGTGTTGCGACCTGGAGCGGTAAGTCCCGTCGTACCAAATGTCTGCCAATGCAGGCATCGTTGTAGGCTTTCTCCTGTTTAGTCTTTTTAGAAAATCGGGGTTAACCGTTCTGCAATAATTGCTTATCCTTGTGCTGTCAAGGTTTAAGCTCTCCGTAAGCAATCCCTCGTGGCTTGCCATTATGTTCGCAAGATTCCGAAGCGTTTTTGCGTTGTGTCCGTTCGCGCCGATGTGAACGTGAACTCCGCAACCGTGGTTCGGGTTTGAAACCGCTCCGGCTTTGCGAAGGCTTCTTGCAATTTCCTGTAAGGTTTCCAAATCATCGTACACAAGTATCGGTGTCGCAAGCTCGGCTTTTTCTTCGTCCGTTCTGGCTTGAATGCTTATGTCCCTTGTAATCGTCCATCTTCTTCCGTTTGTGTCCATACAGCTCCAAGCATCGTAGCCGCCGCCATCGTGTCTTACTGTGCTTTCGGTGCCGAAGTATTTTGCGATGACCTTTATCGCTTTTTGTCTGGTGATGTTTGCCATCTCGATTTCAACGCCGATTGTCTGCTTTTTCATTTCTTCGATTTGTTTTTTAACCTTGTCGTTCATAGTGGTTCTCCTTCGGTTTTTGTATGTGTATATTAACTCTAAAAGATATATATATCCAGTCATTTTCGCCACTATAATCGATTATTATTTATATATTTTTCTGCCTTTTTTCGGTTAAAAATCGGTGTCTTTACATAGGCTTTTGCCACTCAAAAGTTGCGAATAAATCCTTGTGTAACGCTCCTTTTCACTACCCTCGGAACTGAAAACTCCCTTTTGGAAAAAGTCTATCGCATCTTGGCGCTTACACCAAGTCCGCTTTTGATGATAGCAAATGGTTACGACTTTATCCACCGCCTCTACCTTGTCCTCGCCAAAAGCAGCGCCGAGCGTTGAGCCGTTTTCCCAGCGTATATGTATCGTGCCAATATCGTCTACCGACTCAACCACACCGAGCGTTCCAACGGGCGGTGCCTGGACATCATCCATTTTAAGCAACTTAACCTTTGTGCCGGGAGTGTAAAACTCTTTCAATTCCCTAACAAAATTATCTGACAGCGTTCTTTTCATAATCAATCCTCCGTTGTGGGTTGTGTATATATATCACTCTAAAAGAAAAATTAATCAAGTCATTTGCGCCGCTGTTCAAAGATTATTTTCATTTGCCCAGACTATTCCCGCAAGCACGAACAAAACACAAGGCAATGCCACTCCGTTTCCCCACAGCTTATACTCTGCCGAATCGGAATGCGGATTTGCAAGCCAACTGCGAATTTGCTTATCGGTCTTAGGTTTTCCAACCCCGGTAATCTTCCTATGCGTTTCAAACACCTTATACCAAAAATAGACCTCATCGTCTGTGGGCTTCTCTGTTCCCAGGCTACTGCACCACCAATCAGGAAAGCCTTGCAACCTTGCACACTCGGTCGGAGTTAATCTCCTAACCGTGTATTGAGTTTCTGCAGAGTTAAGCACTGCTCCCGGACCTTTTGCCACAAGGGTTGGTTGACATTCTTCTTTGAAAGAAGGTGCGAACTTAGCGTTTTTACCTTGATTGAAAGTATCGCGCCCTATTCCGTAGCACACGGCATTCGGGTCTTTATAATCCCTTGCCATAAGCGTAGGAGATTTATCCTCCTCCACTTGCTGAAAACTACCCGTGGTCATGGCATAAACAGCGTGCCTATCTGTTGCGTTCAGCGTAAACGACTTGTCCTCGTTGATGCCGTTCCCCTGCGGTCCGTTTTCATCTTTGCGACCAATCATTGAGCCTTGAATACATATAGCGGGTTCACCACCATGTGTACAAGTTAGCGTAGGAGATTGCTCAACCGAGACATTGCAACCCGATTTTCCGCCGCCGTGATCTACACATACGACAGCTATTCCACCTTGATTGCATGCAGGATTGCCTCCGCTCGTATCAACCGTTCTTGACGTCTTAGCCTTATATATTCCGCTTTTCGGATTAGATGACTTCATCGCATTACTGTCCTTTGCGGAGATACCGAAAGGCTCTAAAACACAGTTGAAATTATCCTTATCGGGCATCCTTTGATTTCCGCCCGCATTCTGCTTTGTAAGCGTGGGAGACACTTGCGTTCCGTCCCAACTGCTCGGCTCAAACAGCGTTTGGTCATTGTTGCAAGAAAGCGTTGCCGATTTATCTTCCTGAATGAGTGCGCCCTTGCCACCGCCTTCACAGCCGCTTCGTATTTTAAGAACGAGAGGTACATTCATACCGCCTGTTCCCATGCGGGAAGTCAACGTTTGTACCTTATCATCCTTCTGAATCTTTACACGACCGTCTGTCGGATGGTTTTCAACAGCGACCGCTGCCGGGACAACACCCGCACGGAGAGTCGGCGACGTTTCTTCCTCATACCCGATGCTTCTGCTCTTTGCGGAATGCTCGGTGCAGAACCCTGCCGCTTCCAACACGCACGGCGGATGATGTGCTTCGGCTCTTAGTGTGCTTGTCACTTCTTCCGTGACGTCCATACGATTTCCGCCCTGGTCGTTAAGCACAACTCCGTTGCGGCCTGTGGAAATACCGCAGTTAACTCCGAGCGTTGCAGCCTTGTCATCTACTGTTCCGTTAAATCCGTCGAAACCGAAGCCTGTCTTAAAAGTGCCGCTTTCAATATCATCGGCAAATCCTTTCCGCGTACCGAAGCTCTCCTGAGTATTCCTTGACAAGCCCTCGGACTTAAATAGTATGTCTCCGGCACTCCTACTTGCAAAATCTGCGACAAGGTAGATTCTACGGCGACGCTGGGGCACTCCCCAGTATTGCGCGTCATAAACTCTGTAAGCAAGGCTCCATCCGTCTCCCATGTAGCAATCGGCATAGGGCCACTCCCCTTTTTGAGGCATAGGCACCTCGGCATCCGTTTCGACGATACCGATGAGCGAGTCAAGGACGGCTTTGAAGTCTTGACCGTTGTTGCTTGAGAATGCTCCCGGCACATTTTCCCAGACGATGTATCTCGGATATTTTCCATTTGTTTCACTCCTCATTTCCGTAATAATTCTAACAGCCTCGTAGAAAAGGCTTGACCTACTTCCGTCAAGACCGCTACGCTTCCCCGCCACACTCATATCCTGGCAAGGCGAGCCAAAGGTTATAATGTCTACGGGTTCTATCTTGCTGCCGTCAATTTCACTGATGTCGCCATAGTGCTTTATGAACGGCATTCTCTTGGTCGTCACCCGGACAGCGAAAGGCTCTATCTCCGATGCCCACACGGGCGTAATGCCGGAGATAATTCCGCCAAGCGGAAAACCGCCCGAACCGTCAAACAGACTGCCGAGCGTTAATTGTTTTTTATTCATTGATTCGCTCCCTCAGAGCATCAAAAAAGACCCTATTGTTAACGGGTCTTTCGTCTCTGATATATTCTTTTTCTAAATCAAACCGTTTTTCGAGTTTCTCTATACTGTAATCGGTCTTAAAATCTCGCCAAGTCCTACCGTCCCATTCCTTGAGCTTCGCCCAAAGTATAGGAAAATGCTCGTATAGTTTTCTCAAATCCTTTAAGCTCTGCAAAGGACAACACCAGCAACTCACCCGGCTGAAATAATTGTACAGTCCATTCCAAGTAAATCCCTTTTCGTAGCAATACCGTAAGCAGTCGGCTTCCGTCATACCCCAATCGACCAAAGGATGTCGGTGGTTCTGTCTTTGATTGACTGCCCTTTCAAGCCGATACTTTTCATCGGCAGCAAGTCCGACATATTCAATGATGTTGTACTCTTTTCTAAGCCCACGCAAAAACTGTTCCCTCGGTTGCGACTTTAACTTTTCCGTACACCACCGCATCCTCGGTCCCGCCCAACCATATCCCTTGGGCTGAAACCCGTAACGCAAGGTAAGCTGAGCTTCCTTCTTTCGCTTCACCGGTTTTTCGAGCATAAGGTATTCGTAATCCTCTTTTGCCTTCACCACCGTAACCTTCCGATTGATATACTTTTCAACCGCCGCAATATGCTCATACATATCCGGAAACTCAAGTCCCGTGTCACAAAAAAGGATACAATCTATTTGCATTCCGAGTTCAAGCATTTTTAAGAGCATTGCAGTGGAGTCTTTGCCGCCCGAAAAAGACACTATATGATAATCTCGTTTATCCATTTGCCGCTTCCACTTCCTTGACGACATCGGCATACATGATCTTTACACCATCTCGGATAACATACACATTCACCGCATCATTTGTGTCGTCAACGTATCTACGAAGGATAACCGACGCATACTTTTCGTCAAGTTCCATCGTGTAACAGATACGGTTCGCCTGTTCCGCCGCCATCAGCGTTGAGCCGCTTCCACCGAATGTATCAAGGATAATGGAATTCTCCTGTGAGGAATTCTTGAGCGGATACCCCAAAAGGTCAAGCGGTTTGCTTGTAGGATGGTTTGCATTTCGTTTCGGTTTGTCAAAGTTCCAGATGGTAGTCTGTTTCCTGTCCGAATACCAGTTATGCTTGCCGTTCTGCAAAAAGCCGTAAAGGATAGGCTCGTGCTGCCACTGATAATCCGAGCGTCCGAGTACAAGGCTGTTTTTTACCCAAATACAGCAACCCGCCAAATGTAGCCCCGCATCAATAAAGGCTTTGCGGAAATTGAGTCCTTCCGTATCTGCGTGAAAAACATAAGCACTACCGCCCGGCTCTAAACAGTCAACCATATTCTTAAACGCAGCAAAGAGAAAGTTGTAAAACTCTTCGTTCTTTATGCTGTCGTTCTGAATAGTCAATCCGCTTGAACTCTTAAACGATACTCCATAAGGCGGGTCAGTCAAAATAAGGTTTGCACGTTTCCCGTCCATAAGTTTTTTTACGTCATCGGGGTTCGTTGCATCTCCGCATACAAGCCTGTGCCTTCCTACAACCCAAACATCCCCCTTCTCAACAAAAGTTGCTTTTTCGAGGGCGGCGGTTAGGTCATAATCGTCATCTGCTACATCCGTATCTGTGTTTTTGAAAAGGTCAGACAGCTCTTTTTCGTCAAAACCCGTCAAACCCACATCAAAATTCTCGCCTTGCAGTGCTTCGATTTCTATCTTCAACAGTTCCTCGTCCCACCCTGCGTCTAACGCCATACGGTTATCCGCCAAGATGTACGCTTTCTTCTGTGACTCATTAAGATAGTCAACAAATACACAAGGCACTTTGTCAATGCCTTCTTCCCTTGCGGCGATTACTCTGCCGTGTCCGGCAATGATGCCGAAATCCTTGTCTATGATAACGGGATTAATAAACCCGAACTCACGAAGGGAAGAGCGAAGTTTGTTTATCTGCTCCACCGAGTGCGTCCGGGCATTGTTTGCATATGGCACCAATTTTGCAATGGACACCAATTCCATTTGAGTTGTAGTTCTCGACATTATACAAGCCCCCACTCGGCAAACTTCTCAAAACCGCCCTGTTGCCTGATGTACTCCCTGGCAACTTCTACGATTTCACTGTAAGGTTTGCCGTCAATAGTGTCATCGCCGATTGCACAGCAAAGCTCCACGGGTTTCCTGGTCTGTTGAGCTTTAATCCAAGCATAGATATTTACGCTGACATCTGCTTTGGATAAATCTTTACCGTGCAGTCCTCCACCCGTTACGCTATCAGCCATATCGCTACCGAGTTTTCTGTTGGTTGCACCCGTGTCAACATCCGTGCCACCGGACCAATCACCGATAGGATTGATTTCCGCAGTCGGATATTCTTCCCTCAAATCTTCTGTCTTGGCTTTGCTTTGACAGATGATGAGCCGCTCCCCGTCGATTATGTATTTTCCATCACAGCTGTATTTCCTGTAGATATCTCTTGCTGTTTGTGAGAGAGTTTTTTGCTCCGCAGTTAAAGGCATTCCTTTGAATATGCCGTTATCTCCGCAGCGGATTTCTTTGCTTTGGTTTTTGGCAAGATGCTCATCTTGTGCGACGTCCGCAAAATCAACTGCAATATCTCCGGCAATTCTCTTTACAATCGCTTCAATTTCTTTCACGTCGTTACGAACGGATGATTCAACAATTATGTGGCAAGTGCCGTGACCTATTAAAACTTCAACAGCCACCTTAGGGTTAGCCTCTTTTGTGTAAGCCAAGTCAACGATTGCGCCGGCAATTCTGTCGGCAATTTTATCGGGATGGCTGGGATTTACTTTTTCATACATTGATTATTCCTCCTAAAACTGTTTGATTTTTTTATTTTACTGTGATATAATTTTATCAACCTATAGAGAGTGCGTAAGGGACAGCCCCTTTGACCGCACAGCAACCTACCATAACGGCAAGGTGCTAAAGGCTGAAACGATGGGGTTTATATTAAACCGAGCAATCCTGTCGTTTACGATGGGATTGTTTTTTACTTCTCTCCGTAGGAATTTATTTTTACGGAGGATTTCTTTTTATGAAATCGAATCAAAGAACCCTTACAAGCCTTCTAAACCTTGACCGCCGCGTTTATCTGTACATTACCAATTCTGCCGTGTGGGACATTTTCGTTAAACAAGCCGCCGCCGAAGGCTTCCTTTGGAGCGGCAAAAAGAAAATGCCAAAGAAGCTGCTCGATAACATCGTTGCAATGAATAACGATATGACTTTCAACTACATAGGTTGGGCAGGTCATATGCGTTTTGCTTGCGCCGGCAAAGATATTTACCGTATTGATTTTGCCAGATACATTAACGGAGCGGAAAATTACTGCTACCAGAAATAATCAACGGCCTTGCCTTGAACGAAGTAATCGCTCCATTAGGTCGTCTTGCGGATTCGGTCCTTTATAATCTACCGAGCAGTTCTCCTTGACGATTTGATATATCTCATTCCAACTGCGTATGGATTGATTCATATAACTGATTCCGATATTGATGAAAGGCGACGGTATCGGTTTTCCCGTTGTCGGATGTTTGGATAGAAAACCGAGTTCGTTCGTCATCTGCTCGCATTGTATCCACCTTGCGGCGCACATTGCGTATCTCTCGATTACCTGTGGAGAAACAAAAGCCTGGCATCCGATTGTCTTTAACCACTGCCAAGTTTCTTCGTATATCTCTTTTGCCTGAAACTCTTTCCCGTCCCTCTGCGAGGCGGAAAGGATATCTTTCGGCTTCGGCATTTCCACACCTTCCAAATTCGGAATATCGAGTACTTGCATTGTTCTGCCGACTGCTCCGTCAGCAGACAGTTTGTCGGTTATAGCCTTTTTCTTGCGTCCAGCACCGACTCTTGCGCCGCCTTGTCCGCCTAAATTGTTTGATTTTGTCGGCATTTTTCATCCACCTTTAATTACCCATTTGAATTTGCTTTTTTTATGCGTGGCACCCCACGCCCGCTGCCGGGACCTTTTGGTTTAGAGATTTGAATACCCCCGCCCCGTCCGTGCTTTTCGTAAAAGGAGGTCTGCACTACATTTTAGTGCTGACCTATTTCTTGTTCCAGCGGTCACCCATTTCTGCCGTTATCCTTGAGTGGCAAGGCTTACATAAAGCCATAAGATTACTCTCGGCGTGTGTGCCACCGTTTCCAAGCGGAACGATATGATGTACTTCGCTTGCCGCCGTCAGTCGTCCGCTCTTCTTGCACTCCTCGCATAAAGGATGTTGCTTTATGTAGCGGTTACGTATTTTCCGCCACTCCTTTCCGTAACGAACCGAAGAGTCATACGGTCTTTCATATTTGTTGTATCTGTCGTTCATTACCTTTGTATGCTTGTCGCAATACCGCCCGTCCGTTAGTTCGGGACAGCCAGGATAAGCACACGGTTTCTTCGGTCGCTTTGGCATTTTATTCCCCTTTAAGCAAAAAGACTTTGAGAGTTATCCCAAAGCCTTGTGCCTTTTCATATTCTATTTTCGCAAGTATATCATATCATAAATGCCCAGCGGACATCAACGGACATTAGCGGTCAACAGCGGTCAACGGAGGCAATTTTTATTGATTGACTACTATTTTCCCAAGACCACGGTAATGTAGTCTACGCACCGTCCTTTCGGAAAGGTTAAGTTCAAGTGCGATGTCTTGGAACTTCATCCGCTGCGTATAGCGGTACAGAAGAATAAACCTTTCATCCTTGTCGCTCAATTGGTTGATTGTATTTTGTATTTCTTCCTTGAGTTTTGTCAGTCGGATGATTTCCTCATTGATTTTTTGCTCCTTTTCCCACAGACGCTCCAAGGCTCTTACAAAAGGAGCGTCTGTGCTTTTGGTTCCGCTGACTCGCTCTCCGAAGTTTGACGAAGATATGGAAGCCGAAAGCTCTCGCAATTCTTCAAGCTCCATAAGGTCGTATTTGATTTGTCTGTCAAGGTAGTAACCCTGACTCAAATATTCGTAAGCCGTCATATCATCCCTCCTCTTGCAGTTTCTTTAGCAGCCTTGCTCCGTCAACATTCGTTAAGTTCCTAAACCACTCGGATAGGAAAAACTCCTCTGTTTCCTTTTTGATGCTTTTTGCTGCCGTGTTTCTCGGATATCTTTTAATCACGCTCATAGCACCCCTGTAATCCTTGACTGCTTGAACGATTATGGCATTTGCCAAATCCAGATAACATTCCATAGCCATTATGCACACCTCCTAAACTCCGCTTTTACCGCCGCAATTAAAGCATCTTGCGTTTTTTCTTTCTGACCTACGGCTTTCAACACTCGCTCGTCCATAGTTCCCTTCGTCAAAATGTGGTGGATTACCACAGTTGATTGCTGTCCTTGCCGATACAGCCGTGCGATTGTCTG
>Ga0172378_10003147_pt1 | contig 15516 bp, 17 predicted proteins | sample GrowelOW332metaG_FD_119755 | JGI IMG/M metagenome (GOLD analysis project Ga0172378, IMG submission 119755) | Groundwater microbial communities from an aquifer near a municipal landfill in Southern Ontario, Canada - Pumphouse #3_1 metaG | ecosystem: Environmental > Aquatic > Deep subsurface >... | reverse complement strand
ATAACGAAATTTTAATCGGTGTTGTCTTTTTATTCTCACAAAATAAATATATGCTAAAAATTTGAAAAAGTTTGCTATTTTTTCGTTTTACTACTAAATATCATTGCAAAAATAAAGGCTGCAATTACTGCGGAAGTAATTCCTGCGGCGGTTGCTTCTAGTCCACCCGAGATAACTCCCAGCAATCCGTCGGTTTGTCCGCCATCGATTGCTCCTTTTGCCAAAGCGTAACCAAACCCCATAATAGGAATGGTTACCCCGCTACCAAACAATTCTTTTAAAGGTTCAAAAACTCCTATAATTTGCATAAAAACGCCCAACAATAAAAAGGTAACCAGTATTCTAGCACTGGTCATTTTTGTTGTAACAATTAAAATTTGTCCGATAAGACATATAAATCCACCAACTGCAAAAACTTTTAAATACATAATGGGGTCAAACATTTTTGCCTCCTTGAAATAGTGTGAGAGGTGGTAAAATGCTCTTATTTGCCATACAAGGAAAAATAAACGGATAAAAACTAAACATTATATTATAAGAAGGGACATTTATTAACTCCTCGGTTTCGTGTGTCAAATACATTATTTACCCCCTTTCAATAAAACTAAATGTGCTATGGTTGGTATGCTATCCCCTTGCTGACTGGATAAAGTACTCATTAACGCCCCTGTGGCGACTACTATTACATTTTTTAATTTGCCCGTTCGTATTCTTTCCAAAACATATGAATTTAAAACGCTAGCCACACACCCGCACCCACTTCCACCTTGAAAGACTTTTTGCGTATTTGTATAAATCATTTGTCCACAATCGCCATAATTAGAACCTAGTTTATATCCCCTGTATTCGAGTAAATCACGCAATACTTCACTGCCTATTTTGCCTAAATCCCCTGTTAGAATTAAGTCATAATCAGCAGGTTTAGTCTTTGTATCTTCAAAAAAAGTGTAAAGTGTTTCCAAAGCCGCAGGAGCCATTGCTCCGCCCATATTGTTTATGTCGTTTACATTCCAGTCTACCACCTTGCCTATGGTAGCCTTTACGACTTGCACCGCACTTTTTTTATTTGATAATATGGAACAACCTGCTCCTGTGACAGTCCATTGAGAAGTTGGCGGGCGTTGCGTTCCTAACTCTAAGGGATATCGGAATTGTTTTTCTGCACTGGAAAAGTGACTACCCGTAGCACAGGCAACCGTTCCAAAAAAATCTCCATCAATAAGCATTGAGCCTACAATTAAACTTTCCACCATAGTACTACAAGCCCCAAACATTCCTAAAAAAGGAATTTGTAATTGTCTTGCTGCAAAATTTGAACTTATAATTTGGTTCATTAAATCGCCCGCAAGCAAAACATCTACATCATCTTTTTCCATACCGCAAGATTTTATCGCACCTTCAATAGCGGTCAAAAACATTTTTCGTTCTGCTTTTTCGTAACTATCTTGTCCAAACTTATCATCTTCCAGAATTTTATCAAAATATTTGGAGAAATTACCATTACCTTCTTTTGGTCCGACTACCGAATAATTACCTATGATACTAGGCGGATTACTAAAAACAATAGTTTGCTTTCCTATTTTTTTCATTTTTACCTCTTAACAACTTAATGTGAAATTGATTCTATATTAAAATATCATATAAAGATTTCTTTAATTAAATCAACTATTTCAAGTTTTTTTATTAAATATATCAATAATATGAAACTGTTTTAAATTTTAAAGGTTTAAATATTAAGTTCTCGTTTTAAAATATCATATAAAGTATTCCTGCAATTACTCCCCCTATCAATCCGCTCACAATTACAGGTCCTGCAATGGTAAACATTTTTGCACATAATCCAAAGATAAAGCCTTCTCTTTTAAATTCAAGGGCGGGACTGGTTATAGAGTTGGAAAAACCACTTATCGGGATTATTGAACCCGCTCCCGCATACGCACCAATGCGGTCATAAACGCCTATACCAGTTAAAAAAGAGGCAACCACTATAACGATAGAACTTTCCCATGTGCCTGCCGATTCTGCGGACATATCGGGGAAAATTGTAAGTAAAGTATCTTTAATTGCTTCCCCTATGCAACATATTAATCCCCCTATCCAAAAAGCGTGAAATAAAGAAGGCCAAAGTTTTGTCTTAGGTATTTTTGATGATAAGTACTCGTTATACTTTCTATCTCTTTCAAAAACTTCCATTTTATCCCCTTATGAAATATTCCTGTTTTTATTTAAAAAATACAATTTTAATAAATATTTTAACCTTTTTTGCTCATACTAAACTTGATTTAAAAAATAAGGAGATTTTTTTATGAAAAAGAAAATAGCAATTTTATCATTAACTTTTGCTTGTGCATTAGCCTTTGGGGGAAGTTCTATTCCAACAGGACAAACCTCTTCACTGCAAAATCAACTATCCTCGGATTTAGACAAGTTGGAAAATTATGCCACTATGACTTATGACTGGACTAATCCCGAAACTATGCTTTTAAACGAAGATTATTCGTTGTTTTATAATAGTGGGAATTACTCTTTACAGAACGGAAGGGGTTATATGATGTATGGGGCTTATAATATGGTTCCAAACATATACAATCGAACGCCCAATAATTCAACAACAGGGACAACAACAGACACGACAGGAACAACCACAGATACAACAACCAATACGACAGGAACAACAACCTCGAACGGAACAGCCACTACTAATTCTGTAAATAATAGTGCAAATACTACGGGAACAACGACTACAAACTCTTTAAATAATTCGACAAATACTACCAATAGTTTGAACAATGGTTATACTTATAATTCGAATGGTTCAAGAGTTAATTCCGCATATTCTCGTGGACCAAACAATGCTATGACTATGCGTAGCAGATACTTAAATTCAAACGCAAATAATACAAATACTACCACAGGGACAACTATAAACAACACAACAGGAACAACAACAGACACAGGCACTACTACTTCAAATACTACTAATAACACAACGGGGACAAGCACTTCAAATAGTGTAAACAATGCAACCACAACGGACACCACGGGAACGACAACCGACACTACGGATACTACGGCATCAGATTTGACAAGCATAGCACTTTCCACAGGGCAAACAGTAACTACAAGTTTAACCGATTATACAACTTCTTTGACAACCACGGGTTCGACATTAAGCACAAATATAACAGCGGTAAAAAGCAGTTTGAATAATGTAACAGATTTTACAAACATTGAACAAACGCAAATGCGTACTTTAAGGGCATACACCTATACATTAAGTAATATTACTCAAAAAATTGAATTTGGAAATCAAGATTTAATGACTAATATTGCACGAATGTCTATTTTGCAATCTGCGGATACCGTGGAAACAACTGCGGTTGAGGCTTGTTCGCTTGATGTTAAAGCAACACTAGCAAGTCGAGTTGCTTTGTTGGAATGTGCTAATGAAGCCTTACAGCAAATAAATACTATACTAACAAATAATGCAACCACAACAGACACCACGGACACTACCACAGATACAACGACCGACACCACAGATACAACAAACAATGCGACAGGAACTACGGATACCACAACTACAACAGATACAACAGGGACTAACACAACTGGAACGGCTACAAACACAACTAACAACTCAACAGGCACAACGACTTCAAACTCAACAGGGACAACGACTGGAACAACTACAAACGCAACAGGCACAACTAATTCTGGAACGACTAGCACAGGAACGACAACCAATACAAATAACACTGGAACAACAACCACAACTGGTTTAAATAATTCAGCAAATACCAATAACAACACTGCAACGAATTATTCTAATAACGCATACACTGCAAGGAACACTAATTATTCAACAAATTCAAATACAGTAAATAATATGCGAGCATCAAACAATAGAACGGCAATGACTTTTGCACCAGTAGAGTATCGTGAAGGTTATAAACAAACAAATGATATGCGAGCAGAACAAAATTCTAATATTGAACAAAAACCAGATGCTGAACAATTAGAAAAATCCATTAAGGAAAAATTAAACGAACCAGCAGAAGAACAATCCACACCTCAAACACAAGAAGTAAAGAAAGTAAGAAAATTCTTTAAAGGTTTTGGTAAAAAAGCTATTCCAAATGAGAATGTAGAAAGTCAAGAAAGTAATTAAAGAGTAAAGCAATTTATAAATTTGTTCTATTATGCTATGCGGAAATAAAGAAATATGAAAAATATTAAAAAATTTGTGTAGATTTATAAAAAATGCGAAAAAACACATAAAAAATACGATTTTTATGTGTTTTTTATATCATTTTTTTGCAAATTGTGTTTTTATGAGACTGTATTTATAAAACTAAATTATTTAATACAACTTAAAATCCAAATCTATAATTTAAATATGAGGTCTATAACCTTTTAATTTCTTTTACCTTTTTTAAGAATTTAGAGTGAGCATCGGGGTAAGTTAAACTTTTAGGCTCATCATCAAATAAGCCTATTTTTTCAATTTCAAAATTAGGTAATTTTTCCATTTTCTTTATTTCAGCATAACACAATAGAGCAAATTTAGAAATAGAATAAACACAAATAGGTTCAATATCCAATTCGGTTGCACCAGTTTCTTCAAACATTTCTCTTTTTGCGGCGGTTTGCCAATCCTCGCCTGCTTCTATATGTCCCCCTGGGATTTCCCATGTGTCCCTTTCTTTATGTTTACAATACACCCACTTGCCTTTATATTTACTAACGACAACTACACGGGTGTATAAAGATTCTTTTATAGAACCTAATTCATAAAATTTTACTTCTAACATAATACCCACCTTTTTTTATATTTGCATATCTATTTATAACATTATTTATGATAGTTATTTATGATAAATTATTATAGATTTATTTGTAATAGTTACTTGTTATAGATTTATTATAAACTTATTATAAACTTATTATAACTGCTTGTTTACAACTGTTTATTACATAATAATAGCATACTCTTATAAATTTTCAAAGTAAAAACCCACGGAAAACTACCCGTGGATTTTACTTTTAAATTATATATCATTGACTTTCTATTTGTTTATTTTTCTTGTTTTAATTTTACTTCTTTATCTTTTTACTTTCTTATACTAATAATTTGTTTATTTTAATTTATGGTTTTACTTGCCTTTTTTTATTAATTTAGAAATACCATCTTGTTAAAATAGTTTTAGTTGTTCCAAAATATCCTTGTTGTTCTACATTTTCGGCAACAATTATATTAATTTCTTTCTTAACTTCACCTTGTTCGGTTAAGAGTATTTTGCCAACGACATCTCCCGCTTCAAGAGGTGCAGATAATCGGCTTGGTAAATCAATATTGACTTCCAAGTTTGTTGTATCCCCTCTTTTCGTAACAGACCAGAAATCTTCTTCGGGAACTAAAACTAAATTGTTATTCTTTGCTTTTTGTAATTCTACTTTGTCTGCTAGATTTTCAGTAGCGTTAACCAGTCGGACACTTTCAAAATTCTTAAAGCCCCAATCAAATTGAGCAGAGGCATCGGCAAACCTTTCTTTACTGGTTTCCGCACCTAAAACCACAGATATTAAACGCATATTATTTCTTTCCGCTGTTGCAGATAAACAATACCCTGCTTCACTTGTTGAGCCTGTTTTACCAGCATCACAACCCTTATAAAACTTCACTAACTTGTTTGTGTTCGCCATTCCTGTTACTCGCCCGCTTGGGTGTTGGAAATCTTCCATCCATATTCTGCTATATTCAAAATATAGCGGATAGTCTATAAGTTCACGCATAACTTTTGCAACATCTTTTGCACAAGAATATTGAGATGGTGCGGGCAAGCCTGAACAGTTCACATAGTTAGTATTTTCCAGCCCAAGTTCAGTTGCTCGATTGTTCATCATCTGAACAAAACCCTCCTCGCTCCCGCCGATTTCTTCCGCAAGGGCGACACTAGCATCGTTTGCGGAGGCTACTATAACCGCTTTAAGCAAATTTGAAACTTTATATTCTGCATTAGCATCAATAAAGACTTGCGAACCTCCCATACCCGAGGCATTTTCGCTAGTAATTATAATTTGGTCTAAACTTAAATCACCTTTTTCAATGCTTTCCATAGTTAATAAAATGGTCATAAGTTTAGTAACGCTTGCTATGGGCAACTGTTCGGTAGAATTATATTCAGCCAAAACCTCTCCCGTTCCATACTCCATAAGCACAGAGGCTTTTGAGTTTGAAGTAACCGTTTCAACAGCATATACCATTCCGCCTTGCCCTGTCATAAACATTGTCAAAGCTAACACAATAGCAAAACTAACAATACCTATCGTTTTTAAATTTATTACACTTTTAAAATTCATTTTTCCCTTCTCCTTTCATACTAGAAGTAGGGTTTGCTTTTTTATGATTTTTATGTATCTTTTCATAATATAAGGATTAAGTTCTAACGCTATTTTATAGTTTGTTTTTTATAATTTTTATGAAAAATACAACATTAAGAAGAACCTATAAAAACAGCCGAGGTTAAACAAGGAAGTAACAAGGCTTCAACTAAATAAGCAATAAAAGCAAGACTATAAACTATTAGAATTTCCATTCTTTTACCACTTATAAAATCAAGGCTAATTATGTTATAACCCAAGCATTTATTTGCTAAATTACTATAAAAACATATTGCACACCAAACCAATAAGGCAAACAAGGATATAAGGTGACAAGGCAAAAAGATTATAATGACATTTATAATCCCACCCATTTGATACAAAATAATTAAAAGAGCACAATTTACACCAATTAAAAAGGCTCGATATAATAAAATAAAGAAAGCAATCCAACATAAAAAAGGTTTACAATTTGTTAGCCACACTAATATTATTAAACCAAGAAAAGCAAAAAATCGAGAAAAAAACACCGAAACACTTGTTGCATCGTTGTTAATAAAAGCGATTAAAACGGTATCGGGAAGGTCTACCAAAGTTATGTTTTCTGCTCGGCTGAAACCTATTATAAAACCTGCAACAAGTCCAGTAAGACATACTGCACCAAAAATTAAATAAAACCATTTATATTTCGAAAAATGGTCGGCGATAGACATTCGGACGCAACTTCCGCCTCTCATAAATCTTCGTGAATTAAACATAATACAAAATATGTCATTTTCTTCTTAATTATGCCATAATCGGATATTTATATTTTTTTAAGTTTTGTTCAATTTTCTACATTTCTTTTTATTTTAGTGGGTCATTAATAATGAACAGTTGTTTATTGTTAGTGTTAAAATTTATGCCATAACTTGATATTTAGATATAGGAATTTCATTTTGTAAACAGGCTTCTTTTGCCTTATCTAATATAAGTTCACCTATAAACAAAATCACTTCCCTACAACTTGGCTTGTGTTCGAAAAATATCGGGTCAACACCAACACGCTCGGCTACTTGTTTGGGATTCATATTTTTCCAAACATTATTTATTGCTATGCGAATACATCGTTCTATATTTGATGGAGTAGTGCCGTGCATTGCGGATACTACCGAATAAACCTTTCCCAAATTATAACTAAAATTCCCCACATCACATAAAAAATATGAAATGCAGTCCTTTATATAAATAGTGCCTTGATTTTTTATTGAAAAACCCATCTTAAATAATAATGAGGTTATTTCATCAAATTTAGTAAAAGGAAAAAGGGTTCGTTTCAAATAATAATTCTTTTTATTGTTCAATTCCTGTAAAATAATACGCAGAACAGTATTTTTTTCCTGTTGGCAAATTGAAATACTATTCTCAAAACTATCCTCACAACAGCCTTTTTCTTTCTTTAAAAGTATAATATAAGGCACATAAAAGGGTGACTCTTTATAAAAAAGGCTACTCATAAACTTATTTAATGAAGTTAAATTTTCATCTATAAATAAAACAGAAGGTCGTAACACAATTATTTTAGTTAGCAAGTTCGCAAGCCGAGTTTCATACTCCAATTCAATATTATAATTACTTAAAAAAGATTTCAAATTGTAGTCAATTATACCACCTTCTTCAAAAAAATATAGCGCATTCATAACAAATATACCCCCTATAATTACAAGGAGTATATCATAATATTTTAAAATAATCAAACATTTTTGTAAAATATTTTAAAATATTATTTTTTATTCCAAAATAATGGTTTTTATCATAACATTTTACTACTAAAAATACTTAAAAAGCCCTGCTTTATAAAGGTTTTTATTCAATTTTAATTTATTTTTTTAAATACGATAAATATTGAAAAACTTATATAAAAAGGCTTATTTTTAATTAAAACAAAGGCTGTAATATGTCTAAATATCTTTATATTAGTTCAAATTAGTTTAAATGTTTTTTATTAAAATATGGACAATTTATAAATGGCACTTGTTTTAATTAATATCAATATTTTTTAATTAAACATCTTTCAAATTCAATATTATTTTTTATTTCAACATCCAATCAATATATATACCAAATCCCTTCGTTGCATCATTAATGAAAACATGAGTCACCGCCCCTACTAACTTATTGTTTTGAACTATCGGACTCCCGCTCATACCTTGTAAAATCCCGCCTGTTTTCGCTAACAATTCTTTATCGGTAACTTTGAAAACTAAACTTTTTTCATTCGATATAGACTGATAGTTTGTTTTTATGATTTCAATATCATAGGCTTGAACGCCCCCATTATCAATAGAGGAATAAATTTGTGCTTTCCCCGGTTTTACTGTTGCTCGCCCGCCCACATCAATTAAAGTTCCCGAATCTATCATTTTTTCGTCCTCTATTTTTCCATACACTCCATAATCGTTATTACTTTCCACACTTCCTAAAACCTCTCGTTTTAAGATAGCACCACGCAACTCACCCGGAACGCCACGACTTCCCCGAGCAATTCCCACGATACTGCAATTATATACCTTTCCCGTTTTTACGCCTAACACTTCACCCGTTGTACTTTCGGTTATAGGGTGTCCCAAAGCCCCATATTGTCCATTATCTGGTCGGATATAAGTTATAGTTCCTATACCATTTATGTAGTCTTTCACCCAAACCCCTAACTTATATTTTTTTGCAAACAAATCATAAACGGGAGTTACTTTCGTTTCGAGTTCTTTATTCTTTCGAGTAATGGTCAAAGTTACTTCCGTGCCTAAGTTTTCTTCATTATTTAGAATATTTGATATGTCCTCTGCACTGTTTACTTCAATGCCGTTTATTTTATGAATTATATCGCCTACGGTTAATTGTTCTTTGGTTATGTTTTCGATATAGCCTTCCATAGTGGCGACTCTATTATTAGAAAGCACAAGGATTCCATCTCCCTGATATTCAAAACCGACTGCCTCTCCCCCTAAAATTAGTTGAGTTAAATAATCGCTTGAAGTGTTTAGAACACTGTTTGAAATAGATGAGGTGTTCAGAACACTGTTTGAAACAGAAGTATAAACGCCGTTTTCTTCCGCAACATATGGGGAATAATAATTGAAAAGAAACACAAAAAGACAACTAAACCATAAAAATTTCATTAAATCTTTTCTATACATAAAAGACTATACCCCTTTTAAATATAGTCTTTTATTTTAACTTGGAAATATGTAAGTAAATTGCTGTAAAAGTTTTAATGTAGGTCATTGTTTATTTTTTATGCTTTCAACTGATTTGCTCGATTTTTTAATTGTTGTGCATACTCTCGTGCAAACTCTCCATTATAGCCACCTGCTAAACGAGCAATTTCGTTTAGTTGTTGAGTATCACTTAATTCAGTAATTTGCGTTACTGTTCGGTCGTTTATTTTTTGTTTTTCTATTTGGAAATGCTGGTCCGCCATCGCACCTATACTTGCTAAGTGTGTCACCACAAAAACCTGTGCTTTTTTAGATATTTCCACCATTTTGCACGCAACAGCAAAACCAACCTCGCCACCTATACCGCTATCTATTTCATCAAAAATCATCATAGGCACGCTATGGATATTGCTCATTACTGTTTTAAAGGCTAACATAAATCGGGACATTTCACCGCCCGAGATAACTTTTACCAGTGGCTTTAAAGGTTCTCCCGCATTTGCTGAAAACATAAATTCAACTCGGTCTGCACCAAGAGTGGAAAATTGTTCATTTTCTTGAAAATCTACTATTAGTTTAGCGTTTGGCATACCTAATTGTGTTAGTTCTTTAACTATTCTCTTTTCAATTTCTTGTGCGTTTTGCTTTCGTGTTTTTCGGATTTTAAAGCATAGTTCCCAGCCTTGTTTCACAAATTTATCCTTTTCTGCGGTTAATTTACTTATTTGCTCATCGCTATTAAGCAGAAAATCTAATTTTTCCTCTGTCTTTTTTTGATATTCTAAGGCTAATTCAATACTTCCACCATACTTTCGTTTAATATTTTTTAGAACTTCCCACCGATTTTCTACTTGCTCTAACTCACTTTCGCTAAAATTATAGTCCTCCAAAATCTGTTGCAAACTTTCCCGTATATCTTTTATTTCAATTTGAGCGTTTTCCAGTCGGCTAGATAAGTCATTGATTTTACTATCCATAGCGGTTATATTATGTAATAATTTATTTGCATTGTATAGGCAATTATTTACCGAACTTCCCTCTTCATTTCCACTTAGATACTCATTTGCACCGTTTATTCCTTCGGCAACTTTTTGAACATTCGAAAACTTCTTTCGTTTTTTTTCTAACTCAACATCTTCACCAAGTTGAAGTTCGGCTTCGGATAATTCTTTGAGTTCAAACTCCAAGATATCCTTTTCTCGCTCCCTAGCCCCAGCATCTCCACCAAACATTTGCAAATTATCATCAATCTGTTTTATCTTCTGAATAATCTGGCTTAGTTCGGCTAATTCCTTTGGTTGATTATAAGCATCTACAAAAGAAAGATGTTTCTCTACATCTAATAAACTTTGGTGTTGATGCTGTCCATATATGTCCACTAAAAGATAAGTTATTTTTTTCAGCATTGTTAGATTTACCAACACGCCGTTCACTCGGATTTCGCTTTTGCCATCTATGGTTAGTTTTCGAGATATTATTAAATCCTCATCAGCCTCAATTCCTAGATTGTTACATTCGGCTAAAATATCTTCTCGCCCGTCAACTTTAAACACGCCATCTACTTGCGTCCAGTCTGTTCCATAGCGTAAAAAGGTTTTATCGGCACGGTCACCTATCAAAAAATTTATAGCATTAATTAAGATGGATTTTCCCGAACCCGTTTCCCCACTAAAAACCACTAACCTATTATCAAAGTTTAAAGTCACATCTTCAATTAAGGCAAAATTTTGCACTCGAAGTTTTGTTAACATTGTTCACCTCTTAACTAAACATATGTTCTAATTTTTATTATTATAGAACATACGAACAAAAAAAGCAACTATTTTTAAGTAGTTGCTCTCAATTTTATATAATTTAACTTGCAAGTATTTCAGATAGTCTAGCACTTATTTTTGGGGCTTGCTCGGTGTTGTCTACTATAACCATAACGGTATCATCTCCATAAACGCAACCCAAGGTATGCTCTATCGCTAAACGGTCTATAAAGTTTCCTACCGCAGAGGCTGTTCCTCTAAGAGTTTTTATTACAACCATATTGTTAATATTTTTAACGGACATAACTGCTTCTTTAAAAATACTAGCAACTTTATTACTTCCAACTTTATCTTCATTTCCTACAAAGGCATAACAGTACTTCTTTTTCTCTCCGACAATCTTTATTAAACCCAACTCTTTTATATCACGAGAAATGGTTGCCTGGGTAACATCAAACCCAGCCTGACATAAAGAACTAACCAAATCTTCTTGTGTATCAACTTCATTGTTGGATATAATTTCAATGATTTTAGATTGCCTAGCTGACCTTGCCATTATGTAACTCCTTTTGTATAAAAATAAATTTTATACATTTTTGTTACAAATATTATACATTAAAATTTATAATTATGCAATAGTTTTATGTATATTTATTCAAAAACTTTATGCATAAGAAAACGCCCTAAAATAGGGCATTTTAGCCATATAATTTATAATTATGCAAGAAATTATTCATAATTTTCTCTTCTTTTTTGAGAAGAAATATAAAAACTTACCTACCTCGAGCATTATTTTGGTTGGATAATTTAAAGCATATGATTTTCCCAAAGCCTTTCCTAAAACAGTTAAAGCAGCAATAATAGAACTTATTAAAGTAGACCAAATAGCACTGTTCCACCCCGAGGACTCGGATATAATTATTATGGATATCGCCACCCCACCCGCACCGCTTAAAATACCACAGATATCACCAACGACATCGGTGCAAATTGATGATACCCTATCCGCATTTTTAACTAATTTAATGGCTTGATCTACTCCACGAACATAGCCTTTACTTTTTAGTTCTAAAAAAGGTTTTATGTGACTGGCGGTAACCGCTACCCCTACCAAATCAAAAAACACACTTATTGCTATCAATAAAAGAATAATAAACAAAGCCAACGCTAAGTTAGCGTGAAGTAAAACTAGTTGTGATATGATAGCGAAAATAAAGCAAAGCAACAAGGATGCGAAGAATAATTCGGTATACCAAATTTTAGATGTGGTAACTCGTTTCTTATTACTAAAAAATCCCTGTGCTTTTATCTGCTTTTCAATTTCTTTTTCTTGCATAGATTATTATATTTAGAAAAGGGCTTAAAAATGATTAAAAAGAAGAAAAACTCAACATATAAAAACAATACTAAAATTAAAAATTTAGTTAAAAGGTTTCTCTATCATCTTTTGCAATTCGGATTGTAAAACTGTTACTTTACCCCTACTTTTTTCTAGCATATCAAAGCAGTTTTTAGACAATCCCACGCCTTCGGCAAAAAGTTTATTCACCTCTTCCAAAGGTGTTTTTCCATTTTCTATAATTTGCAATATTTCTTCCAAACGCTTAACTTGTTCTTCAAAAGTCATTTTTCTTCTCCTTTCTTTTCTTTTATTTCAGTTAATAATATTCCATCTAACAAATTTAGAGATAATTCCTCACCGATTTTAACCTCTTTTATTGAGGTTACTCTTTTACTGTTTCTCTCGGCGGTTATATAGCCCATTTTCAGTATCGCTAACGGATTTTTAGCCTCAATTTTGTTTACTAGTAACTGAACTTTATGTTCATTGGACATTAAATTTTTATCCACTCGTTGCCCTAATTTTAATAAAATTTCACGAATTGGTTGTCTTTTGTTTTGTTGATATAAAATAAAGTCATTACATAAAGTGTCGGACAAATTAAAGACATTATCCCGTTCGTTTAACAAATAATTTTGCGTGGAGGCTATTATTTTGCGTGTAGCAAAGTTTAATTGCTCAACCAAAGCCCCTAAGTCGATAGAAACAATTTCAGCGGCTGCCGATGGTGTTGGCGCTCTTAAATCCGCTACAAAGTCCGCTATGGTGAAATCCGTTTCGTGTCCTACCGCACTTATCACTGGTTTAACCGTCTCGGCTATTGCTCGGGCGACAATTTCGGTGTTGAAACAACTTAAATCTTCTAGCGAACCTCCCCCTCGGGCGACAATGATAACATCAACATTTGTTTTATCTAATTCCTTTATACCTTGAATAATGGTTGCCTCTGCACCAACGCCCTGAACCTTTGCGGGATATAGCACAATATCCAACATAGGATTTCGCCTACGACTGATATCAATAATATCTTGAATAACCGCACCCGTTTCCGAAGTAACAACGCCTACTCGTTTTATATTCTTTGGAAGTGCTTTTTTCCGTGCAGTATCAAATAATCCCTCGGCTTCTAACTTTGCTTTTAACTCTAAAAACTGTTGATAAAGTAACCCAAGCCCATACGCCTGTATAGAAGTCACCACGAAAGAAAATCTGCCACCTTTTACATAATAGTTCGGCGAGCCACGAACCACCACCATATCCCCTTCTTTTGGAATATAATCTAATTCATCGGCACTAAAACGAACACAAGGCAACAGAGCATCTTCATCTTTTAAATTAAAATAGGCTGTGCCTCGGGATATGTTAAACCCAGAAACTTCGCCATATATTAAGATATTGTGCAACAATTCTTCCGAACTAAATATTTGCTTAACATAGTTTGAGAATTGAGTTACACTAATCATATTTTCACTCATTTATCTCCCTCAAAATACCTGATAGAACACCATTCACAAAGGCTGGACTTTTATCTGTCCCATACTTTTTAGACAACTCAACGGCTTCATTTATAATTACTTTTTGCGGTGTGTCTGTCCATTTTAATTCATAAACAGCGATAAGAAGAGCTGTTCTGTCCGTTTTATATAGTTTACTTAAAGTATAACCTTTTAAGTTCTTATTTATAATTTCTACAATTTCAGTATACTTAGAAAAAACCCCATTACATATAGTTGTAATGTATTCCAAATCCTCGGCCGAAACTTCCCAATCCTCTTTACGAAAATTATTCAAAGTATCTTGCCATTTCATTTGATTATCTTTTATAAGGAAATCTTCACTAAAAAGTATTTGATATACTCTTTCCCTACCCAAACTTCTACTCATAACCCCTCCAACAAAAATAACCCCCTTGATGATAAGAGGGTTAGTTGCTATTTCTTTTCTGCAACAAATTGAACACCCATAACTCTAATATTTATAGAATGTATAGGCGTATTCATCATCGATGTGATACCACTCTTTATATTTTCTTGAACACGAAAAGCAACATCAGATACGTTATAATTAGAAAATATATTTATATACACATCAATAATTAAGCCATCTTTGGTATGAGTTATTTTAACACCTTCACAGTAATTATTTGAAAAAATCTTTTTAAAAACATTACTGCCGAAGTTTGAACAAAGTGACGCTACACCACTGATTTCTTTTGCAGCAAGGCTAATAATAGATAGTAAAATATTCTTATTATAGGTTACTAAACCTTTACCTGTGGATTCCATATTTTTTGAATTCATAAAGTTAAACTTCCCTCTTTTTATTTAGGGAAGTATAACATATTTTGATGGATAGCGCAACTAATCAACAGGAATTATTTTAATGTTGTCGATAGATTTTGAAGTCTGTTCTTGAACTACTTGCACAATCTGTGCAACCTCTGCCTCACTTAATTCTGTGGCTTTAACCATAACATTTACATAGTTTTCAGTAAAGGAAACAACTACATCTTCAAAGCCCTTTGCTAATATATATCCTTCAAGCACCAATTCTTGTTCCTCTTTTGCTGCTAATTCAGCAAGACTTGTTTCTGCCTCGGTTTTAGCACTAGCACTTGAATTTGCACTGTCTAAAATTGCTTGATAGTATAGGGCTTGCTGGTCACGAGCAGCCTCTCGGTCTACACGATAAGTTTCAAAAAAACTTGCAGTGCTGGTTTCCTCTCCCCCAGTTGTAGCCGTTGCTTGCTGATTTAAAGTTAAGTTTAGAAAGCCCGTCAAAACTAAAAGTGCAACCATTGTAGACAAAATTATAATTTTCTTTTTCTTTGTAATCATTT
>Ga0172378_10003146_pt1 | contig 15519 bp, 14 predicted proteins | sample GrowelOW332metaG_FD_119755 | JGI IMG/M metagenome (GOLD analysis project Ga0172378, IMG submission 119755) | Groundwater microbial communities from an aquifer near a municipal landfill in Southern Ontario, Canada - Pumphouse #3_1 metaG | ecosystem: Environmental > Aquatic > Deep subsurface >... | reverse complement strand
TTTGTCTTACCTTTATCCCCAATATCCTCTATCTTTTTCTTGCGAGCCTTCTGTTGCGCCAATCACTTTTTAATTTGCTCTGGATGCTTCCTCTGAGCTTCCTCGCCTTTGTTGTGGAAAGTCTCATAGGGTTAACAATTGATTATCACAGGCCGAATCTGACTTGGATGTTGCCCCAGCAAGCAATTAAAAGCAACGTCAATGGGTTGCTTGGTTTGCTTGCCACCTTTGTCCTGACTGCCTTGATGGGGGTCCCTCTTCTCTTTCTTCCTCTTCCTGCAGCTTGGCCGGTTGTGTTTCTTTTCTTGTTTCTTTTGGTTTTTGGGGTTGGAAAACTTTGCCTCAGGGAAGCAACTTGGGCGTATAGGGGAAATTGAGGGCAGGACTAAAGGAGGAACATCTGGAATGCCATTGACTTTGGCAAGGGGCACTCCGACATGGTTTTGTCCTTCATTTCCAAAAGGACATCATACAGCTTATCAATCGGGCATTCTCCCTCGCGGATGTCGCTGAACCCCTGAGCCAGCAGTGTTTCCAGAAGCACCGGATCCTTTTGATAGGCAGCCAGCCTTGCCTGGCAGAGAGAGAGCCTGCTTGAGGAAAAAGACAAGGGAAGGGCATTGAAGACTTCCGTGGCCTTGGTGTATTTCTTGTTGTCGAGCAAAAACTTAAGAAATTCTTCAGCGATTGAGGGATCGGTTAGATATTCTTTTGCCTTTGATGCCTTTTCATACCATAATCGCGCTCCTTCCCTGTCGTTTGAACGGGCAAGCAACCATGCGATGTTCCTTCGTGCATAGGCATTGTTTTGCAATGAATCAGAGGTCTTGAAGTAGGTTATGGCTTGTGAGTCATTTCCTTCCTCCGCAAGGCAAATACCAAGATAGTAATTGACAGCTGCTTGATTTCCTTTCGCCTGCAACAGAAGTTTCTGCCAGACAGGACCTACAACCGGCTCCAATAGGCCAGTCTCTGTTGTTATGAGAGTTTTCTTTTCCAGGAGGTCTAGACACAGTCATGCCACTTTTTAGCCATATGAGAAGCTTGTCAGATGATTGCCGGGTTCTCGTATTCCGGGATTTCAATGAGAATGAGAAGACCCGCTTCAACTGCAGAAGGAGCATCAAGCAAGGAAAGCAGCGCTATACGTAGGAAGGCTTTGATGCAAACAAGGAAAGTTGGGGAGTCTCGGTTGTGCTAAGGGGAACAATTTCTCCTTCTACGATGTTGACGGAAGCTTGATGCTTTCTGTCAATGATTGTTTAGCCACGTAATGGTATGAAGTTCACAAGGAACCACATGTAGAAGGATTGTCTACCTTGCTCCTGCAAGGATATCCTTGTTTTCCTGGGAATAAGGACAAATCATAGCAATGGTTCCATTTTATTTATGTTGCTTACCGTGTTATCCAAAACAATCCAATTGATAATGCATCTTGCAATTTTCATGAAATCCTGGTTGACGAATCCCAGAATAATACGAGAATGATAGCATGAAACTTTGGCGTAATATGTTTATCAGGGAGAAGATTCTTTTCATCTCTTTGTCTGTGCTCTTGATTACTGTGGGATTTCTTTCAATATTGTGGTACCGTCAAGCACAGACAAATGCGCGGACCTATCTGGAAACAATTGCAAATAGTTATGTCGATGATGCCAATAGTTCTCTCAACTACATTCTTACGGATACCTTTCATATGTTGACGTTAATTACGCTGAATGAGGATTCGATCATTGATCCCGTCCAGGCCATCGATCTTATCGAGCTTGATGAGAACGGACAACTGGGAATGAAATATCTGGAGAATCAACGAAAGATCATGGATTTCATCAAGACCATGAACGGGTATAAATACTATATTGTTGGCATCCAGGTTTTTTCTCGAAACGGTCATTTATTTCAAACCAGCACCCTCTTGAAAGACAACGATAGACTTCTCAATGAAATCAAAAACTCTGATTCCCAGAGCCTTTCTCGTTCGATGATCATGCTGGAACCCGTGAAGGTAGAGGGAACCTGGACAAAATTGCATTCGGATTATGTCATTCCTGCCGTACGTGCGATTTTGGACAACCGTCATGAGACGATAGGGTATGTTGCGTTGTTCTTCGATTATAGCCTGTTTGAGCAAATGTTCTCAGCCAATTTACCGGAGGGCAGTCTCTGCCGGATTATCGACAGGAAAGGACAGATGGTTTTTACGAATTGTACGGAAGATGCATTCCTTTCTGCTCCTTTTGGAAAGTATATCATCCAGCAATCCTCCTTTGATAACGTGGATTGGTCCCTACAGATTGCACTGCCTACGACTTCCCTCATGAAAAACATAAATCTTACTCTTCGTACGACTATCCTGTGGATTGTTTTTGTGGTCATTGTCTCGATTATTCTCATGATTCTGTTTGTTTCCAATATTACAAAGCGAATTTCCAAGCTGAATTCTGCAATGATGAGGGTTGCAGGAGGTGAATTTCTTTCTCTCGGGGATCCCGCGGAAAATGATGAAATTGCGAATATGCAACGTACTTTCAACGATATGGTGAATGAGATCCACAGCTTGATGGGAAAAGTGGCATCTGAGGAACGGGAGAAGGCCAAGCAACAATTCAAATTGCTTCAGACGCAGATTAATCCTCATTTTATTTCCAATACATTCAATATCATCACCTGGATGGCGAAGAAACAGCATGCAGACAACATTGTACCTATTGCCGACTCCATGAATTCCCTATTGCGTGTCATACTGAAAAACGATCAGGAACTGGTTCCCTTGAGAGAAGAACTTGATCAAGTACAGAGTTATATCAATATCATGCTTTGTAGCGGGAATTATGATTTTTCTTTTGTTGTTGATGTTCCTGGACAGTTACAGGATTTGCTGGTACTTAAGTTCATTCTCCAGCCAATTGTGGAGAATTCCCTGCTTCATGGGTTCTTTCAAGCGGAATTGATGACTGACCAGATTCTTTCTCTCAGCGTGTACAAAGAAGGCAAATTTCTTATCATCAAGATCAGGGATAACGGAGTTGGTATGGGTCCTGATGAGATTGAAAAACTCTCCTGTGTCCCAAAGGAAAAAAACAAGGGACTGAGTGGCGTGGGAGTTTATAATGTTCAGCAACGTATTCACCTGGAATACGGGGACGGATATGGTCTTCACTATACCAGTGAGATAGGAAAATATACTGAAGCGATTTTCCACCTTAAAATCATTGAGAAAGAGGAGAAAACCGGTCAATGAAGAAATACTCGCTTGCTATCATCGATGATGACCTCGTTGCCCGGAATACTATCAAGTCATATCTTGAAGGCAGTGTTTACCAGGTTGTCCGTGAATTTCAATCGCCAAAGAATGCCTTCGAATGGCTTCGCTCCAATGATGTTTCTCTGTTGCTTTGCGATATGAAAATGCCACAGATCAATGGAGTTGAGCTTATTGAAATGATTCGGCTCATTCATCCTTATATTCCCATCATTGTAATCAGCAACTTTGAGGATTTCGAATTTGCAAGAGGGTGTATCAGAAATAACGTGAGCGAATATCTGCTGAAAAGCAGCATCACGAAAAACAAACTGCTTTCCGTACTTGACCAGGTGAGAGAACAGTATCATATGAAAGAAAGTGAATTTAATTCTGAAAATCCGATATTTTTTGATAGTGAAGATGAGTTTTCTTTTGATCATATTACCGCTTTGATAGCAGACAAAACACTGGTTTTTGAACCTGATTGGTCAATTCCGTTGCTTTTGAGTCTTGATTATCCAATCAAGGAAAACACAAACTGGAAAGAGTACAGGAAGGATAATTGTACGGTCTTCATCGATATTATTCAGGAAGTCCTGGGGACAAGTGTGCCCTATTTCATACACCAGGAAAAAAACAACTTGGTGATGCTGTTTCTTTCTTTCTCCTTTGAGAACAGGGATCCTTCGATGATGCAGAAAATCTTGGGAAAATTCCGTGAGAAACTTCGGAGGAAAGTATTCAGATTGCTTGATCTCTCCATTACGATTATCGAGGGGAAGCCTGGTGATTTGACTTCTTCGTTGGCTCAGACAAAAGAATTGCTCATTGTTGAAAAGGCCAAGATTCATTGGGCGAAGGGTAGTACCGTTTCTTTGCCATATCTGGTTAAGGACGGTATCGAGAAAACTTTCTTTGCCGTTGGTTTTCTTGATGTCCTGCAATGTTCCTTTCTATATTTCGATAACCAACTCATGCAAGATGTTGTTGATGCAATTTTTAATGAACTGGACAAACAGTCCTGCCAAAAAACTGAGATTATCCTGGTGTCCAAGAAAATTCTTGCTCTTCTTGCTATTCCTTCCGCTGATACGTATCTGATGCAAATTCAACATTTGTCAACATTGCATGATTTCATTCTGCAAGAATGTACTCAGCAAATGGCTGCAAGTGAAGACAAGGCTCGAAAAATCTATCCCTCATCTATCTTCTGCCTGATGAAGACCGTTGAGACGAATTATCAGCAGAATCTGTCTTTGGAAAAATATGCGGATTCCTTACAGCTCAGCTATACCTATCTTAGTCGGGAATTCAAGGAAAAGACGGGATTCCGTTTTGTGGAATTTGTAAATCTGGTGAAAATCAATAGGGCAAAATTTTTGCTACTTCGTCATATGTATACAATGAAGCAGATTGTGGATTTGGCTGGTTTCAAGAATTACAATTATTTTTTCAAAGTTTTCAAGGATGCTGAACACCTAACACCAATAGAATATATAGCAAAAAATTGTAGTCTTTCCTAAATTCTTTCATCCCACTGTTTTTTTTTTCACCTTAGAATCATTGTAGAGGGTGATGTCAATGAAGAAATTAAAGACAGATAAGGTGGCCTATGTATATATTTTGCCTATAACTATATGTTCTCTTGCCTTTATTTATTATTGCATCTTTTTTACTGTCTATTCCAGTTTTACCGATTGGAACGGGATGTCCTCCCAGATGAATTTCATTGGATTAAATAATTATACGAAGCTGTTCCAGGACAAAACGTTTTATATTGCGCTCAAAAATAATGTCATCTTCTTTTTTGGGACTGTCTTTGTCCAGGCTGTCCTTGGTTTCTTCCTGGCGGTTATACTGAAGGAAAAGTTGCCTGGAACCAATGTATTCAAGACCATCTATTTCATGCCCATTGCCATGGCCACGTCTGTCATTACTGGGATTTTCCGTATACTTCTCAACCCGACGACCGGGGCTATCAACACTTTTTTTCGGGCGATTGGACTGAAAGCCTTGGCTCTGTCCTGGCTGGGCAATCCTCGCCTTTCCTTGTTTTCCGTAATCTGTGTGAACATTTTTCAGTGGATGGGTTTTTCCATGATTATTTATTATGCTGCGCTGATGGCTTTGCCTGAGGATGTATATGAGTCAGCCAAGATGGAAGGGGCAGGATTCTGGCGTGTGCTTGTCTCCATTACCTTTCCGATGGTAAAGAACACGACTAGTTTGCTGATTGTCTTGGGTATAGTCGGGTCGTTAAAAACCTTTGATATCGTGAAGCTCTTGACCAATGGAGGCCCAGGGCGTTCCTCTACGGTCTTGAATACCTATCTCTATGAAAAGGCATTCACTAACTTTGCTGCAGGAGAGGCCGCAAGCATCGGAATCTGCATCCTTGCATTGGCCATGCTCATGTCTCTCATCCAACTCAAGATAGGAAAGGATAAATAATATGCATGGCAGAAAAATCGCTGTAAGAAAAATATTCTTTTACATGGTGTTGGTGTCTTGCAGTATCATCTGGGTAGCTCCCATCCTCATTGCATTCGATAAGTCATTCATGATCAATGGCCTGAAAAACTACTGGTTTGTGCTGACCTATGAGAAGATTAAATACTATCAGGTCATTGCCAATAGCATGATAGTCGCCGTCTCTTGTGCATTCATTGTCGGTCTTGTCACTACCTTGGGAGGGTATGCGTTCAGCAAGATGCATTTTCGTGGGAATAATATACTATATCTGATGATTCTATCTTGTCTGGCGGTTCCTGTCGCTGCCGTTACGATGCCCCTTTTTGTGACTATCAAGCGGATGCACCTGATTGATACCCGGCTTGGTCTGATTATTCCCTTGGTAGCCTTCAATGCACCTATGATGCTCATGATGGTCAAGAACTATTTTGACAGTATTCCCAATGAATTGCTCGAATCGGCTAAGATTGATGGAGCCTCTTCCTTGTCTGTATACCGCCATATCATGATGCCTCTCAGTGGTCCTATCCTTGCAAATGTGCTTGTCCTTACATTTATCTATACTTGGAATGACTACTTGATTCCTTTGTTGGTTGTGCGAACCAACCCCAGATACACCGTGACCCTGGCAGCCCAGTATTTCATGTCCACGACTTTTCAGAGTCCGACGGATGTGGCAAGGATTTATGCTGCGATGCTCCTGCTCACTGTTCCTTCAATTATTGTGTATCTGTTCAGTCAAAAATACTTGCAGGCAGGCATCACTGCCGGTGCCGTGAAGGGGTAAGATAATGAAAACATTCATAAATCCGGTGAGCACCCAGGTAAATCCCGATCCTTATATCATGGAATTTGAAGGTGCCTATTATTGTTATGCAACGGGATCAAATGGAATAAACCTAAGTGTTTCGCAAGATTTGGTTTCCTGGAATTATCTTGGATTTGCCTATGGTAATTCCACGGAAAAAGAGTATTGGGCACCCTCGGTCATATACTTGAACGGGTTATTCTTTCTCTATTATTCTTCTTCTATTGCACAAGGTGAAGAATGTCTGAAACTTGCTGTTTCCTCCAGTCCCAAGGGTCCTTTTTCATTTGCAAAGCAATTCTTCCCCTATTTTTCCATTGACAGCCAACCAGTTTTCTGGGAGGGGCAGTTGTTCATGTTTTACAGCACAAATACATATTCGGGTACGAAGGATAATCGACCAGGAACCTCTATTTTGCTTGACCGCATGTGCTCTCCTTATGAATTTGAAGGGCATGCCAAACCTGTTGTGTTTCCAACCCTGGACCGTGAAATCTTCCAACGGAATCGCTTTGGGGATGGTCGTGATTGGCATACTATCGAAGGTCCCTCGTTTTTGGCGAATGGCAAGAATCTTTGTCTGATGTATAGTGCAAATGCGTACGTAAATGAAGATTATTTCATTAATTTTTCCATCGGGGTAGCTACCCATGACCTACGGGATGTCGCCTGGAGAAAATATCCGGATGAGTATACCCCCTACGCGCTTTTGGAAAAAAATGAGATGGTTAGTGGCACTGGCCATAATAGTGTGGCCAAGGCCCCGAATCTCCTTGATGATTGGATTGTCTACCATGGCCGGGATGCAACTCTTCCTCTTGACAGGGATAAAGAGCAAAGGGTCCTGAGGATTGACCGACTTTACCAGGACGGAGCAGCGTTGGTTTGCTTTGGTCCTTCCTTCTCTGCAACGCAGTACCCAGCAGAGCCTGATTTGAATCTCCATAATGTCCTTTTAAATAATGAGCAGAAGTTGCTTTTCGATGATGAGTGTTTTATTTCTCAATTTTGGTTGAAAGCGGTAATCGCCCATAGCGGGGCAACTTACGGAGTGGCCCTGGCGTATTCGGATGAAAAGAACTGCCATCTGTTGCAATTCACCGCTGGTACGGATTCTGTACTGTTTTTACAGATTGAGAAGGGAATTTCAAATACGAGGGAAGTGATTCCACTTCCGGACTCTTTCGACTATGCCTGTTCCCATAAGGTGCAAATCCTACGGAATTTCACCTATTGGGCAGTATTTCTCGATGATACTGTATTGCTTGAGACTTTTTTGGACACAGAAGGAAAGACAGGTGTGTTTGCTCGATATTCAAGGTTAATCATTCCTTCGCTTCGCATGACGCGTGCAATGGATCTTCAGGGAAAATCCTTGCAGTGCCTTGGTAAGGTTTTTTCATTTATGGAAACACTTGAATTGGAAGGGTCTGGTGTGTTTGTGAAGAAGGATAGGTTCATTCCCTGCCAGATGGACTTTTCTTTTGGTTTGACCTTGCTTCCCTGTGCTTCTTCCAGTTATGTAGCCATCCTCGATGAGATGGATGAAGAAGTGATTCGGCTTGTTCTTGACCGCAAACGGACAATTTATTTTGGGCTTATGAATGATGAATTGCAGGTCAGGTTTGGCAATTCATTTGAAAGCAAAAAGTTGAAAGGATATTCCTTGCTGATGGAACATGTAGTGATAGAGAGGGTCAGGACTACAAAAATTTGAAGTGAATAACAAAAATCAAGATAACACAAAGAAAAAATGTGCTGGTAGAATTTAGATATAAGACAATAAGGAGAATGAAAATGAAGAAGTTCATGACTTTTTTGCTTGTTACTCTGTTTATAATGGGGACACTCCCCATTTTTGCCAATGGCAACTCAGAGAAAAGTGCTTTAGCGACAGAAAAAGGTCCGACAACCTTGGTATTCTGGTCCTGGCTTCCGACTACGGTACAATGGGATGCCATGGTGAATGAATTTGAAAAGGAGAATCCAAGCATCAAGATTGACTATACCCGTACAGAGCAGTCTGATTATTTTGAGAAATTGCAGGTTGCCATGGCAAGTGGCACAGGTCCTGATGTCTTTGGTATGACCACTGGTCCAATGGTAAATCAATATGCACCATTCTGTGCTCAGATGGATACTTTATCTGACAAGGATATTCCTGATTGGCGTACTGTCATTTCTCAGTCTGCCATTGCTGAGTGTACCAGCAAGGATGGACAGCTGGTAGGTATGCCAATGCTTGTCGCCGGCATGGATTATTTGTTGTACAACGATACCCTGATGAAAGAATGTGGTATCAACAAAGTACCTGCCACTAATGATGAGATGGTTGCCGCTTCAAAACTGATTCGTGCAAAAGGGTATATCCCTGTTGCCATTGGAGCTGCCGATGACTGGGTGAATGTTGATTGGTTTGTCAATGTGAGCAACCAATTTGAACCCGGTGCAATCTATAAAGCTGAGGAAGGCAAGAGAAGTTTTACCGACCAGTGTTTCATTGATACGGCCAATGCTTGGGCTTCTTTGTTCAAGAACGGAGTTTTTGAGGATGGGGCTCTTGGCGTAGTTACCTATCCAGATGCCCGTGATCAGTATTTCTTTAACAGGAAGGCAGTTTTCTTCGCCACTGGATCCTGGCATGTAGGACCGACTTCTCCTTCTGATAACGAGATAGAAGGGACGGAAATCAAGAAGCAAAATGATGTGATTGGTATGACGATGTTCCCGCAGATGGGACCCAATGAGTTCAGAGCTACTACGGGTGTGGACCTGATGCTTGCCGTGAATAAGGATAGCAAGGAGCAGGATGCTGCAATGAAGTTCATCCAGTTCATGAGCATGGGTGATGGACAACAGCAGTGGATTGACTGCTTGCAGGGTTCTACTGTCGCAAACACCATCTCCTATAAAGGCAAGGTTGATGGCAAGTTGCAGCAACAGAGTATTGATGCCTTGAACAAATGGAACAGTGAAGCTATCGGTTCGAGAAAGTTGAAATATGCCGAATTGGAGAAGGCCCTTGTAGTTGCACTGCAGAATGTGGCAGCCGGTGCGGATGCGAAGACCGAGTTGCAAGCTGTACAGAATATCTCTGCTTCCATCAAGAGATAACAGGATTCAATGTATCGGTAACTGAGAATACCGTATAAAAGAGCATGGCAATCGGGGATTATGTCTCTGGTTGCCATGTTTGTGTTTACTGTCTTCTGGATAGAGATATGAAAAATAAGATCATACGTCATTCTCATTCCGGTTTCTGGACTGGGGACTTCGGTGGTTGATGTCCTTGTTTTTGACCGTGGAGGCAAATAAGACCTATGAGTTTTAGTATTCTTGGTTGGGATGTAACTGTCTTGCAATCATAACTTAATTTTTCAATGTTTTCTATCATTAATTAGTTAATTTATTTCAAGATAACTAATTCAGTTGTGAGCTTCATACCGTTACGTAACTTTTCAGAAATGCTCAGTTGAAATATCCTCTCTAATAATTACGGAGGAAGCATGGGAAAGTAACAAAATACATCAGGGATCTTGTCAATGACTATTACAATCGTCCCAGAGAGATGAGCGGAAAGAAATTCTGCAAGTCCAGGAAAATCAAGAAGTTTCAAATGGATTGAATGATTGAGTTCTATGGACAAAAGATGATGCCTAGACACAGTCATGGAGGTTTTTATCAATATGAATAAGCCTAGGACTCTTCAGGCAGGTTGAATTTCGGGACAAACCCCATTTTATTGAAGAGTTCGAGCTTCTTCTTCCTTTTGTTGCCGATTCTCCGGCTGTTTCCGTGGAGGCAGATCCTCATCCGCTTGGCCGCAATGAGTGCGTCGTAGGGGGAGAAGGTGGGGAACCAAGCTTCTTCAGGGCTTCCTTCATGCACTGGTGGATGAGGCCCGTGATGAGCAGTATGAATGCGAACTCCTCCTCATAATAGCCCTCGAGCTTCAGGCAACTGAAGGAGGCACCGTTCTTGATGAAGTCGTAGAAGGTCTCAGTCTTCCAGCGGTTCTTGTACTTCGAGTACACATCCTGTGCGGAAAGGCCTGAGTCCGTGTGCAGTACGATGACACCCCAGTAGTATGGTTTGTTCTTCTCCATCTTCTCTTTCGTGTAGCCCGCTTTCCCCAGTTCTCTGCACCGTAAGTAGTTGAAACACGTCTTTGCGTTTTCATTCATGTCCTTGTAGATGATGAGTCTATTGCCATCGGGGAATGCGGACTCCCGATACTGGACCATTGCGGTGTTCTTCCCGTGAGAGTAGAAAAAAAAGTCCCTAAGCTCCAGATTGGCAACCTCCCGGATGAGGTCATTCGTGTTCGACGGCACGGGAATGATGAAATGATTTCCGTTCTGGGAGAACATCCTAAGGTTACCCCTGTTGAAGAATCCCCTGCCCACTTGAAGAGTGTGTCCCTGAAGTCATGGTCCTCCACGAAGTCCTTGACGCTTTTCTTGTCCACGGGGGAACCCCTGAACATCCTCGAGCAGAGGAGCTTCTCTAATTTGACGTCATAGGCCTCGAGGAGATTCAGCCGGTCCGTCTTGATCAGCCCTTGCGTGTAGCCTGGTTCTGCAAGGGGGATCACCTGCCCGTCGACGGTGACCTCTCCCGAGCATTCCGCTATGAGTATCTTCTCAAAGAGCTCGATGCAGCTCTTTTTCTTCCCCAGGGAACTGAGGAGGTTCGACACTGCGGTTTCCCCGAGGGTGAACGAGTATGCCTTGTACTCAAGCGACAGCCATCTCTGTTCGAAGAACTTCCCACTTGATCCTTTTGTAGACAAAGCCGTCCGCATAAAGGATTATGGAGAAGGCATATATCTTCATTGCATTCTTCAGGGGAAAGGCCTTCTCAAGGTGCTCGATTACCGATTTTGACACCGCCACGGTGAGGGCGTACTGCCCATACTCGAGGTTCGTGATCCTCTCGGTGTCGATCTGGAGATATCTCGCATTTGGTGCAAGCCCCTTTCCGGGGATTATTTTCCCTATGCAGGTTCCTGTGGATGTTCCCCAGTTCCCGCTTGCGAGCTTTTTCGCCTTCTATTCATATTGGTAATATATCTATATTATTTGAAGGCTGTGCAAACTCTGCAAGTCCCTAATTTTCAGAATCGTAATGAATTAAAAAAATGGCACCTAGTCATATTGGTAAAAGACTAGATGACTGTGGCTAAAGTTCATGCCAAGACCTGTCCATGCTTTTCATTAAAGCAATTTGTGTTCTGGCTCGATCAAGGTTGTGCTCGGGCTTTTCAATTTGGTAATACACGTCACCATTGAGATAATCCGTTAGGAAACGGACAGCCATTATTTGGGTGATGTTCCTTCCGCTTTCCTTGATATTGGAAGTTTCGTCCTCAGTGAGGAAAGCCACGGCTTCCTGCCGGTATCCTTCAATCAAAGCATGATAAAGCCCTTTGTCACAAGCAACCTTGGAAAGGTCCTTCTCATCTTCAGCGGCTGTGTTCACTGCGGTCCGTATCATGTCCCCTGTATCAAAGAGGATGGTCCCGGGCATTACGGTATCCAGATCAATGATACAAAGAGCTTCTTTGCCATCTTCGCTGAAAAGCACGTTATTCATCTTTGTGTCATTATGAGTTACCCGGGTGGGGAAGAGACCTTTTTTCATTCCATCCCAGATTGCAAGTCCTCGTTGTCTGTTTTCTTCGAGGAACTCCAATTCAGGTCCCACAAGTTTCAATCTTCCCTTGCAATCAATAGTGCAGGCTTCAGAAAGTTGGGCGTAACGGAATGCCATATTATGAAAATCTGGAATTGTTATATGGAGTTTTCGGCCATCAAAATCTGAGAGTTGGTTTTGGAAAGCACCTACAGCTTGGCCAAAGAGAAAAGCCTGTGAACTTTCACAAATCGTATTGAAGGTGCGGACATGCTCGATATAACGGTAAACCCTCCAATACTCGCCTTCTTCGTCGATGAAGAAACGTTCCCCTGTCTTTGCAGGAACAAGGGAAAGGCAGCGTTGATCACAATTAACGAGATGCTTTATCTTGTTTTTGATATGATCTGTAACATATTGGATGTTTTCCATCACTTCTTCTGGATGGGAGAACACTTTCCGGTTGATATGCTGTAATGTATACTTCGTTGAGACTCCATTTGAAGTGAACGTACAGACAAACGTATTATTGATATGACCTTCGCGATTGACGTGAATCTCGCTTAGTTGTCCTTTAATGGAAAAATGACTGATTATATTCGAGATGTCCACGTTGTTCTCCCTACCACAAGATTGTAAGTCCGAACAAGTAGGGTTGTACATGAAGTTTATGGTAATTCGAATGGACAATTCTGCAATAAATGATATCATATCCTTATGGAAGGGCCGAAGCTTTTCTTTAATCCATTAGTCAAACAACTCATTGACAGTTTCTCATTCTGCTTTGATGTGAAAATAACTTTTTATTCTCTCAATCTGGAGGAATGGTTGGTTGGATATCATTCCGCCGCAAGCGACTATTGCACAATGATTCAATCCCAGTTAAAGATTCGCTATCGTTGTCTGCATCAGGACACCAGCATGTGCCAGCGTTGTAATAAGCTCAAGCGCCAGTTTTCCTATCGTTGCCACGGGGGACTTACCGAGGCGGTCTTTCCCATCATCATGGATGGGGGATTGGTGGCTTTTGCCATGATTGGTCAGTTTCGTATGACCGACACGCTTCCCTCTGATATGCTGAACCGATGGAAAAGCGCTGGTTTTGATGAGAAAGCACTAAAAAAGGCTTTTTTCGACCGTCCTTTTTTCAGCAGTGAACGGCTTGAGAAGATGCTCTATATTTTCTCCACCACATTGTTCTTTTTGATTAACACCCAGAACATGGCCATCAGGAAGACGGAGCTTGTTGAGCGGGTCCTCTCCTATGTGGATGCACATTTGAGTGAGCCGATTTCCATTGAGGAGGTCTCCCAAGCATTAGGCAAAAGCAGTTCCACAATAACTCATACGCTCAAGAACAAACTGGACCTGTCATTCAAACAACTGGTGATCTCTCAGAAACTGATGCGTTTTGACCGGCTCATTATGCACGATCCGGATCTCCCCATCATGCAGGCTTCAAGGATGGTCGGGTATGACGATGCCCTGTATTTCTCCCGTCTCTATCATAGCAAACGGTTTTCCACTCCAAGTGAATTTGTCCAGATGGTCAAGCAATCGCGACAAATGAATGAACTTGACACCCCTCTTTTTGTGCCTTGATTCTTTTGAAATGACATTGGGGGAAGTTCCTATGAATTGAGCAATTTCTTTTCCTATTGTATGGTGGTCATATGAAACTATTATTTGCCTCAGATATTCACGGCAGCGCCTATTACACCAGACTTCTTGTTGATATTTTTGCCCAAAGCAAAGCTGTGAAGCTTGTTCTCCTTGGGGATATTCTCTACCATGGACCAAGGAACGATCTTCCAAGAGAATACAATCCGAAATTGGTCATCGAAATGCTTAATCCGCTTGCTAAGAAGATTATTTGTATTCGTGGTAATTGCGATGCGGAAGTCGACCAGATGGTATTGGCTTTCCCGGTCCTTTCAGATTCGGCGTTCTTGTTCCTTTCTGAATTGGATGGAGCGACCATCTATCTTACCCATGGACATGTCTTGAATGAAGTGAATCCTCCCCCTATGGCAAAAGGGGACATACTCATATCAGGGCATACACATATCCCTGTTGCCAAGCAAGGCGAGTATGTGTTTCTTAACCCTGGTTCCGTCTCGATTCCCAAGGGGGGGAGCATTCCTTCCTATATGGAATATGAAGATAGGAGATTTGTCATCAAGGGCCTTGACGGGACAATTGTCAAGACTTTAACAATTGAGAAAAGGAAATCATGAGAAGGGAAAAAGAGACAAAACTGCTACGGATGTCACTTAGGCAAGCCGCAAAGGAAAGAAAGAGCGCATTGGTGGTATATATACTTTTGCGGGCCTTGGTAATAGTGTCGTTGGTGTTGCAAATCTTCAACAGAAACTATGAGAACGTGTTCCTGTGTTCCCTTACCTTGATATTTTTCACTATCCCTATGTTCCTTGAGCAAAAACTTCGCATTGAGATTCCTGATGTCCTTGAGATTCTCATCTATCTGTTCATCTATGCGGCGGCAATACTCGGGGAGATGAATTCGTTCTATGTCAGATTTCCTTTTTGGGATACCATGCTTCATACCATCAATGGTTTCCTTGCAGCAGCCATCGGTCTTTCTCTTGTAGGATTGCTCAACCAAAGCGAGAAGATCCTTTTCAAGCTCTCTCCCTTTTTTTTGGCAATCACTGCATTCTGCTTTTCCATGACCATAGGTGTGCTCTGGGAATTCTTTGAGTTTTTCATGGACCAGGTATTTCATACCGACATGCAGAAGGATTTCGTCGTTAACAACATCTATACCGTTGCCTTGGATGCAACTCACACTAACAGGGTCGTAGCGATTCCCCACATTACCAGTGTGACCATCAATGGAAAGGATCTCGGTCTTGGTGGATATCTTGATATCGGCCTTATCGATACCATGAAGGATCTTATAGTGAATTTCATTGGAGCCGCCACTTTTTCCTTTTTCGGATATTATTATTTCAAGCGCAAGGAAAAGGGTAAGTTCCTTAATTCTTTTCTGTTATATTCCGTTGCCGACAGGAAGGGGGAAGAGCAAGGCAAGACGGAACAATAACTGTTCCGTTCGCTTTGTAGCCCGTCCATGCAGTGGGTTTCGTAAAAATACATATTGACAAAATTCGATGTATTGCCTATATTCATATCGAAGAAAATGAATTTGAGGTGAAAAATGGCAAGTACCTATCAAGAGAATGCAAAAGTGTTCAGGGCTTTCTGTGACGAGAATCGTTTACAGGTTTTGGAATTGCTTCAAAGTGGAGAGAAATGCGCCTGTAAATTGCTGAGTGACCTTCATATCAGTCAGTCCACGCTTTCCCACCACATGGGGATTCTCTGCGATTCAGGCATT
>Ga0172378_10003145_pt1 | contig 15520 bp, 11 predicted proteins | sample GrowelOW332metaG_FD_119755 | JGI IMG/M metagenome (GOLD analysis project Ga0172378, IMG submission 119755) | Groundwater microbial communities from an aquifer near a municipal landfill in Southern Ontario, Canada - Pumphouse #3_1 metaG | ecosystem: Environmental > Aquatic > Deep subsurface >... | reverse complement strand
TTTTGAGAAAAATTGAAATACAATTTATATTTTTTAATTATTAAAGCTTTGTAACTTGTTCCATTGCAAGGCTTTATAGTCGGGATGACTGGGTTCGAACCAGCGACCCTCTGGTCCCAAACCAGATGCGCTACCAGCTGCGCTACATCCCGAATTGATATGGACGATGACGGGATCGAACCGCCGACAACCTGGGTGTAAACCAGGTGCTCTACCAGCTGAGCTAATCGTCCTTATCTTTTCAGATAACTCAAGTATATTACCAAAAACAAAGTTTTGTGTCAACTGTAAAACAGGGAGATTTTGAATTTTTTACAATTTTTTATAATGCATATGGGAGCTTCTAAAAACTGCGGCTTTTAGAGATGCCCATATAGATTAAAAGAACAGCTGGACTTTTTTACAACGAATATGTAGATCTTGATAATAAACTAAACTTTTATAGGGAGAGTAAAAAGTCAATAAATTTTCTTTATATGGCACAGTTTTCCTTGCTCACGATTTGAACTTGATAAAATAACATTGTTGAAACTCGATTTGTGATTTTGTCAGATCTCTAAAAAATAAAGAAAACGTCAGTAGAGGTCGGAATATCCTCTATTAGTCATTCAGTTAAAATTGAATCCGGCAGACTCCTTTCTGCTCTTGATGACACTTTCAAAAGTCCAACAAATCAGTGCTTGTGGGCAGTACAATTCTGCTTAAGTCTGATTCATTGGGTTTTAGCATTTAACCCGAAAAAAACTCAGGATAGCTAAAAATTATGATAAGCGCCTTATACGTGTTTGTCAATGATTGCACCAATTGTCATGTTTTTGAAATACACAAAATCTTGCTTAAAACTTAATATTTTCTACAAAAAATACAAAAAACATGTTATAATAAAAAAAATAAAGTAAAAATAGAGAGAGTTAAAATTATCAAAGGGTTACTTATGGAAAATGAAGAATTAAACGCTAAGAATTTATTGGATAATTTAAATGTTCCTGTAATTATGGCAAAAACTATTTATGATGAAAATCATAATCCTGTAGATTTTAAAATTATTTATGTAAACAATCAGTATGAAAAACAAACAAAAGGATATACAAAACCTGGTGAAACTGCGAGGGAGTTGTTGTCAACTTTACCTTCTGAAATTGATTGGATGGAAGTTTGCAATCATGTAATTACAACAGGCCAAACTTACGAAAATGATTATTTATCCAAAAGAATTCATGTCTGGTTTAATATGAAAATCCAAAAGTATAATGATGACTATTTGGTCTTCACTTTGACAAATGTTACAAATGCAAAAATCAAAGAGCGACATCTTGAATTTCTAGAGTCAAATGACAAGTTGACAGGTCTGCCAGATGGAAAAAAGTTCTTAAAACAGCTTGATTCATTCATTGCTTCAGCAGAAAAAAATAAAAAAAGCCTTGCTTTGGTTGTTGTAAATCTTGATGATTTGCAGACTATAAATGATTTTACAGGAAGGGAAGCAGGGGACGAAGTAATTGTAAAGAGCGGCAATATTCTTCAGAATATGGAAAATCCTTCAACTTATTCATATCGCCTAGACGGAGATGAATTTGCAATTATCAAGCTTGACATTAATTCAACAGAAGAAATTAAAGAAAATGCTTCTGAAATAAACAATGAATTTTCTAAATCTGGAGTAAGCGCGTCATTAGGCATTTCTGTTTATCCTTTGCATGATGTTAATTCAAGAGGACTTATTAAAGACGCTGACTTGGCAATGCATCATGTTAAAAACTGCAACAAGGGCAACTTTGCTATATTTGAGCCAAAGATGTATGAGAGTTTTATTGAGAAGTTACAGATTAAGAAAAAAATAGTCAGCGGGTTGGAAATGAATCAATTTCAACTTTATTATCAACCTCAGTTTTATTTAGGAAAACATACTCTTCGTGGATTTGAAGCGCTTATACGGTGGCGTGATGAAAATGGAGAAAACCATGCACCTTCTACTTTTATTCCTATTGCAGAAGAAACTAACACAATTCAAATACTGGGCAACTGGATTTTTGAGACAGCTGTTAAGCAATTAAAAGAGTGGCAAGATAAATATAATTTTGATGGAATACTTTCGGTTAATGTTTCTCCTATTCAGCTTCGTTCGCCTCAATTTGTCTCGCATATTAAAAGCATGGTGGAAAAATATAGCATTAAACGCAATTCTTTGGAGTTGGAAATTACAGAAGGTATTTTTATTTCTGACACAGAAAAAACTTCTGAAATGTTAAAAGAGCTTCAGGATTTAGGAATAAAAATTTCACTTGATGATTTTGGCACAGGCTATTCTTCGTTGCGCTATATTGGAAGCATGCCAATCAACACTTTAAAATTTGACAAGACTTTTATTGACAGTATTTCTGAAGGCAATGTTTTGAACATAGATTTGCTTTCTGCTCTTATTCCTGTAACTAAAAGGGCGGGCATGGAAACTATTGCGGAAGGCGTGGAGCATTCAGAGCAGCTTATGATTTTATCTGATATTAACTGCAACTGTGTTCAGGGATTTTTGTGGGGAAAGCCAATGCCTGTTGAAAAATGCAATGATTATCTAAATGGAAATGTTGCGTCGCTTGATTATTTAAAAGAGTAGCTAGAAGATTTTAAACATAATTACATTCCACGATGCAGGCTTTAGTAAAACCTCAAACTTGCCATTGTCGGATTCTACAAGTGGTGCGTTTACTGGCTTTACGGCTTCTGTGTTCTGTAAAGTGTTTCTTGCGCTTAAGTCATTTCCTGTAAGCTCTGTTCTGTAAAACATTCTTGTTTTTTCAAAGTTAAAAAGATTTATTTCGGTTTCTGAAGCTTCTGTTTTGCTTGTGTTAAGTGCGAACACTGTTATTTCGTTTTTTTCTTCATTGTAGACTGTTGCAAAAACAACTGCTGGAACTTCACCGTATTTCTCTGTGATTTTATTTTGAACATTTATGATTGGCTGCAATACTGTTCCTCTGCCAAACAAAGAAATGTCTTGGAATGGGAAGTATATTGCCTGTTTATAGCAGCCTTTTGCTGGCTCTGTAAAAATCAGAGAGATTACATTTATAAGCTGTGCAACACATGCAATTTTTACCCTGTCGCAGTGGTTTAAAAGAGTTATTGCCATGCCTCCAAATGTTAGTGCGTCTAGAAGAGAGTAGTGTTCCTCTAGAATACGCGGGGCAGTTACCCAAGGGTGCGGCTCTTTTATTTGCTGGTACCATACGTTCCATTCGTCAAAAGAAAGCATCATTGTTTTGCTGCTTCTTGCGTATGCTTTTACATAGTCGCATGTAGCAATGCTTGTTTTAATAAAGTTGTCCATTTCAAAAAATGAAGCTAGAAAGTCGTCGTCGTTGCCTTTGTTTTCAAAGTAGCGGTGTATTGAAAGGTAGTCTGTGAAGTCGTAAGTGCTCTCTAGAATTATTCTGTCCCATTCAGGGTATGTTTTCATGTGAGATGTGGAGCTTCCGCAGACAACTGTTTTTATAGTGCTGTCTGTGGCCTTCATAAACTTAATTGCCTCAAGAGCTTTTTTGCCGTAGTCATTTGCTTCCAAGTGGCCTACCTGCCATGAGCCGTCCATTTCATTTCCAATGCACCAGTATTTTATTTTATAAGGGTCTTTGTGTCCGTTTTTTATTCTTAAGTCGCTCCAATAGGTGCCGCCTGGAAAGTTGCAGTACTCAACCATGTCGCCTGCGTCTTGAACAGTGCCAGTGCCCATGTTGACGGCCCCTAGTATTTCTGTTCCTGCTTTTTTTGACCAGTCGTAGAATTCATCAATTCCAATTTCGTTTGGCTCTATTGAATACCATGCACGGTCTAGTCTTTTAGGGCGGTTTTCTTTTGGACCAATTCCATCCTTCCAATTGTAGTTTGAAAGAAAATTACCGCCTGGGTAGCGTATAAGTGAAATATTCAAATCTTTTACAAGTTTTATAACATCGCTACGGAACCCATGGCTGTCTGCGTCTGGATGAGTTGGCTCGTAAATGCCTGTGTAAATTGATCTTCCTAGGTGTTCTACAAAAGAGCCAAAAAGATTTATGTCAGTGGTGCCAACTGTGAAATCTTTTACAACTGTAACTTTTGTCTTCATAAAATCTCCCACTTGTTTTTACCAGGAAAGGGGCATTTGCCGGAATAGTTATGCGCCCTGAACGCAACGTATGAGCCGCATTCTGCGCAAAGAATCTCTGCCTTGAGGGACGGACATTCGCTGCAAATTTGAAGCCTTCTTTTATATTCAACCTCTGGTGTTGTAACTCCTTCAGTATAAGCCATTTTTGAAACAATTTCTTCAATTTTTTCTTTAGTGGCCTCTGACTGAAGTTTTCTAAGTTCGCACTCAGGACAGAAACTCTTTTGCTCTTCCATAATTTGTTACCTGCTTGTCATTCCGACCGAAGTGCAGGAATCTCTTCTGTAAGAGATTGCCACTTTGTTGCACTTCTCGCAATGACACTTTGTTGAAGCTTTAAGCGTACACAACTACTGACGCAACGGAATGTGACGGCATGTCTATTGCAACTGTCTGGCCGTCAACAATATTTGCGGAAAGTGTTTTTTCAACAACAGCGTCTCCTTTTTCAAAAGTGTTGCATGAGTTCATCTTGTCGCCTGTAACAACTGTTGCCTCTGCTTTTTGTATAGAGCCTTTTAAATTAGCAAAGCTCACTTCAACATTCTTAGAAGATTCGTTGTCTGTGTTAACAACAGTGACAAGGTATTTTGTTTTTCCAGACTTTTCATCTTTTTTTTCTGAAGCAGAAACGCTAAGGCCTGGAACCACAAGATCTTTCTCTTGAATACCAGAAGACGCAGAAGCAAATGTTGTTCCTAAAAGTGTCGCTCCCATGTGCCCTTTGTACATGTGGAAAATATGATAAGTTGGAGTAAGAACCATTTTGTCGCCCTCTGTAAGAACAGGTGACTGCAATACGTTAACAGCCTGAGCAATATTTGTAATTTTTACACGGTCAGAATGATTGTTGAATATATTAAGGTTTATTCCTGCGACAACAGCGTCAAGAACAGAATTCTGCTGATATAAGAAGCCTGGGTTTGTTCCTGGCTCGCAATTGTGCCAGCATCCCCATTCGTCAACAACAAGAGCAATTCTTTTTTGAGGGTCGTACTTGTCCATGACTTCACCATGACGGCGCACTAGGTCTTCCATGCGGAATGTGTTTTTTAGAACTTTGTACCACCCCTCGCTGTCAAATTCCGTTGCTGAACCTTTGTCCTGCCATGTTTTTTCAAGAGTGTAGTAATGAAGTGAAAGTCCGTCCATAAGCCAGTGCGCATTCTTCATTACAACATCTGTCCAGTTGTAGTCATCGGAGTTTGCTCCGCCTGCAATTTTAAAAATCTTGTCCTTGCCGTATTGTCTTACAAATGTCTGGAATCTTCTGTACAAGTCTGCGTAAAATTCAGGCCTCATGTTGCCACCGCAGCCCCAGTTTTCATTTCCAACGCCAAAGTATGGGAGCTTCCACGCCTCTTTTTGGCCATTGTCTTTTCTAAGGTTTGCCATTGGTGATTCGCCAGAGAATGTCATGTATTCAATCCATTCGTCCATTTCTTGAACAGTGCCGCTTCCCACGTTTCCACAGATGTACGGTTTGCAGCCAAGCTCGTCGCACAGGCCCATAAACTCGTGTGTGCCAAAGCTGTTGTCTTCCACAACGCCGCCCCAGTTTGTGTTTATCATGCGCTTTCTGTTTTCCTTAGGCCCAATGCCGTCCTTCCAGTGGTATTCGTCCGCAAAGCATCCACCCGGCCATCTTAAGTTTGGTATGTCTATGTTTTTAAACGCCTGCAGAACGTCTTTTCTATAGCCGTTGATATTTGGAATAGGGGAGTCTTTTCCTACCCAGAAGCCTCCGTAAATGCAACGGCCTAGATGTTCTGAAAATTGACCATAAATGTCAGGGCTTATAGTTGATTTTTTGTTTTTTGTATCAACAATAATAGTTTCCTTCATAGTTGTCTCCTTTGAAGATTATAACTGCCTGCTCTTTAATTTGAAGAGGCAAAGTTATTTTATAATATGAATTTATTGTATCATTGTTTATTGATATGTGCAACATATTTATTTGATAAATATCATATAAATAGGATAAGGAATTTTCCCGATGTATTTTTATTCCTATTTTTCCTCAAAGTATGAGCGAAGGATAATTCCCTGGTCGTAGTTGCCAAAGCCTTTTCCAAATATGTTCATTCCGCCCATGTGCTCAGCGTCATCCTTTACACCAATTTTTACACGGATTGAATGATGCTCGGAGATGTGCAAATCAGCAAGCTTTACTTCGGAAATCTTTACGCCGTCTACAAAGCTGCCTTCGTTTGTAACAGAGAAGTGCTTTAAAAGTCCGTACTGTGAGCCTTCAAGCTTCCACCAGTTAGGTGTGTATTTTCCGCGTTTGTCTCCATAGTCGCCTGGAGAAACCCAAGTGCCAATTTCAACTTTGTTAATCCAAATTGTAATGTCAGAAGGCCAGTTGGAATTTGTGCCAGGTGTTTCTGAAGAAAGCTCCATGCTAACTTCTAACTTGTTCAAGTTCTTCTGGTCGTACATTGTGTTGTTTGGAAACTTGTATTCAAAAGTGCCGCTTCCGCACCATAAAAGCCCAGCCTTCATGCGTTCTGGGTTAAGGAAGGAGTCCGGTATGTCCAAGAATCCAATTATGTGCTCAGGTGAGCAAAGGCCGCAAGGGGCGGTGACATGGCAGTCTGTGAAAATACCAATAGGCATTTCTATTTCAAGGAAGTTGTCCTCAGAATTTTTTGTTTCTGGAAATTGAATCAAAAGCTCATGGAAAGAAGGCCTGCAAAGTTTCTGATTTCCTTTTTTAGCTTTTACTGATTCTGTGACAATAAGACCTGCGTCTTCTAGAATTGAAATATGAGTTGCGACAGTTGACTGCGGCAGCTTCAATTCATCGGCAATTTCATTGATGTTTAACGTTTTTTCACGTAACAAATTTAGCATCTGAATACGTGGCTCTGATGCGAGGGCCTTAATCTTTTTAATATCTTCCAAAGGGTTGATAACTAATGTTGAATCTACTTCTTCCATATTTCCTACTTTAACGATATTTATTGATATTGTCTATCCTTATTTTCTTTTATTCCTAAAAAATTTGAAATAAAATAAAAGACCATTCATACAGGCAAAGTCTAGAAAAAAATCGGCCTATAAAACTTACAGGCCGATTCAATTAGGAGGTATATTTTTTAAATTATTAGAATATCAAACCGCCATCCGCAGCAGATAGCAAGCTTGCTAATCACAATTATTTTACCTCGTCAATTTCAATTACTGTCACCGACGAAGGCTTTACTGTATATGAAAAGCTAGATGAAATATTTTTCACAGTCTCTGTAACAGGAGATACTGCAGTTGGATTTTTGAAGCTGTTCTCGTCTGTAGGTTTTCCTGTTATATAAACTGCTGTTCCTGTAGAAGAAAGGGCAGGAGAACCAGTTAAGTTAATGTCCACCTTCTGCTCTTTTTCAGAAATGTTAACAATCTTAACATAGATTTTTCCGCTGTCTGTTTCTCCAACATGTGTGTAAATTGGGTCAAAGCTCATTGCGTCGCGGTATTCGTGCATAAGAAGTCCGTCTAGGTAGCATTTGTAAGAGTCGCCTGTTACTTCAATCTTAATGTCGTACCAAGTGCCGTTGTTCAAAGTAAGGACCTGTGAAGTGCCAATTGTTGTTCTTCCAGCGAGCGTTCCTTTTTCTATTACAGACTGTGTGTTGCCCCAGCCGCCCATGTTCCACCAGTACAAGTTTTTGCCCTTTATGCCAAATGAAATTAGGAATCCTTCTGCGCCTGTTGTTTTCATAGCCTTTAAATTATAAGTGTAGTTCTTTATGTTCTGAACTTTATCAGCGTTGTCTAAAGAAGCAAATGCTGGAGTTCCGTTAGCATCGTTTTGCAAAATAACGCTGCCGTCGTTTGACCAGTCGCCGGTTGATTCTGTGAAGTCAGTTATGTTGCCATTGCTTTTGTTTGAATCATAGATGACTTTTCCTGAGTCGTTGTCTGTAACAGTGATGTCTTTGAACTGAGCGGAAGTTGCCCATGTTCCAATTCCAACTGTTCCTCCAATGCCTTTTGCTTCTTCGTTTTTTGAAGAAGGCTGTACTAATGATGAGGAAATTGTCCTGTCGCTTTTGTGCGTCATAAAGAGCTGCTGAACGTAGTAGTTTGGAGAAAGATAAACGTCGTGGTTGTTGAACCAGATCATATCTGGCGCCCACTGGCTTTTTCCTTCAAACGCAAAGAGTGGAGCGTAAGATGCAATTTCAACTATGTCTCCGTTCTTTTCAATTGAAGTCATGTATGCGGCTTCTGTTATTGCGGCATAAAGAGAGTTGCGCTTGTTGTCGTCCCAAGAGGCGTATTCACCAATGAAAACTTTTGGCTCGTCTTTTCCACGTGGATAAAAGCTCAAGTCTTCATAGCGTTTCTGATTTGTTAAAAACCATGATGAAGGGCTGTAGTAGTGCTCGTCAACTAAATTAACAATGTCTGAAGTTGCGTCCTTCTTTTCCCAAGTGCGCACTTTGCTCCAAGTGTCGTGGAATGTCTGGTCGCTAGGGAAAGCTCCTGCTGAAATTATAAGCTTTATGTTTGGATATTTTGCCTTGACTGCTTTTGCAATAAGCTCGTATCTTTCCCAATAGTGCTGCCTTCCGTCTTCGTTGCCAATTCCCAAGTAGTTCAATTTAAATGGCTCAGGGTGTCCTGCTTCCGCACGTTTTTTGCCCCATTCGCTTGTCGCGCTGCCAGTTGCATATTCAATAAGGTCAAGAGCGTCCTGAACATAAGGGTCCATCTTGCTTATTGGAACATCAGCGTCGTTGTTGTTTTCTCCCTGCCATGAAATGCCGCAGTTTAAAATTGGAACAGGCTCTGCATTTAAATCTTCGCACAGTCTAAAGTATTCATAGAATCCAAGGCCAAGGGACTGCTGGTAGTTCCAGAAGTTGAAGTTTTCTGTTCTCTCTTCAACAGGCCCAATTGAATTTTTCCACTGGTAGCGGTCTGACATGTAGCTTCCCTGGACAATACATCCGCCTGGAAATCTGATGAAAGCCGGGTGAAGCTCTTCAAGTTTTTTTGCCAAGTCCTCGCGAAGTCCGTTTGGCTCGTTTTTGTAGATGTCAGCCCTGAATAATGAAACAAAGTCAAAGTCAACTGTTCCAAGTGTGTCTGCGCAAAGAGCAAGCTGCCCTGTTGTGGTTGTTTCTACAGGCACAATATTGAATGTGAATTTTTTCCATTCCTTGCCAATGCCTTCTATTTTTGTTGTGTATGACTTAGAGCCTGCTTTTATGTCGCCAGCTGAAATTGTAATAGAAGAAACGCTTGCGTCTGTTGAGCGTATGTAGACAGAGCCTGGGTATGTTTTGCCTTTTTCAAAATACATGCCGCCGTAGCCTTTGTTAGCAATGCCGTCTCCTGCCTGCTTTACTGCAAGTGTTGCATAAGTTGTGTTCTTTTCATTCAAAGGATTTGTCTTTGCGCCCTTTACGCGAGACTTTGCTTTTGTTCCATTTAAGTTCACGTTGTACCAAGTGTCTGTTGGCAGCCTTTTAGACGCCCTGAATTCAAATGAGCGGTTCTGCACCATTTCTGCATAAAGGCCGCCGTCAGCCGCGTAGTTGATGTCCTCATAGAAAATGCCGAACAAGTTCTTGCTTACTTCTGTCTTTGGTTTTAAGAAGTCCGCGTTTAATTTTGCATTTGATTCTGCGTTTGAAGAGCAGACTATTCCTGTTGCTAATAAAGTTGAAATCATAATAAGTTTTCCTTTTTTCATTATATCCTCCTGCTTTAAGCGAATAATTTAATATAGTTTAATACAATAAAAGTTGATATAAACAGATAAAACTTCGGAAATATCAGCCTTTCAATATAATAATGGGGTATAAACACGTGTTTGTCAAGGAAAATATCGGAAAAAGTAAATAAATATCAAAAATAATTGTTGACAGAAATATGAAAGTGGTCGTATGATGATATTATAATCAAGAAAAAGAGATAAGTATTTACTTAAATCGTTAATGAAACGTGTTGATGATTATAGTGAATAAAGTGTATCAAAAGTTCTTGAAATAAATGATATTGAAACTTCAATGACAGATGTTGTTTGAAGTTCCAAAAATTAATTAATGTTTTTCCAGAGGAGGAAATGAACATGAAAAAGGTAAAGTTCATTCTTGGTGTTGTTGCACTTCTTGCTGCGGGACTTGCAATGACTGGATGCGACGGGTTGACGGCGATTAACAATGACGATTTGTATGTGGCTCCTGATGCTGAAACAATAAGTGTTGGACTTGGTGGAGAAAACACTCTGAATGTTTCTCGTGTTGCTGTGAATGGAGCAACAGACAGTTCCTTAGTTGATAATGACTTTAAGCCTTCTGCATGGAATGCAATTAGTGAATTTATAACTGTGGACTTAGCTGCTGGCGATTATGTAGAATATACATTTACTCAACCAACACAATCTTCAAATGCTTGGGAAACATGGGCTTTGGCTTTTTATGATGATAATAACAACGGCAATTTTCTACGAGCAGACGCTTGGTTAAATAGTTCAACAGATGCAGGATTTGGTATTGGTTTATGGGGAAATGGTGGAGCTACATCAAGTGCTGAGTTTAGCAACGACTACACGTATTCAACAGCTGGTTCAATGTTGCCAACAAATGCTACTGTTGTGTTAAAAGTAGCTTATGACGGAACAAATGTAACAGTAACAGAAACTGTAAATGGAACTCTTGCTCAAACTGTTTCTTCAGCAAATTGGTAAATTTAAGGAGTAAAAAGATGAAATTAAATAAATTGATTTTAAGCGCAGCGTTGGTAGCTGCGGGCACACTTGCTACAGCACAGACTGTTAGCTTCCACGGATATGAAGACTATTCTTTCTTCCCAGGAGTGCAGAGCTTTACAACAACAAGCGACACTGACATTTGGAGCTACACAGATGTTTATGCTGATGAAGGCTCTTGGTACAACGGCCGCACAGAGCTGAACGCAAATGTTACAGCCGCAAACTTCCAGTTCAATCTTGGAGTTCGCCTTAACTCTTCTTTAGGCTCTTGGTATGATCTTTATAGAGATCAAGTGGCTTATGATAGTACAAAAGATGCTATTTATAATTCAACTTTATTCCATCAGGGAAATATGACTGTTTCTTTCTTTAATAATCAGGTAAAGGCTTACCTTGGAAAATTTGAGGAATGGAACCTTGACTATGTTTACAACGGCTACCAGTTTGGCGGACAGGAAATTCTTGAACTTGCAAGCCGTGACGTAGGGCAGCACTTTACTGCTGTTGAAGTTTCTCCTTATAAAATTCCGGGCTTTAAAGCTTTAGTAGGTGTTCCAATTATTCCAACATCAGGAAACGGAACAACAATGGTTGAATACAACAACTGGAAGAACCTTTGGAGAACAGCAAAACTTGCCGCTCAGTACAAGGTTCAGGCTCTTAACCTTACATTCAACTTTGGCTTCCGCCCAGGACTTTACTGCACAAGCTATACATATACTCCAGCAACGGACTTTTCTACAACAAGCGTTTGCGGTGAAGGCTACCTGCAGGCAGATATGCCATCAATTATTCCTGGTGTAAAGCTTAACGCAACTTATGACATGCGCTACCGTTACAATACAACAGTTGAAAAATGGACAACAGCACATTGCTTTGATGTTTCTGGACAATTCTCTCCACTTGGAAATGTAACAGTTAACTTTGAAAACAGAACTGGCTACGCTGCGGCTCATTATGCTGCTACAAACGACGTTGTGTTCCACGAATGGGCAGGTGCGGGCGCTGCTTACAATATTCCAGGCACTTCTTATGTTGCAGGCTTGACATTGAACGGAATCTACGCACAGGACACAAATGGAACAATCTTTGCTGGCGGCGGAATGTCCTCTGCTGGAAGAATCTACTGGGACTTGACAGTTGACGGAATGCCTTGCGCTGCAAACCCAACAAGCGGTTCTACTGGACGCTACATTGTGGCTTATGCTTTCCCTTCATTCCAGAAGAATTTCCAGAATGGCTACGTAAAGAGCGGTGTTGAGCTTCAGTACTCTCGCTTCTCTTCTGCAAACACAACACAGTGCGTCGCATGGCGTGTTCCAATGATGTTCTGCTTCTGGTTCTAGAAACTGAAAAATACATCCATGTATTTTTCAGTTTGGTACGAATTGCATTGCAATTCGTAGTATTATAAGAGCGCGCGTACGTCACTTCGTGCCGTTTGCGTAAAAGGAAATTATTGACGTTTGCGCTTGCGCGCATGGGCATCCTTGCGCTTACTTGGAACAAATTAGAAAATGTTTCCGTTCGCTGAGCTTGTCGAAGTGAACGGATGCTTGTTTTTTGTATTTTATTTATGGAGGCAATTATGAAAAAAATTACAAGTTGCATATTGGCAACTGCTCTGGCTATTGCTTTAACTGGATGTGTTTCTGGCGGCACTGCTGCTAAATCAAATCTCGCAACAAAATCAATTGACCCGGCCGCAGATCCTGGCGTTGTAGGCTACTACACTTTTGATGAAGAAGTTACAGACAATGAAGTTGTTGACCATTCAAGCTCTGCGCTTGATATTTTTAGCGGCGCAATGGATGGCTCGGTTACAGTTGAAGGCGTCAAGGGAAAAGCTTTGCAGTTCAACGGAAACGATGAATATTTAACATTGGACCAGTCAGCTCTAGAGGGCGACGGATTTACATTTGCCGCTTGGATAAAGGCTGACATGTGGACAACATGGGCACGCTTCTTTGATATTGGCGACACAAAAAAAGATGTGTTCATGGGTGTAGACGGCAGGCAGGCAGGCACTATAGGACTTCGTGAAGAAAGCAGCCAGGCACAGGTTAACGCACCTCTTCCAGAAATGGGAGTTTGGACACATGTAGCAGGCTCTTTTGGCGATGGAAAACTAAAGCTTTATGTTGATGGCGCAAAAGTTCAGGAAATTATTTGCAATGTGACACCTGCTAAAGTTGCGGCCACAGCTCAGGGACTTTATGTTGGTCGTTCTAACTGGGCAGATCCATTCTTCAAAGGACTCATGGATGAAATTGTAATTGCAAAACGTGTTCTAGCTCCAGAAGAAATTGCATATCTTGCACAGCAGAACGCTCCTGCAAAAGCAGAAAAAGTTGACCTTACACTTTCTGCAAATCCATTCACAATTACAGAAGATTCAGGTGTTGTAGGATATTACACATTTGATGAAGATGTTAAAGACAATGAAGTTGTTGACCATTCAGGCTACGGTCTTAATGTCTACACAGGCGCTCTGGAGGCTTCACAGGTTGTTGACGGCAAGAACGGCAAAGCCCTTAACTTCAACGGCGAAGATGAATATCTTACACTGGAAAGCGATGCAATGGGCGGCGACGGACTGACAATTTCTATGTGGATAAAGCCAAACGTTTGGAACGCATGGGCACGTATATTTGACTTGGGCGACACAAAAGAGGACCTTTGGCTTGGCACAGACGGCGGCGTTTTAAGATGCGACTGTATTGGAACAAGTGGAAATGTGACTCTTGCAACAAGCCTTCCTAAGATTGGCGAATGGACACATGTTGCTCTTACCTTGGGCAACGGAGAAATCTGTCTTTATGTCAACGGAAACCTTAAGCAGAAGAACGCGACAGGCGCAACTCCGTCTAGCATAGGAGCAAATGCAACAGGCCTTTACGTTGGCCGCTCTAACTGGGCAGATCCATTGTACAATGGTCTTATGGACGATGTTTTTGTGGCTTCCCGCGCATTCTCTGCGGAAGAAATTGCGTCTGTATACAAAGGCATTAAATGAAGGGAAGTAAAAAATACATCCGTGTATTTTTTACTTCTGCACGAATTGCAAAGCAATTCGTGCTACTGTAAGAGCGCACCTCGTGTGCTTACTTGGTGCAAACAAGTAATGCATCCGTGCGCTCTTAACGTAGCACAAACAATCGAAATCAAAAAAAATTAAGTATAAAAATTTTAAAAATAAAAAAAGTTATTTCAAACTAAAAGGAACAAATTATGAATATAACAGACATAACATCAGAAGATGAAAAAAAGCCCTTGATTTTGCAAAGGGCAGATCCTTACGTATATTTTCACAGCGACGGATATTATTACTTCACCGCGTCTGTTCCTGAATACGACAGAATAGAAATAAGAAGGTCATGGTCAATAAAAGGCCTTTCAGAAGCAGAGCCTGTAACAATTTGGAGAAAGCACGCAAGCGGTGAAATGTCGTATCACATTTGGGCGCCAGAGCTTCACTTCATAAACAACAAATGGTACATATATTTTTCAGCCGGCAGGTCAGAGAGCCCATGGTGGATTAGATCATTTGTTCTAGAAAACGACAGCCCCGATCCTTTTTGCGGCAAATGGAAGGAGAAAGGATTGTTAAAATCACAGTGGGATTCCTTCATGCTTGACACAACAGTCTTTGAAAACAAAGGAAAGCTTTTTGCAGTGTGGGCACAGAAAAGAGAAGAGCGCACAGAAAATTCAGCGATGTTTATTGCGGAAATGGAATCTCCAACAAAATTAAAACTTCCACAGACATTGCTAACATACCCTGAGTACGACTGGGAATGCAAAGGCTTCAAAGTGAACGAGGGAGCCGCTGTGTTAAAAAGAAATGAAAAAATCTTCATAACATTTTCAGCAAGCGCCACTGACTCAACTTATTGCATGGGACTTCTTTACGCAGATGAAAACTCAGACTTAACAAAAAAAGAGTCTTGGACAAAACTAGACACTCCAGTTCTTACAACAGACGCAAAGACCGGAATCTACGGGCCGGGGCATAACTCCTTTACAACAAGCAGGGACGGCAAGGCAGACTATTTAATTTATCATGCCAGACAATACGCAGACGTTGACTTGTCATTCGCTCTTTATGACCCAAACAGGCAGACTTGGGTAAAAAAAATCAATTATGACAAAAACGGATTCCCTGTATTTCAATAAAATGTCTTTTAAGAAGAAAACTAGAAAGTTTAATATGAATAATATAAGAAACTGTTAAAGTTGATAAATAAGTATCTTATTTGATAATAAATCATAAAACTGAAAAAAATACAGAAATAATTTGCTTTTATTAACTTTGTGGTTTATTATGAATTTGAAAATCAAGAAAAGTAGATAAATATCATAAACTATAATTCTTGATATAAATAAAGTGGATTCTTTAAAGGAGGAAACCATGAACAAAAAAATTACTAGAAGTGCTTCTTTAGTTGCGGCTCTTTTAGTTGCGGCGGCTCTTGTATTTACAGGCTGCCCAAGCTCAACTGATGAAGAGGTAACTTTGTCATCAATTTCTGTTGACGCAAGCAGTGCAACAACAACATACACTGTTGGCGACACATTCTCGTCAGACGGAGTTGTTGTAACTGCAACTTATTCAGACAGCACAACTGGAACAATTGCAAACAGCGAATGTACAT
>Ga0172378_10003142_pt1 | contig 15522 bp, 13 predicted proteins | sample GrowelOW332metaG_FD_119755 | JGI IMG/M metagenome (GOLD analysis project Ga0172378, IMG submission 119755) | Groundwater microbial communities from an aquifer near a municipal landfill in Southern Ontario, Canada - Pumphouse #3_1 metaG | ecosystem: Environmental > Aquatic > Deep subsurface >... | reverse complement strand
ACTTTTTGAATATTTAATTGTCTAACTTAAAAATAATTGACATGTATCAATTAGTAATACAAAAAAGAATAACAATTAGAGAAAATGAAGTTTTGGCTGAATATCTAGATGAAGTTTCTCAGGAGCCATTACTAACTCCTGAGGAAGAAGTAGAGCTAGCTAAAAGAATAAAAATGGGAGATAAAGAAGCTCGAAATAAATTAATTAAAGCCAATTTAAGATTTGTCATATCTGTAGCAAAACAATTTTCTCAGACAGGATTACCATTGACTGATTTAATTAACGAAGGTAATATAGGTTTAATAAAAGCAGCAGAAAAATTTGATGAGACAAAAGGTTTTAAATTTATTTCTTACGCGGTATGGTGGATACGACAAGGTATAATACAAGCTTTGTCTGAGCATGGTAGAATAATTAGATTACCAGGAAACAAATTGACATTAATAAATAAAGTAAAAAATGCTTATAATTTATTAGAGCAAATTAACTCGAGACCTCCTACAATAGATGAATTATCTGATATGACAAAATTATCACCAGATCAAGTAAAAGAATTATTAAATTATGTGGATAATAATGTAGATTCATTAGACAATACCATAAGCGAAGAAAGTGAAAATACTATTATAGATTTTATCCCTAATCATAATTCTCCAGCTCCAGATACAAATTTAGAGCAAGAATCTTTAAAAATAGAAATACAACGTATTTTACAAATATTACCAATACGTGAACGACAAATTATCAAATACTATTATGGACTTGATGGTACTCATGCATTAAGTATTGAAGAAATAGCTAAACGAATGGATTTATCTACTGAGCGTGTAAGACAAATAAGAGATAAAGCATTAAGAAAACTTAAAAATAATAAAGAAATTAAATTGCTGAATCAATATATTAATTAAAGGAATAAATTTAAGATATTTTAGTTAGTTCATTTCTTTTTTATACCAATGCAACCAATAATAATTGGCGGTCAAAATTGCGGCATAAGCCCACACTGGGTAAGCAATTTTATCAGTATCTAAAAAATTATTTAGTAACCCATGCAAAAAATAGGCTAAAAGTGCAATAGTTACTGAGAGCACTATCATGCTTCTATTAGTATCTAACTTTTTCAATTTAAAAAACAATCTAAAACCAGTAACAAAAAGAGAAATTACTATTGCAATAACGGTCAGCATACCAGGAATACCAGTTTCGGATAAGGGACCTAGAAATTCGCTATGTGCATTGCCTTTAGTGCCAGTATTTGTACTAATATATGTTTGATATTGAGGTAATTGATATGGAGCATAGATAAATTGATATGTTCCGGGGCCGCTACCTACTACTGGATGATCTTGAGCTATTCGAATAGCTGATACCCAACGATTTATTCTCTCAGTATTGCTCAGATCTGTACTGATATTAGTAATAGAGCGAACGTGGGATGTTGCGTCTTTTCGAGAAACATTAGGATTTCTCTCCATTTGAAACATTATTGATTGGTAATTTATAAAAAATAAGGTAAATATTATCACTAAGCCTAATAGAACGTATCTAAATTTAATACCTAATAAAATAATAACCCCTACTACTAATGCTATTGCAGTACTAACCCAAGCAGCTCTACTAGACGATAATATCAGCCCTAGAGTCAATACTAAAAAACAAATAAAATAAAGTATACGATTATTTAAATGATTTGTTTTATTAAATGTTTGCATAAAAGCAAAAGGTATTATTAGAGATAAAGCAGCTCCGTATATAGTATGATCCCTATAAAATGGTTGAGATACCAGATACGACATCTTAAAATCAAAATTATATCCTGCATGTTTAATAACTGCTATTATCACTATTATAACTAATGAGAATAAATATAAGTTTAAAAATATATTTTGGTATTTTATATCTTTGAAAAATACTGATACACCTAAGAAATATGCAGGTATCATTAACCACGCATGAGCTAATACAAATTTCCAAGAAACTACCGGTATTTGACTAAAAAAAGCAGAAAATACTAGCCAAACAAAATATATTATTATAGTAATAGTGATAGAATGCTTAGAATAACCAATAGGTGAATTATTAGATATAAATCTATACAGTGCCAAAATCAACAATCCTAATAATATAGGTTCCGATGGTATTGACAAAGCTAAATTAAAATCTATATTTTCAATAGTAATAGAAAAAGGAATAATAACTGCTAAGGCCAAAAATATTTTTTCGTAAGAAAAAAAATAATAATAAAGCAATAATAATAAAAAAGGTATTAGGGCTACATAATAGAACTCATAACCCATGGCAATAGTATTAACAACAGCTAAAATAATAGCTGATAAAAAAATCCAAAATATAGTTTTATTAGGTATTGTTTTTTTAGATTTATCTAGCACTATATTTTAATTTTTTCTTATATTTCTCATAATTTTCATAAAAAATCAAACAGACCAGCGTGAGGACAAAAGCAGCTAAAGCAGAAACTACTACTATCAACCAACGAACAGGATATGCTTTGCGGTCGGGTGGATATGCATATTCTACTACAAATTTTTGAGGTATTTTACTGAATGCATCTATTTTAGCCTCATCATATTTCTGTTGAAATTCTATTAATCTTCTATTTAAAAGTGCTAACTGTTCATTTATTTGTTTATATAAAGCTCCATACTTAGTGATAGTATCTAACTGAGCTTGCAATATATTGACAGCATGTGCGTTGCCTCTACCTATCTCTCTACCAATAGCTTCGGTTAATCTCTCTACTTGTAAATTATAATCGCCTATGCCTTTTTGATTTAACCATTTTAGAGAATCTTCTTTTTGATTGATTTGCTGTTGTATTTCTAGATATGTCCCTTCTACTATTTTGAAACCTTCAAGGGCTCGTTGACGTTGAATTTTTAATTTCGTACTATCATATAACTCTGCAATAGTATTGGCTATATTAGCTGCTAATATTGGATCTTCATCTCTTACTTTTATCTCTACAGACAAATATTCTGTCCTGCGAAATTTTATATTACTCTCATATTCTTTATATAAAGCTGTTCGAGCATATTTATATTTAGGATCTATTTTCCAATGATTAGCTAAGTCAAATTTTTTAATAATGGTATCGCGTATTTCATTTGATTTCAATATCTGTATCATTTGTTGTGCTTGCTCTTCTTCGCCAAATTGCAATATATCTTCTCTGCCACCTTGATCGGTTATTAATGCTTTGGATATAGCATTACTCCTAGTCGGGAATAGCGTAACCTTGGCTTCATATTTTTCCTTTATTAATAATGATATTATAGCTGCTATTATAGCTGCTACTAATGTGGTAATTATCAATATTTTTCTCCATTTAATGAAAAATATAAAAAAATTACTACTGTCAAAATTTACTTGTTCATCAATAGATGGTTTGAAATCTTCCATATTTAAATTTTTATTAAAAGCAAAATTAATAGAAAATTAAAACATATTATAAAATTTACAATAATAGAAACCCAAAAATCACAAATAATTTGATTTTAAAAAAGGAATGTAAAAGATTGATGCTGAAATAGTTGCAATTTTTTATAATAATATTATTCCTCTTCATCAAAAAATTCTTTGAAATCTGGATAATCTGGCCATAGGTCATCTATACCTTCAAATTCTTTTTCTTCATCTTCTATTTCTAAAAGATTTTGTATTAATTCAGGAGGAGCACCAGTTCTATATGCATAGTCTAATAATTCTTCTTTTGTTGCTGGCCAAGGAGCATCTTCTAATTTAGAAGCTAATTCTAATGTCCAATACATAAAATTTTTCTTTTAAAAATAATTTGCAAAGATATATTTTTTTTTTAAATAAAAAAATTAATAAATTTTCGTATAAACAGCATTGATAGTATCAATAGTATTTCCATCATTTACAATATAATCAAAATTAATAGTAGTCTTATTATTTTGCATAAGCCCACTACCACGAACATTTATAGAGTTATTACATGTCAATTGTGAAGGAATATCAACAGCGAGGTCATTGACAATTGCTCTAACAATTTCATTGTTACCAAATTGGTGGAAATTATAAATATTTATATAATTCAATGTAGTGCTATCTATCTTTATCACTACATTATAAGCAAAACCAGTATTTATTTCTTTGCATTTCCACGTGCCTGCGAAATATTCTCTTAGATCTTCATCTTCATTATCATTTACACAAGCTGTGGTGATAAAAAAAGTAAAAATAAGTAAAAATAATGTATAGTTTGTAAGTATAACAAAGGAGGTGATTTAATGAAAATACTATTAACAAATGATGATGGTTTTAACAGCAAAGGAATAAGAATACTATATAATGCCTTGCAAAAATATGGTGATGTTACTCTAATTGCTCCGACTTATCATCAATCAGGAAAATCTGCAAGTTTATCTTTTAAACCTTTAAATCTAACTAAATATGATGAAAAAATATTTAGTCTTGATGGAACTCCAGCTGATTGCGTATCTTTTGCAACAAGATACTTTGCAAATGATTGGGATATAGTAGTATCAGGTTGTAACAATGGTCTAAATATTGTCTATGATACATGCTACTCTGGAACAATTGGTGCTTGTATTGAATCATTAATTTTTGGAATTCCTAGTATTGCAATTTCTACAGATATTGATAACTTTGATATAGTAGAAAAAGAAATTGATAAAGTTTTTAATTATGTTTTTACAAATAACTTAGTTGAAAATGGATTTATGTTAAATATTAATTTCCCTACAATTGAACATCTTGAATCAAAAGGATTTAAGCTAACAAGTGTTGGTCAACGCAAAGATGAAGTTACATGGCATAAACAAGAAGATGGAATGTATGTACCAAATAGAAGAGTTATTTGGGAGAACATTGAGGGAGAAGAAACTGATTCACAAGCCGTGAAAGAAGGTTATATCTCAATAACACCACTTGTTTATTCACACTTTTCTGAAAAACATTACGTAAAATTAAAAGATAAAATAAAATAAGAGTTTATCAGCTGAATGATAAACTCTTTTTTAATACCTATTTTTTTAAAAACCTTTTCTCATTTTGAGGTATATCTAGACCTAGTGTTCCTCCAGGATTCATGATATTATCCGGATCAAAATGATTTTTTAATACTCTAAATGTCGAATATTCTAATGATCCCATTTGACCTTCTAGCCATGCTCCAAACATTTTACCTATCCCATGATGATGAGACATCGAAGCTCCAGATTTTTGAATGGCATCTAATATACCACTATGATAATCTTTATAATCTTTTATATCATTCATTTTGGTAATGAAAATAAAGTATAAATTTGCTCCTTGAGGATAGACATGTGACATATGGGTAGTAACCACTGTTCTTGGTCTTGACTTACAATATTCGCGAACGCTTTTGTGAACACTTGCCATATTAGACCAATTAACCGAGCACTCTAAAGTATCAGTTACAATCCCAAAATCCTGTAAAGTATCCCTTAGATACGGGTCATTAAATCTTCCCTTTTCCCACGCTTTTGTTACTTGCCCTGTTAAACTCATTCCACCATATTTATGAGCAATTTTTCTTATGTTCTTAGCAACATTTTTAGAAAAACCTTTCTCACCATCGGTAAAACCTAAAAATAAGCATTTTTTCATATCTTCAAATCCCTTAAATTTAAAGAGTTTAGCAATTGGAGATTCATCAACTCCATATAGCCGCATCATTACATCTGTTTCTTCGGGATCAGATAGACGAAATACTGATGCAAATCCAGCCTCACATTGCATCATTTCCCTTGCTGCTTCCATTGCTATTTCCCAATTTTTAAACATGTAAGAAAATCTTACTCTATTTTCTGGCATATACCTGAAAATTCTTAAAGTAACATCAGTTAGAACTCCAAATGAGCCTTCACTTCCCATCATTATTTGATTAAGTGAAGGACCAGTTGCTTCTCTAGGATAATTTGAAGTTGTTATATTGCCAATGGGTGTCGCATATTTTTGGCATAAAACTAAGTCTTCTATTTTTCCATAATAGGTGCTATTTTGTCCTGCACCTCTTGTAACAACCCATCCCCCAACAGAACTATATTCAAATGATTGTGGAAAATGTCCACAAGTGTAAGCTCTTTTGGCGTTGAAGTTTTTTACAGCATTATTTAATGTTTCTTCAAGTTTTGGACCACTCATTCCAGCTTGAACTGTTATTGTTTGGTCAACTTCATTGAACTCAATAACTTTATTAAAACGTAGACGCATATCCAAGGACACTCCGCCTTTCATGCATTCCACACCACGGGTTACACTGCTGCCTCCTCCATAAACATACACTGGTATTTTATTGATTGAGCAATACTTAACAATCTTTTCTATTTGAAATCTATCATCAGGATAGATTACTACATCTGGTATATTTTCAATTATCTTTTTACGAAGACGTAAAACATCATACATTGTCTTGCCATATGCAACACTAAGTCTTGAATAGTTATCTAATTTTACATAATCATCTCCAACAATCTTCTTGAATTCTTTTATATGATTTTCAGAAATATTGCTTGGAATATTATATTCCACTTGATCAAGTCCCAAATTAACGTCATATTTTGAAAAATAATCATCATCTAGATCAAAAATATTTTTCATCAATTTATATAGATTCTCTTTGGGAAACTTATTAAATTTTGGATCTCCCCATCTAAATATAGAGCGATATGACTTTTCTGGTATATCGCCATCAAACCATTTAGGAGAAAAATCTTTATATGGCTTATTTGACATCTTTACTTGCTCCCTTCCTCTTAGTAATTTGGCGCATTTTTTTATAAAGTGGGCGTAAATAATGGTATATATTCTTATATATGTCGTTATATAGTTCCTCATATATTTCATGGACCTGTTTATTTGGAATAAACTCTGTCTTATAATGAACCATATTTTCAATTGCTTCTTGATAATCTTTAAATATACCCATTGAAACAAATGCCACCATACTACTACCTAATCCACATGCCTCATATGTTTGGATTCTTCTAACTGGTATGCCAAACATATCAGCTGTTATTTGACAAATTTCATCACTTTGAGAACCACCACCAGATACTGTTAAACAATTAATCTTTTGTCCCATATTTTTTTCAAGTCTTCTTAGTCCTTCCACTAAACCATATCCTATCCCTTCAATTATTGCTTTATAAACATGGGCTCTTGTATGTTCACTAGAAAAACCTATAATGCTTCCTTTAGCTTCAGGTAATTTTAATAATGGTGACCAATATGGTTGCAACATTAATCCTTCACTACCTGCAGGAATATCTTTTAATGTTTCATTTAAAATTATTTCTGGAGAAACTCCTAATTCATTTGCCTTAAGAACTTCTTTTTCAGCAAATTCCTTTTTAAACCAACTAACCATCCAATATCCTCTAAAAACTTGAACTTCTGGATTATATGTTCCTTTTACAACTCCAGGATATGCTGGCAACATTTTGTCTGGCTCAACATAATCAGCAGTTGATACTTGAACTGTTGCTGATGTTCCAAAACTCAATGATGCCATATCATTATTTAATACTCCGCATCCCAAAGTTTCACAACCTTTATCAGATCCTGTAGCAATAAGTGGTAATCCTTCCTTTATTAATGTTTCCTTAGAAATTTCTTTACCAATATAGCCAAATATTTCTCCTGGCTCAATTAAATCACTTAATTTTTCTTTTTCAACATTGAATACTGGATACATTATGTTTGTTGGTGAATGCCATTTTTTATTTTTGTAATCAAATGGCAAATGTGCAACTTGGCTTGCAATAGAATCCACTATTTTACCAGTCAATCGATAAACCATATAGCCACTGTATAATATGAACTTATCTGTTTTAGCCCAAATTTCTGGTTCATTTTCGCGAAGCCAATTACTTTTTGAAATTTTTCTTTGATCTTCTAAAGCATCTTTTAACCCAACTATTGAAAAGGCTAATGATGATTTAACAGGAAGAGGTTCTTCACATTTTGCCTCTCTTTGATCAAGCCAATGAATTATATCTCTAAGTGGCTTCCCTTGCTTATCAAGACAAACAAATGTGTCACGAATAGTGGTTATTGTAACCGCGATTATTTTGTCAACAAGATTCTTATTATTCAAATGTATATTTCTTGAAACTTTTACTAGTGCATTCCAATAAATTTCTGGCTTTTGCTCTGCATATCCAGGCTCCAAAGAATAATAAGGAGTGAATTGTTCTTGTTCTTTTGCCAATATATTCCCTTTTTTATCAACTAATAAAGCTCTTATACTTTGAGTCCCACAATCGAATGTCAACACAATTGGATTATCCATATTATCTATTCCCCCTAATCCATATTTTTTGTTGTAATTACATCTACACCAGTGTCAAAAACATTTTTAATTACTACACTTCCTATTGGTAAAGCTTCTTTAATTACTATATTTTTTAATTCTTTCATTAAGTCGAGAATTCGTCCTTTTGGTATTTCACCATTTGTCCTAACACAAATGACAGGATAGTTAGGTATTGTTGTTTTTACTATTGAAGATACACTCCGCATTGGTGAAGTAATTTCAATTCGCGCAAATTCCGAACCTTTAATACATTTGTTGCCTTTTACATCTAGAGTTTCAGTATCAATTTCAAGATGGCATCCATTAGGACAGGCAATACAAATCAAATTCTTTTTCATTTTATTACCTCCAATAATTTAAAAACAATCTTTTCAATTTTCTCACATTCACCTAGATTAACCACTACTCTTTCCATCTCTGGAGGTCTTATATTATTGAATCTTTTTGTATATATTTGTTTATCATTAACACATATATGCAAAACTTTATTTTCTAGTACATTTTTACTTCTAAAATAGAAAACTATATCTTTTAATGGTTTATTAGTATCAATATGTGAAGGAACAACATAAGCTATCTTATCATCTACTGTAACTTTAACTAAATTTCTATTATTTACTTTGTTTAATGCTGCATTCTTACCTGCAATTTCACCACTTTCACTAACGTAATCTGCTAAATCATTAACATGTAAAGCGTTGCCACAAGAATATACATTATCAACACTTGTCATTAATGTCTGGTCGACTTTTGGTCCTTTTGTTCTTTTACTTATTTCTACTTCAATACTTTCTGCTAATTCATTTTCGGGAATTAGACCAACAGATAAAATAAGAGCATCACATTTTATAATTTCCTTAGTATCAGCAATTGGCTGCATTCTTTCATCAACTTTGCATACTTCAACAGCCTCTAAACGGTCTTCTCCAAATACTCTAGTAACAGTTTTAGATAAATACAAAGGAATACTAAAATCATTAAGGCATTGAACAATATTTCTTGTTAAACCACCTGGTGTTGATTTTGCTTCATATACTCCAATAACTTTGCCACCTTCTAAAGTTATTCTTCTAGCCATAATTAAGCCAATGTCTCCACTTCCTAAAATGACACACTTTTTAGTTGGCATTTTGCCCAGAATATTAATATAATATTGAGCCGTACCAGCACTTATTACTCCTGCTGGATTAGTCCCTTGTATAAAAACTTGTTTAGAAGTTCTTTCTCGACATCCAGTGGCTAATATTAAATTTTTGCCAAATACTTCCTTTACCCCTTCCCTATTAACAAGCGTCAGAATAAAACCAGATTCTAACTTTTTTATTTTTGTTACAAATGTCAATAAAGAGATCGTTATTTTCTCTTTTTTTAGTTGTTCTATTTCTAAATTTGCATATTCTGGTCCACTAAGTTTTTGCTTAAATCTAGTTACTCCAAAACCATCATGAATACATTGTTTTAAAATACCACCCAATTTGGCTTCACGCTCAATAAGTAAAACATTAGAATTGTTTTTACAGGCGCTCTTACTAGCAGCAAGTCCTGCTGGACCTCCTCCAATGACAATAACATCATATTTATCCATTACTATCACCATCCTTAATATCTCCCACTAGAACCTTGCCATTACCTTTCTTTTTAACATTCTCTAAAGAAATTCCTTTGTTCTCAGATATTATTTTTAAAACTTGTGGCTCGCAAAAGGATCCTTGGCATCTTCCCATACCTGCTCTGACTCTTCTTTTTATGCCAGAAATAGTATTAACTGGTATCGGCCTATTTAAAGCGTCTATTACCTCTCCTTTTGATATTTCCTCACATCTACAAATGATTTGTCCATAATCAGGATTTTCTAGAATATATTTATTCCTAGTCTCATTATCTAATTCCCTTAGAGGGGTTTTTATGTCTCTTTTATATGAGAATTTAGGATTTTTAGTGAATTTTGTATTTAAGACTTCTTGAGTAAATTTTACAATATCTTCTGCTATGGCTGGAGCTGCCGTAATACCTGGCGATTGAATACCAGCAGCATGAACAATATTTTTAGTCCATTTACCTTTTTGTACTATAAAATCTTCTTCATAAGTTGCTGCCCTAATCCCACTAAAATAAGTTATTATGTCATTCTTACTTAGTTTTGGCATTGAAGATACATGCTTAGACATAACTTCGTTTATTGCTTGAATATCAGTAGTAAAATCCTCTCTAAAAGGTGTCTCGTGTGCAGTTGGACCAACAAGTGGATTATAATCGATTGTTGGGACTACACCTCCACCTTTAGAATGACTTGTTTTGTGATTAGCAGAACTTCCTAGTACTGCAATCGAAGAATTTGATAAATATCTTTTTGATTTTTTGTCTAGTATTGCGTTAGTTCCTTTTCTAGGGTGAATCGTAAAAAACTGATCATTAGCCATCTTAGCAATTTTATCGCTAAAAACACCAGCAGCATTAATTAAGACTTTAGGATATATTATCCCGCGATTTGTTACGACGCTCTTGATAATATCGCCTTCCATATTAATGTCTAATAAAGAGGTTTCAAGAAAAACCTTGCCTCCATTTAAAACGGCATTTTCTGCAAGGGCAATAGTCATATTATATGGACATATAACAGCACCATTTCCAAATTTAACAGCAAACTTTGCATATGGTGTAGTATTAGGTTCCAGTTTTTCTAATTCTTTTTTATTTAAAACATGAACCTCTTTTATATTATTCTCTTTAGCTTTAATTTTCAAAAATGGCAATAATAATCTTTGAAAATTCTTTGTAAAAACAATTGTTTGACCATCTTTACGATAATTAATTTTTAAATCATTGGCTAGTTTTTCATAAATTTCTAAAGAACGATTTAAATAATACCATTTCTTACTTTTGTTGCTTAAATCTATTCCAACATGAATACATCCATCATTTCTAGAACTTGCCTGAAGTGCTAAATCATTTTCTTTTTCTATCAAAATTGCATTAACATTATATTTGCTAAACTCATGCAAAATAGCAGATCCTATAATACCTCCACCGACTATTAAAACATCACATTCTATCCCATCATATTTATTGTCTTTAATATCACTAATTCTCATAGGTGCTTCTTTATAGCCTTTTAATTTAATTTCATTAATTACACCATAGAATTTTTTAGTTGCTGCCGCCATTAAACCTATATTAACAATGTCACTCCAATTATCTAGTTCTCCTTTTAAAACTACACAATCTTCTTTGGAAGAAACTTTAATATTTTTATACAACTTACTAATCTTTTTTTGAAGTCTAATGATGTCTTTATTTTCCATTTGTTACTACCCCCAAAGATTTAACTAATTCCACTAATTTTTCTTGTGAAATATCTTTTCTTTGCATTACTTCTCTAACTACAAGACCATCAATAATTAGCATCAATAAATCAGCATAATTGCTTGGATTTATCATACTAGGAAAAACTTTACTTATGCCAAATGTTAAATCCTCCTTCCATTTATTCCATAATTCATTGTACTTTTCTAATAATTTATTATTATTTTTTACACACTCATTTATTATGAATATATGCATTTTTGCTCTATTAAAAAGTTTAACTCCTTTATAAAAAATCACATCTAAAAATCTTTCAGGGCTTATATCTTTCTCTATTTTATGGCGTTCAAACCAATCGATATAATCATCCTCAAGTTCTTGCATGTGTTTTACTATGATATCCAATATTATTGCTTCTTTAGAAGCATAATGATAGTAAAGCGTTCCCTTACTTATACCGCATTCACTTGCAATATCTTGCAAAGAGATCTCATTTACTCCTTTATTGGTAATAAGTTTTTCAACGCTCTTTATTATTTCTTTTTTCTTAGTGCTTGATTTTGGACGAGCCATATCATCACCTCATTATTCGGTCAATCAACCGATTTAACAATTAAATTATATCATTATATACTTTAAATGTCATCAATTGTTTTAGGCATATAAAAAAGGAGGTATTCCTCCCTTTTTATTACATTTTAGTATCGTCAATAGTAGCAATATAATCTTTAATAGGTTTTACAATTTTCTTAATGCTTCCATCAACAAATGGATTTTTTAACTTGATGACTTCTAACAACTCTAAGAAAGATTTGCTTCCACCTAATTTACACAATTTGACATATTTAGCCCAGGCTTTTTCTCTATCTTTATTCATTAAATTAAAGAATTGGAAAGCACAAACTTGAGCTAGCGTGTAATCGATGTAATAGAATGGTGCCTCAAATATGTGTCCTTGACGGAACCAGCGACCACCATTTTCCATAAATTTAGTATTATATTTAATGTGTGGTAGATATTTCTTTTCAATTTCACGCCACTTTAATCTTCTTTGTTCTGGGGTTACATCAACATTTTCATAAACGAAATGCTGGAATTCATCAACAGCAACACCATATGGGATAAAAGTTATTGCACTATTTAAGTGGGTAAATTTATATTTATCTGTATCTTCTTTAAAGAAATTATTCATCCATGGATAAGTAAAGAATTCCATACTCATTGAATGGATTTCACAAGCTTCAAGTGTTGGCCAACTATAATCTAATAAATCAACATCTCTGCATGTGTAAGCCATAAATGCATGACCAACTTCATGAGTCAAAACATCAACATCTCCACTTGTTCCATTAAAGTTTGCGAATATAAATGGTGCGTGGTATCTATCTAATGTTGTAGTATATCCTCCGCCTGCTTTATTTGGTTTTGATTCCAAATCTAGTAATTCACTATCAACCATGAAATGGAAGAATTCACTAGTTTCTGGAGACATCTCATCATACATATTAATTGCTTGATCAACTAAATACTTCTTATCTCCTTTAGGAGTTGGATTTCCACTCAAGAACTCAAGATTATAATCAAAAGATTTCATTCCTTTAATTCCAAGTCTTTTTGCTTGCTTTTTAAATAGTTTTTTTGTCAAAGGTAATAGGTACTTATATACTTGTTCTCTATATCCTTTTACATCATTTGCATTATAATCTACTCTACCTAAACGATAATATCCAAATTGAACATAATTTTCATAACCAAGTTTTTTAGCCATCTTATCGCGTACATGGACCATCTTGTCATAGATTTCATCAAATTCTTCGCAGTGCTTTTCAAACCACTTTGATACTAATTTTGATACCTTTGCTCTTATAGCTCTATCTGAATCTTGAGCAAATTTACCAATACTTGATAGATTATAAGTTTGTCCATTAAACTTAATTTTTGCTGAGGCAATAAGTTTTGTGTATTGACTTGATAACTTATTCTCTTCAATCATATCTTCAACAATTACAGGATCAAATGCCTTTAAACTTACATCAACAATATCAAAAATATTCTTACCATATTTCTTGATAATTTCTTGTTTGAAAGGTGTTTCTTTTAAAACTTTATAATATTCATTGGTTAGAGATTGAATAACTGGCCTTATTTCATCGTTTTTATCATTTTCTTTTGCATAATATTTATCGGCTGTATTGATTGTAAAACGAACATTGCATAAGGCAAAATTTGTGTTAATATCTCTTCTAAAATCATCTATTTCTTTCATAATAGAAATCTGTTTTTTTGCTGTTTTGGCTTCTTTAAACTTTTCTATTAATTTATGAAATTCGTCTTTAACTTTTTCGATATCTATTGGAATATACTCATACTCACTAAATTTCATTACCATATAGTCTCCTTCTTTCTTTGTGTTTTAACAATTATAACTTATTTGTATGTTAAAATAAACAAAAAAAGCACTTTATTAATGGTGCTTTTTTAAAGAAACATAAATATTATAATTGAATTCTACACTTAACTTCATTGCTTATATCAATAAATTCTGCTTGAACAACTTTTACTTTATCAGCATTTTCTATTAAATTAAATGTGGAACGAATCAAGATAGATTCCCCATCAAATCTACTAACCATCAATTCAATTGATTGACTCTTCTTACTATCTTTTATTTCTTCAATAATTTCTTTTATCCTAATTGTGCTTTCTGGAAGAATTAAGCCAAATTTAGGATCATTTAAATTATCAATTAATTCTTTACTAGATGAGAATCCTAACATTTGACATGCAGCTTTATTTCCGCTCATAACTTTTGTCGTGCCGTTTATAGCAAATTGAATAATTCCACACATCATGTTTTCATACATATTTTCCAAGAATTCTGATTGCTTTCTAAATTTTTCTCTTGTCTCTACTTCAGAGGTTATGTCGTTGAAACTAATACTCAACAATGGATGAGAGTCAATGCCACCTATATACCTTATATAACAATCAAGATAAAGCACCTTATCACTATCTATATATCTTCTTGCAATTATTTTCCTACCTTTTTTAGTATTTAATACTTCTTTGCAAGCATCAAGTAATATCTTTTTATCATCTTTATGTAATTTTTTTGATATACTCTTTGATTCTTTATAAAACGTCTCCGGATTATAACCAATTATTTCGTAATAAGTATTATTTACTCTTATTACTTCAAGCTCATCATTAATTAATTCGTATAATCCTACCCCACAAGCCATATTATTAAACATACGACTTGTCAATATATTGCCTCCAAAAAGAACATCTAATTCCTCAAAACTAAATTGTAACTCCTCATTTTCCATTAACATCTTCTTATCATCTTTAACTAATTTTTCAAAATCTTCAATTGTTAGTGGACGTGAAAAATAATACCCTTGAATTATTCCACATCCAACACTTTTAAGAAATTCAACCTGTGTTGAAGTTTCTACGCCTTCAGCAATTATTGATATATTTAACCATTTTGCCATTCTTATAACAGAAGTAAATATATTACCAGCTCTACTTGATAATTCAAAATTCTCTAAAAATCGCAAATCTATTTTGATTGCATCTACTGGCAAATCCCTTAAAACATTTAAAGATGAATATCCACTTCCAAAATCATCCATTAATACCTGAAATCCCATGTTTTGTAATTCTGCTATTGAACCCAAAAATTGCTCAGGGCTTTCTGCATATAAGGTCTCTGTTATTTCTAATTTAAATTGTTGAGGAGTAATATTATATTTATCCAACAATTGCTTGATATTAGAAACAAAATTTGGATCATATAATTCTAATCTAGAAACATTGACAGAAATTGATAAATCTTCTTTACCTTCATTTTTTCTTTTTTGGATAAACTT
>Ga0172378_10003141_pt1 | contig 15524 bp, 12 predicted proteins | sample GrowelOW332metaG_FD_119755 | JGI IMG/M metagenome (GOLD analysis project Ga0172378, IMG submission 119755) | Groundwater microbial communities from an aquifer near a municipal landfill in Southern Ontario, Canada - Pumphouse #3_1 metaG | ecosystem: Environmental > Aquatic > Deep subsurface >... | reverse complement strand
TTCCTCCTATGCCAGCCAAGACACCGAGAGGAATTCCCACTACACTAACAGCAACAGCCTCAAAGAATACCGACTTTCGCAACTGCTTTTTCGTTGCGCCAACAGACGACAAAAGTCCAAATTGCTTTGTTCTCTCCGCCACGGATATGGAGAAAGCATTGTAAATCAGCGAAACAGAACCAAAAACTATAAGTCCAATAATAATAGCGGCAAGCCCGTAAAGCACGGAATTATAGTTATCATAATTTGAAACGCCTCTCATCATAAGCACATCTCTATTTGTTACACCGCCAAGACTGTTATCCTTCATAAAATCATAGACGTTTTTTGCATTGTCCATCTTATAATAAATATCGGTTTTTCCACTGCAATTCTGCGGTGATATACTTATCGCCGTATATCCAGGTGCGGAATAACCTTCAAAAGACGGGCGTTCATAAAAACCTACAACTGTATATGAGCGTGTCTCCCTTGCGACAAACTGCTCAGCCGCACTCTCCTCACCCTCGCTATAATACTCTTTGTCCTGATAAAGAGTATCTCCCTCGTACAGACGGTCTCCCACTGTGAGAGTAATTATATCACCGACTTTATAATACACACTTCCATTTGAAGCAAGGTGATTCGGCAACAAAATTTCATACTCAGATGTCGGCAAATTTCCACTTGTGATATGCACGGGCATCATTTTTGAAAATTCATTCCCTGCTCCCATTAGATATATATAGGGCTTTAACTCATTCGTACTGCCCTCTGCAAACGCATACCCAATATACTGTGAAGTAGTATAAGCATCAACCTCATCGGAGTTTTCTATCACACCAATCTGTGTATCTGTTGCAGAGGCAGTCATTCCGTCCCAATCGCCATCACTATATATGAAGTTTTTAAGCAAATAACTTTGCAAACTTGAAATCGTTGTAGTAACAGCGCAAATCATAGCCGCTGACAAAATAATTCCTATGATGGTTACTATCGTGCGGGTTTTATTTTTGAGCAGTGACTTTAAGGTGACTTTATTGAAAATGTTCATCTTTTATCACCTCGTCAACGATTGACACTGTCGCGGATGATTTTACCGTCTTCTATTGCAATGATACGATCTGCTTGAAGAGCTATGTTTTCATCATGCGTTATTATTATCAGCGTCTGATTGAACTTTTTATTTGACATTTTGAGTAGCTCAACTATTTCTTGGCTATTGCGGCTGTCAAGGTTTCCAGTCGGTTCATCCGCAAGAACTACGGCAGGCGCATTCATCAACGCACGGCCAATGGATACACGCTGTTGTTGTCCTCCCGAAAGCTGATTGGGCAAATGTTCCTCTCTGCCGTTAAGTCTCAAAGATTTGATTAAATCGTCAAGACGTTCGCGGTTTATTTTTCGTCCATCCATAAGCACAGGGAGAGTAATATTCTCAACAACATTTAAAACAGGAATTAGATTATAAAACTGATAAATAAGCCCCACCTGACGGCGTCTAAATATTGCAAGGTTATCGTCATTTTGCGCATAAACATCCTGCCCGTCCATATAAATCTTACCGCTTGTAGGCTTATCAACACCGCCGAGTATGTGCAGTAGAGTTGATTTTCCACTGCCCGATGCGCCTATAATCGCAATGAACTCGCCCTTTTGCACCGAAAAAGACACTCCGTCAATCGCTCTGACCTCGTTGTCACCCTTGCCATAAATCTTACATAAATTTTCGACTCTTAAAATTTCCATTTAATTATGTCCTTCTTTTCATTTTATGCCAAAATTATACTATATCAAGGTGACAAGTCAGTGACTTATAAATAACAAAATTGTCACTTTCACTTTTTATCTTTAAATTTAAGCATTAACAACAGTTAATTGTTTTGCTTACTATTGCTATATGGTGAATTTATAAAATTTTATAATAAACTCAGCACCGTAAGCTCGTCCATTTTCAGCTTTAATTGTGCCGTTTTGTGCGTTTATTATCATCCTTGAAAGCGCAAGACCTATACCAACACTCTGTTCACTTGAATTCTTCCCCTTGTAAAACCGCTCGAATATATGGGGGAGATCGTCTTTATCAATTCCGCTACCGTTGTCTTTAATTATAATTTCTGAAAAAACGGGGTTTTCCGTCGCTTCAATATGTAGCGCTCCACTCCCGTTGTCTGCGGTATGCTCCATGCAGTTCTTGACTATGTTGACAATAGCCTCGCAAGTCCACGAAATATCACCACAAAAATTTCCATTTGCCGTAATATCAAGGTTTTGCCCTCTCAGTTCTATTGGAATAAGCAACGGCTCAACCGCCTTGTTTATCAACGCTTCAAGAGAGATGTTTTCTCTTTGAAAATTCACCGTTCCCGTGTCAAGCTTTGATATTTTAAGCAGTGCGGATATCAACCAATCTATGCGTGAGAGCAACTCGTTAAGCTCATTCGACAGCTTTAATCTACGCTCATAGCTTATATTTTTCTCCGAAAGAAACGAAACAAGCAGGTTTACAGAAGTCAGCGGAGTGCGTATCTGATGGGAAATATCCGCTATGGAATCCGCAAGATACTGCTTATCTTTGGTGAGGTTCTGTTGCTGTTCACGCAAGCGAATGGTCATTTTATGCACCTCACTGCACAAAATATTCAACTCCCCCTCACTGTATCTTTCAAGCTTTAATATGTCGTTTCCGTGCAAAATTTTATCAATATCGCAAGATAGCTCTGCAATTTTCCTATAACGACGATATGTTGAAATGTTATGCAAAGCGATAAACAAAACGCACAGTAAAAGCGTACAAACACCGTACTTTATGCTATTGACAAAAGCAAATACACACGCAAAAGCAGAGAGTCCAAGCTCTGCACAAAGTGTTTTTTTATTGTCACTATTTCTCAAAAAATTCATACTCAATCCACCCTATATCCAAGTCCACGGACAGTCTTAATAATACTTGGATTTTGCGGATCATCCTCAATTTTCTCACGAAGCCTTTTTATATAAACTGTTAATGTATTGTCGTTAACGAACTCACCTGCAATATCCCAAATTTCCTCAAGCAATTTATTGCGTGACAAAACAACGCCCCGATTGTTAATAAAAACAAGCAAAAGACGGTATTCAAGCGCCGAAAGATAAAGTTCCATTGAATTTTTAACAGCTGTTCCTTTAACCATGTCAACAGTAACATTGCAAAGCTGTACAGTATTTACCGACTTGCCCGTTCTGCGAAGCACATTTTTTATTCTCGATATCAGTTCTCTCGGGCGGAATGGTTTTGGAATGTAGTCATCTGCTCCTATCTGAAAACCAGTAACGGTGCTATATTCGTCACCTGAGGCAGTGAGAAAAATCACAGGTATACTATACAAGGATTTAATATAAGAGCAAAGTGTAAATCCGTTTCCATCAGGTAAAGATACGTCAAGCAGACAAAGGTCATATGTAGAGTCTGCAAGTTTCGTTTCAGCAGACGATTGCCCGCCAACACATTCAACTCCAAATCCCTCAGACCTCAAATATTCAGACAAATTTTGAACTATACTCCTGTCATCCTCAACAAGCAAAATCTTTATAGGCATAGCTCTCTCCTCTTAATAAATTTTATTTAACTTCCTTGCAACCGTTCAGTATAATATTAATAAACCATCATGATTAAAAAACGGCATGAACATTTTTAAATGATAAAATTTTTCTTGTGCCTTACGGCACGCGCCAAGGGCTTTCCGCTCGCCCTCGGCACTGCTTCGGAGGAATTCTTTTTGTCAAGGGGACATCTGTCCCCTTGACTATCCTCTATTTTACCATAAGAATTGATTTACAAGCCTTATGCGAATACCAAAGATATTCGCTAAAATACAATGCACTTTCTGTATATTTATGAAAAACAATACTTACGTTTATTATAACATACAATTATAACAAAGTCAAAAAATATGATAACTATATGTATTGTAAATAACACATATATGTGATAAAATATTATAAAACACAAATTTGATTTACTGTATACTGCCAGTAACAAAAGGACACATTGAAATGGAACAGAGCATAAAAAGAGAAATACTAAAGAATCGGCAAATAAAAAAGTTCTCATTGTATGGCTTTCTAAAGGATCTTAAATTTTTTGAACCTTATTTGTTGATCTACCTTATGGGAAATGGGTTGTCATTATTACAAATAGGAATTCTATTTGCAATAAGAGAAATAATAATAAATATTTTTGAAATTCCATCGGGAATAATCGCAGACTGTTTTGGGCGAAAAAAAGAGCTTTGTATATGCTTTATATTCTATATAATTTCATTCTTTTTCTTTTTCCTAAGCAGTACTTTCTTTATTGCTGTTTTTGCAATGGTGTTTTTCGGCCTTGGCGAAGCCTTTCGCTCAGGGACACATAAAGCAATGATATACTCCTATCTTGAAGAAATGCAATGGACGTCTTACAAGTCTTTTGTATACGGTAAAACAAGATCACTTTCTCTTATAGGAACTGCTTTAAGCTCTATACTTGCAATTTTTATAATATTGAATATTCCAAGCTCAAAATACATCTTCCTTTTTGCAACCGTTCCATATATACTCGACTTCTTCTTGATTATGTCATATCCAAAATCTATTGATATGGCTGAAAATTCAAAGAAATTCAATATCCGCACAATGCTTAAACTGGTGAAAACCGATTTAATTAATAAAAAAGACCTCCGTAAAATTCTAATTGGTAATGGACTTTTTGAGTCTGTTGTTGAATCAATAAAAGATTTTATACAGCCAATGCTTGAAATGATTATTGTCGGGGCGGGACTAGTATTCTTTGTTAATATCACACCCGATAAAAACCTCAAAATCATTTTAGGTGTTGTTTATGCCGTTATTAATATATTCAGCTCATTTGCTTCAAGAAATGCTTACCGCTTGAAAAGAATAGGCAACGCTTCTTTCTTGATGAACGGGTTTTACATATCCCTTTCTGTAAGCCTTTTACTGCTTGGATTGTTGTTCAATAATTCGATTGGAATTTGCGTTATATTCCTGTTAATTTATCTTATTGAAAACTTTAGACAACCCATATTCATGGAAGAAATTGACTCCAATATGCATAAAAATGAACGCGCGACAATGTTAAGCATCGCTGAACAGTTAAAATCATTATTTATAATCATATTGGCTCCTACTGCAGGCTGGATTGCGGATACATATGGAATGAGACAAGTTATGATTGCTCTCGCCATCATGCTAATAGTAACCTTCCCTCTTTTCATGCTAAAACAAAAGCCAAAAGAAGAATAGTGTTTCCTTAAACATTATAAAAAAACCGCCGCATATTCAGACTTTGAATATGCGGCAGTTTGCTTTCAAAACTTAACCGATACTATCCTCCGAGCACTTGCATTCCCTGTTCTCCCTCCCATAAAGAATAGTTAAATATTTAAGATAAGCAAGATTGCTCTGGTTTATCTGTCCAGTCTCGACCATATACTCCCAACATCCGCCTATTTTTGACGGCGTGTTGATTCTGTATTCGCTAGACTGTGCAAGAATATCTTGAACCGTAAATATCACAGTTTGTGCAACGGACGAGGAAAGATATGCAAAGAGCTTTTCACGTATTATATCATCAAGCAAATCACAATCTGGAGAGCCAACGTAAGCAAGTACTTTTTTCCTCAGCCATACGGGACATTCGGCAAGCCAACCCATAACGGTATTGTTGTCGTGCGTTCCGAGATATCCAATACTATCAGTGGTATAATTATGCGTTAGAAAATCGTTGTCAGCATCGGAATCAAAAGCAAACTGAACAACTCTCATACCCGGTAAACCACATTTGCCTCTCAATTCCCCAACACTTTCAAAGAGATTCCCCAAATCCTCAGCAATTAGCCTAATGTTCGGATTCTTCTCATACAGCTTTGCAAAAAAATCATAGCCAATCCCCGTCTTCCATTCTCCCGTACAAGCATTTGTTTTTCCGTATTCAACCGTATAATAGGTATCAAACGCGCGGAAATGGTCTATCCTTACCACATCATAGAGCATTGCGGAATGCTCAAATCTTTCAATGAACCATCTGTATCCGTTTTCTTTCATCTTATCAAAATTATATATAGGATTGCCCCAAAGCTGTCCATCATCGGAAAAAAAGTCTGGCGGTACTCCTGCCACAAGCTGTGGGGACCGTTTCTCATCAAGCAAAAACAGCTCACCATTAGCCCATACGTCCGCGCTGTCGTATGAAACATAAAACGGCAGGTCTCCGATAAGCTCGACACAGCAATCATCCATACACCTTTTAAGCTCATCAAGTTGAGAATAAAAAATATACTGCAAAAAGCGGTGATAATCCATTCGCTGCGCAAGCATTTCCCTGTATTTGTCGCAAGAGGCACTCTCATAATTTCGAAGCCCCTCATCATCCCACTCATACCACGCTCGGTCTCCAAAATATTCCTTGGCACTAATATACAGAAGATAATTATCCAACCACAGCTCGTTATCCTTTAAGAACATATAATAATCCTGTGGTTTTTCAACCTTTAAAAAATTAGAATATGCGCTTTCAAACAGCTTTGACTTAACCTCTCGAACAAAATTATAATCAACCTTTTTAAAAAATCCTCTCCTATAAAAATCAGCACTTGATTTGTCAATCAGCCTGTCGCTAACAAGAGAATCTATATCAATAAGCCAATAATTCCCTGCAAAAGCCGACGGTGAGGCATAGGGCGAATTGACAAAATCGGGGATAGTGAGCGGAAGTATCTGCCAATAGCTCTGCCCCGCCTCACGTATCTCTTTTACAAACTGCTTTGCTGCCTTGCCGAGTGAACCTATACCGAATTGTGATGGCAAAGCCGATATCGGAAGCAGAATTCCGCTTGACCTTTTTTTATTTGACATATTAAACCCCATTCTGCCACAATATAGCGGCTAAAATAAATTATTAACCTTTGACCGCTCCGCCCGCAATTCCCTCAACATAAAATTTCTGCATAAATATAAATAAAAGTGCGATTGGCACTGCCACAAGTACGCTACCAGCGCAAAATACTGTAAAATACTCGTATATATTTTCTCGTGAAATCATCTGAAACAACCCTATTGCCACAGTGTATTTATTATAATTATCCTTCATTATTACAGATGCAAATATAAAATCCATCCACGGTGCAATAAAAGACGTGAGAATTGTATATACGATTATAGGCTTTGACATGGGTAGAGTTATGCTTAAAAACACTCTCGCCTTTGACGCCCCGTCAATAAGTGCCGCTTCGTCCAGTGCACGGGGTATGGTATCGAAAAAGCCCTTTACAATATAATATCCGAGCGCCGCCCCTCCTGAATAGACAAGAACAAGCGACACAAGCGATTGAGTTAGCCCTATTGCTTTGAGTATAAAATAAACAGCTATCATAGACATAAAGCCTGGAAACATATTGAGAACAAGCCCAATGTTCAATAGTCCCGTGCGGCCCCTAAATCGCAGTCTGCTCAACGCATAGGAAATTGTCAGCACGAAAAAAGTTGATAAAATGCAGGTGGCAATCGCAACAAGTAAGGTATTTAGATACCACCTTGGAAAATTGAAAAGTGAGGTATCCGTAAAGAGCTTTTTATAATTATCAAGCGTAAACTCTTTTGGAATAATATATTTAATTGCTGCTCCTTTTTCAGCACGGAACGAATGAAGTACCAAAAACACAAGAGGAATAATCCATACCACAGACAGAGCTGAAAGTACTGTATATATTATGCCACTTGAAATGCTTTGTGCGCGCTTTATGCTGTGTGGCCTTTTCATTGGAACTCCCCCTCTCTCCTTGCAGAACCTGAATAATTATATACGATAAGTGAAAACACCGCACTTATAATAAACGTGAATATCCCTATAACAGAAGCTATTTTGTAATTCTGCTCACCTGTTGTCAATCTGTAAAGCCATGTGATTAAGAGGTCTGTTCTCCCTGACGCATACATATCCGAGGTCATAGGGCCGCCATTTGTCAGGAGCCAAATAACATTAAAATTGTTTATATTTCCAATAAACTGAGTTATAAGATACGGGGCTGTCACAAACAGCATATAAGGCAGAGTTATGGCAAAAAACTGCTTTGCCGTTCCTGCGCCGTCAATGCGTGCCGACTCATAAAGGTCGTTCGGTATATTCATTAGTATCCCTGTTGTTATAAGCATAGTATAGGGTATGCCAACCCACATATTTATAAATATTACAACCACTCTTGCAATGTCGCCGTCAGTGAGAAATTTCACAGGCTCCGATATAATGCCAGCGCTTTGCAAAAACACGTTGAAAAGCCCTGTGTCAGCAAACACATTACGCATAAACATAAGACTCACAAATTGAGGCACAGCAATTGTGAGAACAAAAACAGTTCTGAAAAGCCTTTTAAATTTTATCCCCTTTTTGTTTATCATCATTGCAAGCAACATTCCAAAGATATAATTTGTCCCTGTCGCAAAAAATGCCCACACAAATGTCCAACCAAGAATTTTTCCAAAAGTTTTCGCAAGCAAAGAGCTATCTGAAAAACCCATAATAGACCTGAAATTCTCAAAGCCAACCCATGTAAAAAGATTCCCTGGTGGCATATGAAGCCTGTCATAATTGGTGAAAGCTAAACACACCATAAATATTATCGGCAAAATCGTAAAGCAAATTATCATCACAGACGGCACAAAAATAAGCGACTTATGAAAATCCTTATCCATTAAATCTTGAACGTCATCAGAGAAAAACGGTATTTGCCCACCGCGCTTTTTTAACATTTCTGTGCGGTAACACTCACGAATACTCGAAAAATAAAGAGCGATATATAGAACCACAAGAAACAGAGAAACAATTCCATAAAGCAAAATGAGCATAGAGTTGTCACCCTTAACATACTCAAATATGCCAGTTCCCTCATTGTAAACCTCCAGTTGAGAAACCGTGCCGAGTGTTCCAAGCCCTGCTATATAGACGACTCCAAAGGTAAGAAAGAAAAACCAGAACAAAACCTGCAAAAGCAGATACAAAAACCCACGTATAAACCTTTTTCTCGCTATACAGCCCATGCCCATTACCACAAACGAAAGCTTTGTTGCCATGTCGCCTAAAACAAATATTTTTACTATCTCTTTAAAATGCGAATATATTTTTATAAATACAGCGCCAATATTTCGGGGGAGATTTATGAAAAAAAGCAAGGCTCTACTAGGAAAGCTTTTAAATGATTCTCTAATTCTTATAAAGCCCCTTTTCAGTTTTCCCGCAAGTAAATATTCATAATCCATCACAAAACTTCCCTTGTGCATTTTTTTGCTTTGGCAGTCTCCAAAAGGGAGACTGCCATATAAATTTATCCGTCAGCTTACGGGGTTATTGACCGCTTCCACAACGTTATCAAGCATACCTTGCAAAGCAGAATCCTCAACCGTTCCTGCAACGAGATCCGTTCCAAATCCCTCCGCAGCATTCCAGAATGAGCCTGGAACATTTTTCTGTGAAATGGAATATTGCAGTTGCTCCGCAAGGGCGGCTAAAGCAATATTTGCCTTAACCTTATCATCCTGTGCCGCTACCTTATTGGATGGTCCCATTGCTCTGTCTTCAAATCTTTTTAACTGGTTTTCCTCATTTGTAAGCCATGCACCAAGCTTTATAGCCTCAGTGAGATATGCGGAATTTGAATTGACACCTACAAGTTTGAAACCTGCAAAACCGCTCATCTGCACCTCCACTCCGTCAACTGTAAAGGTTGGCAACTTGCAAGCGGCATAATTATCGCCGAGCGCTTCTTTTATCGCCTCAGCATTCCATGTTCCCGAAACAGCAGCAATAATAGTTTTATCTGCAAATCCCGATAAAATAGAAGGGTCATAAGTCTCATTTGTAAAATTGACAAACCCACTGTTTTTAACAAGCTCATTAATGGATTTTGCCGCATTCAAACCTTTTGCGTTATTAAAATCAATTTTCTGATCGTCACTGAAAGTACAGCCAGCACCTAAAAAAAATGCGGCATTATACCAGCTGTTTGATACATTCATTGCAAATTTTTTGCTGCTTGTGGTTGCTACGAGTATCTCGCTTAACGATATTGGCGGAGTCTCCAAAACCGACTTATCATAGTAAAGAAAGTAGCCATTGTCCGCTGTTTCAGGGAAAGCGTAAAGCTTGCCATCAATCACAGCCGCATCATACGAGGTTTCTGTATTATCTGCCTCCGCTGTTGTCTTATAGGTACCACCTATCTGTGCAAGCGCTCCTGCCGCCACGAGGTCGGCAAGCTGATCGTTGGAAAAGCTGAAAACATCCGCCGCGGCATCGGGGTCATCGAGAATTGTCTTTTTAGCATCTCCCTCCCCAACAATCGCATATTCAAATTCATACTTTTTGTCGCTGTTTGCCGCCGCAAAGGCATTGCACATTTCCTTGAGCATATCCTGGTCCTTATCTGCACCCCAGACCTTAAGTTTTACCGTTTGTGCCTCCCCTGTATCGGTTATAATTCCATCATCTACATTATTACAGGAAGTAAAAACAAACATTGCAGATGACAAAACAAAAATTAGTACAAGGAACAAAGCTATTGTCTTTTTCATCGTTTTACCATACCTTTCTTTTATTTAATCTGAATACCAACAGATTTATTACATGATATAGTTTACCACCACATATTTACATTATACGCATATTATTCATTTAACTCTTTAGTATTTATCTTGTAAAAATAAAAAAAGCACCGATAAAAATCGATGGGATATTAAATACAACAAAAAAGGGGTTGTTGTAAAACAGCCCCTATATTATCGATTAATTCATTGCTCTTGCTTCGTCAAATTTCTTTGTTACATTCTCAGGATTCTTTGTAAGCAAACTTACCACCACAATCACGACAGTGGAAATTATAAAGCCTGGAACTATTTCATATATATCAAATATTCCGCCATCAAGCAACCACCATACAAGTGCAGTAACTCCGCCTGAAACTATTCCCCAAAGCGCTCCCCACTTGGTTGTTCTCCGCCAGAAAAGCGAGAACAAAACGCACGGTCCGAATGAAGCTCCAAAGCCAGCCCATGCAAACGAAACAAGCTTGAAAACGGATTCGTTTATCTTAAACATAATTGTTCCCTCAGTTGGGTTTTCAACACACACAAGCAATGCCGCAATCACAGAAACCGCAATAACGGTTATTCTGCTTATCCAAAGAACGGACCGCTCACTGGCGTTCTTTTTAATAAATCCCTTGTAAAGGTCGGATGAAACTGCCGATGAGGTGACTAGCAGCTGACTGTCTGCCGTACTCATGATAGCAGCAAGAATAGCAGTCAACAATATGCCTGTAATAACGGCGGGGAAAAGATCCTCAACCATCTTTATAAATACTGTTTCCCCATCTCCAAGATTAGGATAAAGATAAGCGCCCAACACACCAACTACTATCGCCATTGTAAGAGTGATTATAACCCAAACCATAGCTATTATTCTTGCGGGTTTTATCTGCTTTGGGTCCTTTATTGCCATAAAACGAGGTAGGATGTGTGGCTGACCGAAATAGCCAAGTCCCCAGCCAAGTGCGGAGATTAGTAACAGAATATTTATGCCTCCACTCGCATTTTTTGGAAAAAGCAAAAATTCGGTTTGAATTGTGGCGGTAATGTTTGCAATACCGTCAGTTCCACCAAGCTTTATAAATGCGACCACAGGAGCTACAATAAGAGCTAAAAACATTAAGATTCCCTGAATAGTATCAGTCCAGCAAACCGCTAAAAATCCCCCAAGGAATGTATAGGAAACTATAATAAGCGTTCCGATAACCAATGCAGGTACATAATCAAGACCGAAAACACTGTGAAACAGCTTAGCACCAGCGCTTAACATTGAAGCGGTATAAAACAGGAAGAATATCAGAATAAACACGGCGGAAATCGCCTTGATTATTCCCTTTTTATCATCATAACGGCGTGCAAAGAAATCAGGCAAGGTGATGGAATCCGTTAATGATGTAAAATTACGCAGTCTTTTTGCAACTATAAGCCAGTTTAGATATGTACCGATGGCAAGACCTATTGCTGTCCATATTGCCTCGGTGGTTCCAGCATAAAGCACATATGCAAGTCCTGGCAGACCAAGCAACAGCCACCCCGACATATCAGATGCCTGCGCCGACATAGCCGCAACCCATTTATTAAGATTTCTTCCGCCAAGGATATAATCGGAAACATTTCTGTTGCGTTTGAAGAGCAATGCTCCGATAGCTATCATGGCGCCAAGATAAATAGCAAGAATAATGATATATATTATCTTATCCATTGAAACTTCTCCTTTTTCATGATGATTTTTTATTCAAATACACTGTATTATATCAAAGTCGCCATGAAAAATCAAGGTTATATTGCAAAAAAATGAATTTTTTTCATGTTTAGAGAATGCTTACTGAATAATATAATAAATCCTCATCCGTCGCTTGCAGGCGACACGTCCCCCAATATTAAGAGTATATCATTCGTGTTTGCTTTGAGTGTGGACGGTTCCTCAGCCTTCTCCAGCGGAGAAGGGGAACCGCTTGCGGTGGATGGAGGAGGGCATTTTTTAATTGTACAAACGGGGATCTCCTCATCCGTCACGGACAAGCCGTGCCACCTTCCCCCAATGGGGGAAGGAATCCTTCCCCGCTGGAGAAGGATTGGGTACGATTTGTTCTTCGTTTTCGAGCCTTTTCCAGTTCATTTGTATGAGACGTCGCCCTCGACGTCCCATTGCTTTGAGAAGTATACGCATTCGGCATTAGTTTTACAAATATAATTGCGTATATGTGATCAAATAGGCATTAAATAATTATTCATTATAGTATTGTTCGTATTTAGTTTTATGCTCATAATAAGTGACTGAAAAATGCGCATACCCATCACTGTCAGTGAAAAAATATTTATAATTGCTCTGTGCTGGATAAAGAGCGCAACATATTGCCTCAAAGCCTGGGTTTGATATTGCAGACGGTGGTAAACCCTCATATTTATGGGTATTATACTTGCTGTCAAGGTCAAAATCCTCAAGCGTCAACTTTTCAATTTTTCGATTTTCAACTATTTTATAAGCATAAATAAGTGTTGCATCACATTCAAGACAAGGATATGTCTCGCTGTCATTCAATCTATTAAAAATTACAGACGACACATATTCAAACTGCGCGCGATCCTTTGTTTCCTCCTCAATAATAGAGGCTATGGTCACAATTTCATCAACGGACAGCGAAAGCTCGCTTGCACGAATTTTGAATTCTTCTGTAAAAATATTGTCAAAACGGTCAAGCATTTTAGAAATATAATATTCTTCATCTTTGCCTGTATAAAAATCGTATGTGTCAGGATAAAGATACCCCTCAAGACGATATTTCCTGCCGTTATCCATGCTTATCGCATCGACAAAATCATATTCAAAATGGTAATTATTAATTACTTCTTCAAAGCCCTCTCTTGTTCCAATACCCTCCACCGTGAACATATCGATAATATCATCAACCGTCATTCCATCACTTATAGTAAGTCTCACAATCTTCACCTCAAGCTTTGGCTCGAAAGCTGAAAAAAGCGCATCATAATTACTGTCTTTATTGACTGTATATGTGCCACCCTCGGGAGTATAATTTTCTGAATACTTAATTTTACCATACAATCTGAATAAATCGGGATACTCAATTATCCCGTTTTTGGAAAGAATATCTGCAATATCCTCAATACCTGCGTTTTCAGGCAGTTCAATGGTACATTCTTTATCCTCCTTTAAAAAGCCGCACACGTCGTTTGCCGCAGTGACGGTAAAAAAGGTCAGCATTGCAGAAATTGAAAGCACAGCCGCCATATAGATAAGTATTTTAACTCTTTTTCTGTTTTTCTCTTTTTCTTTAGGATTTTCGACAGATAAAGGACAAAAACGCTTTTGAGTTTTTGTCCTTTTATTTTTGAATATATTTTTACACATACAGCTCAACACCCTCTCACAAAAATTCACTGCGGCAGAGTAAGCCATCAAAGCACAAGATTGAGTGATGCCGCAATTATGTATATCACAATAGAGATAAGCGCCGTCGGTGTTCTTAAAAAATTAAGTATTTCTGTAAATATGATCCTAGGTGACCTAAAAGTTTTATCGATAATTTTCATTTTGTTTTCGGCGGCTCGTTCGGAATATGAGAAATAAAATTTAATAGCCTTGCCACAAAACAAAATCAGCGATATAATAAGTAAAACCAAAAGCAATAGCACAAACATTGCAGTACTCCCCGTTGCCTCGTAAAGTGAGGTTAGCGAGGGTTGACCGTAAAAGCCGAAAAGGTTGTACAAAAGATGCACAAGCACGGCAGCATAAAGCGATTTTGTTGCATACATCAAAAGTGACAGCATAATACCAGCAAAAATATATACTGGAATAAATTTAAAATTGAAATGAATAATTGCAAAAAAGAAAGTGCTGAGTGTTATTGAGCCTATCATGCCATATGTCTGAAACTCGGCACATAAAATGCCCCTGAACATAAATTCCTCACAGACAGCAGGCAAAAGAACAAAAGAAATCAAAACCAATGCCGTGTTCAGCATACCGTTGTTTTCGCCTATGTATATATCATAAATTGAAAAACTATTTTCAATCTCCTGAAAGCAAGGCAAAAAAGAGTATAACAGACTAAAACATATTATTGCAGCAGCTGTATATACAACCATTAAAGCCGAGGCCGTTGGCGGCAGATGCAACTTGTTAAAGGTTTTGTAAATGCCTTTTCCACGCAAAAGAATATATGCCGCACATGGTAGCAAAAAAACAACTATGTACAGCACACTGACTAAAGCGGAAGGTATATTAACAAGCAGGTCAACTATAAAAAAGACCGCAAGCAAAGCATTGACGCATAAAATCAGATGCGAAGGTAGCGGGGTGTATTTTTTCTTTGTTACATTATTCATAAGCGGAAGAAATCACTCCATCCTCACAGATAAGTACATCGGTTGCCATATCTGTTTTTTCAATAATAATTCTGTCCGAAATAAGCTTTTTATATACAAGTCCCACCGATATTCCGTCAAAATAACGCAGAAACTTATCATAATAACCCTTTCCATAGCCTATTCTAAACCTCTCGTTATTATAGGCAAGGGCTGGAACTATACAAACTGTCGATTTATCTTGTCTTTGATTGGCGCAAGTGTTATAAAGGGGCGGTTCATATACAGAGTATATGCTTTTTTTCAGCTCGTCAAGCGAACGAATATAATGAAAGGATAAAACAAAACTTTCAATATCACAGGCGGGAAAAGCAACTCTTTTACCATCTGCAAGAGCTGCTTTTGCGACAGGGATAACGTCAATTTCACTTCCAATAGGAGAATATACAAAAAGCGTTTTTGCGTTTTTATAAATATCCAATGATAAAAAATGACTGATTATCAAAGCATCTGCCACGCTTTTTTCTTCTTTGGAGATGCTATTTCTTATCCCAATAAAATCCGCCCGTAATTCTTTTTTCAGTTTTACAATATCTTCT
>Ga0172378_10003140_pt1 | contig 15525 bp, 15 predicted proteins | sample GrowelOW332metaG_FD_119755 | JGI IMG/M metagenome (GOLD analysis project Ga0172378, IMG submission 119755) | Groundwater microbial communities from an aquifer near a municipal landfill in Southern Ontario, Canada - Pumphouse #3_1 metaG | ecosystem: Environmental > Aquatic > Deep subsurface >... | reverse complement strand
TAAAATGAATACTTTTACAAACGGACTTGTTAAAGAAAATCCGCTTTTAATTTTGAACATAGGCCTTTGCTCTTCGCTTGGAATTACAACTAGCATTTTTAACGGAGTGGGCATGGGCTTTTCCATGATGTTTGTTCTTGTAATGAGCGAGCTTTTTATAAGCTTGCTACGAAGGCAGATTCCAGATTCAATAAGGCTTCCTGTTTTTATTATTATAATTGCGGCGTTCACTACAATTGTGCAGCTTGTCCTTCAGGCATACGTTCCGTCTTTGTACGACGCGCTTGGAGTTTTTTTACCATTGATTGTTGTCAACTGCATTATCATGGGACGTGTTGAAGCTTATGCTTCTAAAAACTCAGTTGGCAATTCTGTTCTAGACGCGTTTGGAATGGGGCTAGGCTACACTTGGGTTTTAACTGTCATCTCTTTTATAAGAGAGCTGCTTGGCGGCGGCACACTTCTTGCTGGCACTTCTTTTAAAGTTGAAGTAATACCTGAGCAGTTCCGTATTGGAATTTTAAACAGCGCGCCTGGTGGGTTCCTAGTGTTCGGATTTTTAATTGCAATAACTGGCGCAATTAGAAAAAACTCAGAGGCAAAAAAAGCAGCTAAAAAAAATATTTCAGAGGAGGCTTCTAAATGAGCGACCTTCTAAAGATTTTTATAAAATCACTTCTTGTAGATAACGTTGTCTTAGTTCAGTACCTTGCGATTTGCCCTTTTATTGGAATGTCAAACGACACTGGCAAGGCAACTGGCATGGGTGTTGCGACAAGTTTTGTTATTGTTCTTGCGGCGGCTGTCACATGGCCACTTTATAAATTCGTAATGGTTCCTCTTCATATGGAATTTCTGCAGACGCTTATTTTTATTCTAGTTATTGCAGCTCTTGTTCAGCTTGTTGAATTCTATTTGAAAAAATCAGCGCCTGGCTTGTACAGCGCAATGGGCATTTACTTGACGCTTATTACAACAAACTGCGCGGTTCTTGGCGTTACAATCAACTGCATTTCTAAAAACTACAACTACGGTGAAAGCCTTGTGTACGCTTTGGGAACAGCGCTTGGATTTTTAATGAGCCTTGTAATTATGAGCGGCGTTAGAAAGAGAATTAAAACTGCTCCAATTCCTGAAGCATTTAAAGGCACACCAATTCTTTTTATAGCGGCGGGTCTTTTGAGCTTGGCGTTCATTGGCTTCAAGGGCTTAATAAAATAAGGGGAAGTGTAAAATGAAAACTATTTTAATAACAATTGTTCTTGCTTTTGTCTTGTCATTTCTTCTTGGATTCTTGCTTGGGCTTTTTAAAAAGATTTTCTTTGTAAAAGTTGACCCAAAGATTCAGGCTGTTCGTGATGTGCTTCCTGGTGCTAACTGCGGCGGGTGCGGCTTTCCTGGGTGCGACGGTTTTGCGGCGGTGGTTGCTTGCGGCAAGGCTCCTGCAAATGGCTGCGCGGCTGGCGGTCCTTCCACTGCGAAAAAAGTAGGCGATGTTCTTGGCGTTGCGGTAAGCTCTGTTGCAAAAGTTACAGTCCTTGCGTGCCAGGGGAACAAAGATTGCGCTCTTCCTCGTGGAAAATACAACGGCATTCATAACTGTGCGTCAGCGGCTCTTGCTGTGAATGGAACAAAGATGTGCGCTTTTGGCTGCATTGGTTTTGGCGACTGCGTAAGCGCTTGCTCTTTTGGCGCTCTTGCAATGGGTAAAGACGGGCTTCCTAAAGTTGACTATTCAAAATGCACTGGCTGTGGAATATGCGTAAAGACATGCCCTAGAAAATTATTTACACTTATGCCTGCTGATACAAATGGCGCTGTTGCTTTATGCTCTAACAGAAGCGAAGACCGTGTTCATATTAGAAAGAACTGCACTGTTGGCTGCATCAAGTGCGGCAAATGCACTCGCGACTGCAAGCAAGGCGCGCTTAGCTTGGTGAACGGACTGCCTGTAATTGACTACACAAAATGCAACAACTGCGGCGAATGTGTTGCAAGCTGCCCTGAGCATGTATTCAAATTGTTCAGCGATGTTGTAAAATAAGTATTGTCATTGTAAAAAGCGTAGCGGCGTGAAAATCTCTTATGTTAATTAGCATTTTTTAATAAAGAGATTCCTCCTCTTCGGTCGGAATGACATAATTAAAAAAAGGAAGTGTCTGAAAAATATTTTAGATGCTTCCTTTTTTACTGTTAGAATTAGTGGTATAATATTGTACAGGAGGTATTGATATGCCTTATGAAATTTTAGAAAAGATTAAAACTCTCCCTGAGCAAGGTGTTGAAGAAGTTATGAACTTTATTGATTATACTTGCTACAAATATAGTAATAAATCAAACGATGAAAAATCAGAACAAAAAAAAGATTGTACCTTCATTGATAAAATGAGCGGCATACTTTCAAAAAAAGAAGCGAAGGAATTTAGAGAAAATAAAAACTTGAAATTTAAGGAATTTGCTTAATGCTTTATTTTTTGGATACAAATATCATTATTGATTTACTTGAAGGTAAAGAAAATATTGTAAGCAATTTGAAAAATTTATATCAGTCTCAAACTGTCAAAATTAGTGATATTGTTTATTATGAAGTTCTAAGAGGTTTTAAATATAAAAATGATGATTTAAAACTTTCAATTTTTGAGGATTTTTGTAATTGTATAGGCGTTGAATATCAAACAAAAGAATCTATGGAAAAAGCATCTGAGATTTATGCTGATTTAAAACATAAAGGAAAACTTATAGAAGATGATGATATTTTGATAGGCTCTTTAGCATTAGTAAAGAATGGTATTTTGATTACAAATAATAAAAGACATTTGTCTAGAATAAATGATTTAAAAATTGAGGTATGGAATTCATAATTTCAATAAGTGGAGAGTTTACATGGAAAACAAAAGATTATTAAAAAAAATAATTGCCTTTATTTTATTTTCCACAGTGCAAATCATATCATCAATAAATTTATTTTCACAACAAAAGCAAATTGTAAAAGTTGCCGTAATGGACTATCCAAACTATTTGACAATAGATAACAGTGGAAATGTCAGCGGGTATGTCTATGAGTATTTAAAGGAAATTCAAAAGTATACAAACTGGGAATATGAATTTGTAAGAATGTCTTTTGAAGAGTCAACAAAAAAACTTGTTTCTGGTGAAGTTGATCTTGTTCCTGGAAATCAATATACAGAAGAACGCGAAAAGCTTTGGAATTATTCAAGAAGAAACATGGGCGAAGGCGGAACTGTTATTTGCACTTTGAATGACAACAACAAGTATGCTTATAACGACTTTAGGAATTTTAGCGGAATGAAAATTGCGTGCTTAAGAGGCTCTATTCGTAACAAGCAGACAAAAGATTACTTGTCAAAATATAATGTCAAAGTCAATTTTATTTATTGCGAAACGGATGAAGAGTCAAAGCTTCTTCTTGAATCCGGAAAGGTTGATGCCCTTGTAATGAGCACAATTCGCTGCGAAGAAAAATATAAAATTATTGCAAAAATAAACACCAACTATTTATATTTCTGCATGAACAAAAATAAGCCTAATTTAAAAAACAAATTGATTATGCAATGGAAGAAATCCATTTAGTTTATCCTTATTACGAGCTTCAACTTGATGAAAAATATTTTGGCACAATTCTTTCATTTGTATCGTTGTCCGTCGATGAAAAAGAATTTGTAAAAAACGCAGAGCCTCTTATTGTCGCAGCTGCTCAAGATATGATGCCAATGGAATATTATGATAAGAAGGCTAAGCAATTTAAAGGAATAAACATAGACTATTTTAATTCACTTTTAAAAGTTACTGGCTTGAAATTTGTTTTTACAAAGAGAGGCTCAAGAAATGAATTAAGAGAAAAGCTTACGTCTGGTGAAATAGATTTAATGAGCTCCGTAGATTACAATAGCAAAGTTGCTGCTGTTTATAATGTTTTAATGACTTCCCCTTATTACAATAACAGCCTTGCTTTTGTAGTTAGAAATAATAAGTCAAATACAATGAACACAAGCAGTGTCGCAGTTGTTGAAGAAGATTTTCCTATTTATGAATTTATAATGCGTGAAAAAGGCTACACTTCAATTAACTATTGCAAATCGTTAAAAGAATGCATTAAGCAAATTCAAAAAGGCAAAGCTGATATTACTGTAATTCCAAGCAGCAGCTATGATTCGTTGAATGATAATTATATTTTTGACAAGATAAAATCTTACCCGCTTACAAATGACAGCTTTAAATTTTCCATAGGCGTTTCTAAAACCCTAGATCCAATCATTGTTGATATTTTAGACAAGGGCATTGCTTCAATAACAACTCAGCAAAAAAATACAATTCTTATGAACAATATGTCGTCTAGCACTGGAGTTACTTCATTTAAAGAATTTGTCCTGCAGCATAAAACAAGCTTGTTTGTTTTTATTCTTGTAGTAATGGCTGTTATAATGCTTGTTATAGCCCGCGTGATTATTTGGAAAAACAAAAATACTAAAGAATTACAAAATGCAATTTCAAAGGCAGACAGAGCTAACAATGCTAAAACAGAATTTCTTGCAAGAATGAGCCATGATATGCGCACTCCGATGAATGGAATTATAGGGCTTATTGATTTGCTTGAGGAAGAAAATAATGTTGAAAAAATTCATTCATCATTAAAGCAGATGAAGATTTCAAGTATGTTCCTGTTGAGTTTAATTAACGACACTCTTGATATGAACAGAATTGAAATAGGAAAACTTGAACTACGTAAGCAGCCTTGCGACAGAAAAGAACTGCTTGAAAATGTTTATTCAAATCTTTTGATTATGGCTAATGAAAAAAAACATAACTATAGAAAAAAGATTTCATTTTAATAGTGAAAGTGAAAAAGACACTGTCTTGATTGATTCTCGCCGCCTTGAGCAAGTGCTTATAAATCTTCTTTCAAATGCTGTTAAATATACATTGCCTGGTGGAAGGGTTGTTTTCTCTGTGCAAACTTTATCTGTAAAAAATGGAGTATACACTGAATGCTACAAAGTACAGGACAACGGAATTGGCATGTCAAAAGATTTTATTCCAAAATTGTTCACGCCGTTTTCTTAGGAAGGAAGGATGCAGTCTAACATTCAGTATGGCTCAGGGCTTGGAATGAGCATTGTGAAATATCTTGTTGATTTAATGGACGGCACAATAGATGTTCAGAGTGAAATTAACAAAGGCACCACTGTTTCTGTGACTCTTTCATATCCTGCTGTTGAAAAAACAGATGAAAATAATTTTGTATATAAAAAGCAGGATTATACTTCAACACTTGAAGATAAAAATGTTTTGCTTTGCGAAGACAATGCGTTGAACGCAGAAATAGCACGCTCCTTTTTGGAAAAGAAAAAAATGCATGTTTCAACCGCAGAAAATGGCAGAGTGGGCGTGCAGATTTTTAAGAACTCCCAGCCTGGCTATTTTAATGTAATTCTAATGGACGTAAGAATGCCTGTAATGGACGGTCTTGAAGCTGCAAAAGAAATTCGCTCTTTAGACCGTGACGACGCAAAGAAAATTCCAATAGTCGCACTTTCTGCAAATGTTTTTGATTCAGACATAACAGCAAGCAAAGATGCCGGCATGAACGCTTATCTTTCAAAGCCAATAGACGCTGAGAAAATGTACCAGACAATAGGCTCCCTTATTGAATAATTTCTATATAAGAAAGTTCTTTTGCTTTTGCTTCCACCGCTTTTGCTAATTTTTCTTTGTCGTTTTGATTTTCTGTAATAAGCCTTACAAAGACACTTCCTGCTACAATTGCTTCTACATTGCTTGCGAGCTCCTTTGCTTGTTCTCCGCTTGTTATTCCAAAGCCTCCGTATATTTTACTTCCGCCGGCTCTTGCCTTTTTTAAGAACTCAATTGTATGAGAATCTATTGTTGTTTTGCTTCCTGTGATTCCTGTCCTTAATGCGGCATATATATATTTAAATCCTGCGTGCGCTAATTTAAAAAGCCTTTCATCGCTCATGCTTGGTGCTGCAATTGGTATGTTTTCCATGCCGTTTTCTTTGCAGGCTTTTGTTAATCCTTCGTCACAGTCAAATGGAAGGTCTGGAATAATCATTCCTTTTACTCCGGCCTGTGCGGCTTTTTTGCAGAAGTTTGAAACTCCAGGTGTGTAGATTAAAGAACCGTAGCTCATTAAATAAATTGTTGTGTCTGGAAATTCCGCATGGAGTTCTGATATAAAATTTAACGCGTCTTTTACTTTTGCTCCTCTGTTTAGAACTTCTGTGCAGGCGCTTTGTATTGCGGGACCGTCTGCGCTTGGGTCGCTGAATGGCAGCTGTATTTCTAGAATGTCTGCTCCTCCTTTTATAAGAGCGTGGGCTGCTATATGTGAAAGTTCGTTTGTTGGGTAACCGGCAACTAGATGTGCCATCAATTTTATTTTTTTCATTTTATTCTCCTGATTTGTTCATTAGCTTTGCAACATGAATATCTTTGTTTTCATTTAGCCTTTCTAGCTCGCTCTCTAGAAATTTTTTCCATTCTTTTGGACGGAATACAGGGCTTGTTATAAAGATGTCTTTGTCTCCGCGTCCTGACATATTTATTATTATTGCTTTATCCTTAGGAACTTCTTTTGCAATTTTCATAGCTGCGGCTCCTGCGTGCGCGCTTTCTAGGGCAAACAATACTCCTTCATTTTTTGCAAAGAAACTAACTGCTTCTAATGCTTCTTTGTCGCGAATAGCAGTGAATTCTACTCTGCCTGTTTTTCCAAGTTCTGCAAGTTGCGGCCCAATGCCCATATAGTCAAGACCTGCGCTTATTGAACGTGTTGGAAGAGACTGTCCGTCTTCGTCTAGTAAGAAACGGCTCTTGTAGCCTTGAACAATTCCTTCTCTTGAAGCGTTTCCTGTCATACGTGCGGCGTTTTCTCCAATGTTAGGTCCAATGCCACCAGCTTCTGCTCCTATTAATCTAGGTGATTTTTGGTCAATGAACGGGCTGAAGAATCCAATTGAATTGCTTCCTCCTCCAACACATGCAACCATTGCGCCAATGTCTATGTTTCTTTCTTCACATTGCTTTTTTACTTCGTCACCAATTATTGATTGGAATGTTCTTACCATGTCTGGAAAAGGGGAAGGACCTAATGCGCTCCCTAGGACATAATGCGTGTTTTCAAAGTTCGCGGCCCAGTCCCTCATTGCTTCATTCACTGCGTCTTTTAAAGTTCGGCTTCCGCTTGTTACAGCGTGGACTTTTGCTCCGTACATTTCCATTGCGGCTACGTTTGGCTGCTGTCTTCTTACATCAACTTCGCCCATGTAGACTGTGCAGTCCAAGCCTAATTTTGCGCAAGCGGCGGCTGTTGCAAGGCCGTGCTGACCGGCTCCTGTTTCTGCAATGATTCTTGTCTTGCCCATTCTTTTTGCAAGAAGCACTTGTCCAATTGCGTTGTTGATTTTATGCGCGCCTGTGTTTGCAAGACCTTCAAGTTTTATGTAGATTTTTGCTCCGCCTAAAAGTTCTGTCGCGCGAGGGGCGTACAAGAGAGGTGTCTCCCGTCCTATGTAGTCCCTTCTGATTATGTTTAGTTCATCAAGAAAATCTTTATCATTCATTGCTTCTTTAAAAGCAACTTCTAGTTCATCAAGCGGGCGGCGTAGAACTTCTGCTACATACTTTCCGCCGTACTGTCCAAAAAATCCTTCTGTGCTGTACATTGTATTCTCCTATTTTCTATTTATTTCATTTATAGTTTCATTGAAGACGGTAAATAATTTTTTCAGTTTAGAAATGTTTTTTTTGCCGGCAGGGGCACTTGGGGTTGTGTCTTCAATTCGGCTTGCAACATCAATTAACTCTGGCCTGTAGTTTGTTAAGAATGTTGAAATATTTTCTTCGCTTACTCCTCCTGCTAGCCAAAGCTTTGTTGTTTCTTTTACTTTTAAAACAAGTGCTGAATCTATGTTTACTCCTGTTCCTCCGTCCTTGCCTTTTACTTTTGCGTCAATCAAGACTCGTGGCTCTCCGTTAAGAAATTCTTTTTTAAGAGTTTCAATGTCTTCATCACTTCCAATTTTTACTGCTGCATAACGAGGAATGTCACGGTAAGTAAAGTCTGCTGGTGGAATTATTTTGCAACCGTGAAATTGAATTACGTCAAGAATGCCGCATCTTACCAAAGAAAATGCGTCCTTTGCTTCTTGCGAAGAAGGGTCAGTGATTACTCCGACAAGCTGCGGTTTTTTCCAAGAGTCGCCTGCTGTCTGCTGAATTGATTTATAAACTTTGCGTACAAAAAACGGCGAGACATTGCGCTTGCTGTTTGTACTAAAGATAAAGCCTATGAAGTCTGCACCTAACTTTGCCGCTTCAACTGCATCTTCAACTTGTGTAATGCCACAAACTTTTATAAATGGAAAATAGCCTTTAGCATTTCGCTCTTGAAGTTCAGAGCCGTACTTAATCCAAAAGTCCCCGTTTTGACTTTTGCTGTTGCAAGTAAAAGATGATGTCAATTTTTCAATGTTCTCTGGATTTCTAACAGCGCCTTCTCCGAGCAGCATTCCGTTGAATCCTAAATGCCCAACCATGCCCGCGGCTTGTGGAGTCATGATTCCACTTTCGTAAACAACCCGAAGATTGTCTACGTTAAGAGAGTTGTCTTCTTTAGAAATATTTTTTATTTCATCACGCAAATGTTTTAGCATACCGGCAGGGTAGAGGCTGTCTATAGAAAAATCAGACAAGTTTCTTGCGTTAACTCCTGCTGCAACAGATGTTGGGTAAAGACGTAATGCTTCAATAAATTTTGCGACATCTTCTTCTAAGCGCACTTCTATAAAAGCTGTAATGCCAAGCTCCGCACATTTTTTTGTCATTGAAATAAGTTTTTCTTTTGTAAGGATTCTTGCAATAAGCAAGACTGCGTCCGCACCGCATTTGTAAGAAACTTCAACTTCCTCTTCTGAAGAAAGAAAATCTTTTCTTAGAACAGCGACAGGTTTTTCTAAATGAGTTGCATTGTATTCGTCTACAGCTTTTGTTGCTTCTAGCAAATCATTCAGGCTTCCATGAAAATAATTTTTTTCTGTAAGAACACTTATTGCTCTTGCGCCTTTTTTAGCATACAGCGTGGCGGTTTTAAAAGCGTCTAAATCTTTGTTGATAATTCCTTTGCTTGGAGAGGCCCTTTTTATTTCTAAGATTGCGCCTTTTTCTTTAAGAAACGGAGTGATTGGTCTTAAGCGTTTTTCTGGAACTGCTGCTCCAAAAGTGAAGCCTGATTTTTTTATATCATCATTCCGTTTTGCGCATATTTCAGTAAGAATGTCATGCGGCATTAGAAACCTCTTTTACTTCATTCAGTTTGGCCAGGGCTTTTCCAGAGTCAATTGCTTCTAGCGCCATGTTGTATCCTTCCTTTATAGTGGAAGCCTTTCCTGAAAGATATAAAACAGATCCTGCGTTTAAACCGACTGCGGCTTTTATAGATTTTCTGCCCTTGCCGTTTAGTATATCCATTCCAAGAGCTGCGTTGTCTTTTCCTGTTCCTCCAGAAAGCTCTTCGTCTGTGCAACCTGATATTCCAAAGTCTTCCGGCTTTAAAATAAATTTTTCCACATTGTTTTTTTCATCAATCAAATAACATGCTGTTCTTGCGCAAGGTGAAATCTCATCGTAACCGTCTTCGCTGTAGATTGTCATTACTTTTTTTGCGCCTAGTATTTTTGCGGCTTTTGCTACAGGCTCAAGAAGTTTTTCTGAGTACACGCCAAGCACTTCGTACTCTGCGTTTGCAGGATTGCTTAAAGGGCCTAAGACATTCATTATTGTTTTTATTCCCAGGGCTTTTCTTACAGGACCCGCGAATCTCATTGCGCTGTGGTAAATTGGAGCCATTAAGAAACCAAAATTTGTTTTTTTAATTAGGTCTGCTGTTTTTGCCGGTGTTGTGTCAATTTTAATTCCCAAAGCTTCATAGAAATCTGCTGCTCCTGATTTTGAAGAGACCGCTCTGTTCCCATGCTTTGCCATTGGCTGACCGCAACTTGCTGCAACAATTGCGCTTAATGATGAAATATTGAAGCTGCCTTTTCCGTCCCCGCCTGTTCCAACAATTTCTGCAAGCCCGGTTTTGTCTAATGGAAGTGGAGTTTTCTTTTTATAAAGAACGCTTGCGCATCCTGCCATCTCGCTTGCTGAAGGCCCCTTTGCGGCTAACGCTGTAAGAATTGCGCTTGTTACTTTTTCATCAAGAGTGCCGTCTGTTAAATTTTCCATAAAGAGCGCTGCTGTCTTTTCGTCCAAATCTTTTTTTTCAATAAGCTGATTCAAGATTTCGCTCACAGGAAGATTGTCTTTTCTGTAGTTAAGAAATGCTTTGAACAAATTGTCGCAACCTTCTGACGCAATTGATTCTGGGTGGAACTGAATGCCTTCTATTGGCAAGGTCTTATGCCTTATTCCCATAATGTCGCCGTCTTTTGCCCTTGCTGTCACTTCAAATTCTTTAGGCAGTGTGCTTTCATCTATTACTAGTGAATGGTAGCGGGTGAATGTCCCTTTCTTTCCTATGATTCTAAAGAGGCCTCTTCCGTCAGTGTCCAATTCTTCAACAATGCCGTGCTGTATAAATTTTGCCTGAACAATTTTTGCTCCAAAAGCCTGGCCTATTGCTTGATGTCCCAAACAGATTCCTAGAATTGGAACTTTTCCTGCGTAGTGTTTTATTGCTTCAATTGAAATTCCTGCGTCTGTTGGAGTTCCGGGTCCTGGTGAAATTACAAGCTTTGTAAAATCAAGCGCTTTAACTTCGTCGATTGTTGTTTCCTTTGAGCGAACTACTTTTATTTCTTCATTGCTTAGTCTTTGCAATGCCTGAACAATGTTGAATGTAAAACTGTCATAATTGTCGATTACTAAAATCATTTTTTTACTCCTTATGTTTATTATTTTGAACAAATTACTTAAGCAAAATGAACTTTGCCAAATAGCGACAAGGATGTCGCGCCAAATGTTACTTAAAAGACTGTGCTAATTGTTTTGCAAAACTGCTTTTAAAGCGCCAAGCTTTTCATTTGTCTCTTCCCACTCGCGGTCTGCGTTGCTGTCGTAAACAATTCCGCCTCCTGCCTGCAATGTCCAAGTTGAGTTCTGTTTAAGAGCGCATCTTATTGCAATGCAAAAATCAAGGTCTCCGTTTGACTGCAAGTATCCAATGGCGCCTGCGTAGAATCTTCTTTTGATTTTTTCTAGCTTGCTAATAATTTGAATGGCATTTATTTTAGGGGCACCGCTTACAGTTCCTGCTGGAAAAGAGGAGCGTAAAACTTGAATAGGCTTCAGCCCGTCTTTTACTTTTCCTTGAACATCGCTTACCAAGTGCATTACATGGCTAAAGTATTCACAGTCCATGTATCGCGCAACTTCAACACTTCCTGCTTTGCAAACACGTCCTAGATCGTTTCTTGCCAAGTCAACAAGCATTAAATGTTCTGCACATTCCTTTTTATTTCCAAGCAATTCCTCTTTTAATTTTTCATCCTCAGCTGCTGACTTTCCTCTTCTACGAGTTCCGGCAATTGGTCTTATTGAAGCGGAACCATCGCGAACACGCACCAAGCTTTCTGGAGAAGAACCAATCAACTGTTTGTCGCCAAAATCAAGATAGACTAAGTATGGAGAAGGATTTACTGAACGAAGTCTTCTGTATATTTCCATTGCTGAATTTTCATTTTCAATCTGTAGTCGTCTTGAAGGTACAGCTTGAAGCAAGTTGCCTGCGATTATATTTTTTTTAATCTCTTCAACTTTCTTCTTGTATTCAATTTCACTTTGCTCTAAATCAGTTATTGTTCTGCAAGGAAGAGGCTCTTCTGGGGAAGCAAGGTAAGAAAAGTCCATGTCGTTCAAGCGAGATTTTAGCTTTTCCATTGCCTTGTGCAAATCAATTTGATGTTCTGTGTAATTAAGGGCAAACACGTGAAGCTTTTCTGTAAAATGGTCAAACACAATGTAGATGTGTCCAACAATAAATTCACTTTCTGGAATATGAAGCTCGTCTGTTTGTGGAGCAAGTGTGATTGTGTCGCATCTTTGGCAGAACTCGTAGCTTAAGTATCCAATGCCACTTGCAGGAACAGGAATATTTTGTTTGTTGATGTCATTTTCATTTGCAACATATAGAAGCGCGTCTAGAATGTCAGGAACGTGTGTTCCTTTACATCCCGGCGCTATTGTTTCTGCTTCTTCTTTTGCTGCTGTAAATGGAACACGCCGGCCGTCAATTGTAAAAGCAATTCCTTCTTCATCCTGTAATATATGAAAAGCTTCGTCTGTCATTAAAATTGAGTATCTTTCTTTTCCACGTGCAAAACTTGCGCTTTCCAAAATAGCCTTTGCTCCTATTTTTTTTGCTAGCGAGTATGGTGTGTATCTTTCACTTTCAAAACATTCGTATAATGAATCTGTTCTTTTCATTGCGACCTCTAATGTGTTACTGTTTGTAGTAACTGTTACTTTGAATAGTAACAGTGTAAATTGATTCTGTCAATAGAAACATTGAAATATTTTTTTTATATTCTTATGGGAGCAAATAAAAAACTCCCCTTTTTTTTCAATTCAAAATTTACCATTAACAATTGATAATTGTCTGACGTTGTGCTTTCCCTTTAATTTTGGTAAACTGAACTTATGGTAATTTCTTCAATAGATTTAAAAGACGGACACGTTGTTCAGTTAAAGAACGGCAAAGACTTAGTGCTTCAGCGTGATGATGCTGATGCCTTGATAAATGATTTTAATAAATACGGCGAAGTCGCAATTATTGACTTGGACGCGGCTCTTCGTCATACAGATGAAAAAGGCAACACTGCAAATACTTCTCTTCTGAAATCACTTCTTAGAAAAGGCAATGTACGAGTTGGCGGTGGCATTCGCGATGTAAAAAAAGCAAGGGAACTAATTTCCCTTGGCGCTGAAAAAGTAATTATCGGCTCTGCTGCTTGGAACACTTCGCATAAAGACGGCGGCTCTATTTTAAATACAGAGTTCTTGGACGAGCTTGTAAAATCAATTGGCAAACAAAGAATTATTATTTCTGTAGATTCAATAAACGGCAACATTGCTGTAAAAGGCTGGACTGAGACTGCGAACATTCCACTTATTGAAGGTGCAAAAGAAGCTGAAAAATATGCGAGCGAGCTTTTGTTCACTTGCGTAGAAAAAGAAGGCTGCATGCAGGGAACAGACATGGACTTGTGCAAAAAATTGCGCGGGTCGGTTAAGTGCCGTGTTGTTGCGGCTGGCGGCGTAAATTCCTTAGAGCAAATTGTGCAGCTTGAAAAAATGGGCTGCGATGTTCAGCTGGGCATGGCGTTGTACACGGGCGTTGTAAATCTAAAGGACAGCTTTATAAATTGCCTGGACTTTGAAAAAACAAACGGCATGATTCCTGTAATTGCACAGAGCGTAAACAAAGAAGTCTTGATGATGGGCTACGCGAACAAGGAAGCCTTTGAAAAAACATTCACTACAAACAAGCTTACATTCTTTAGCAGAACTCGCAACACTCTTTGGACAAAGGGCGAAACAAGCGGACACTTTTTAGACGTAGTAAAATTGCGCGCTGACTGCGACAGGGACACTGTTCTTGCAACTGTAATTCCACACGGAGGAGCTTGCCATACAGGTAGCTTCACTTGCTTTGGAAGCGACCCTGATGAAAAAAGCAGCATGGAGCGTCTGTACGGAACAATCGCGGAACGTTTTGCAAATCCAAGGCCGGGCAGCTACACTGCAACTTTAAACGACAAGCGCGTTCGTGAAAAAGTAATGGAAGAGGCTGAAGAAGTAACAGAAGCAGAAGGCAAGGAAGAAGTTGTTTGGGAAATGGCAGACGTGCTTTATTTTCTTAGCGTCTTAATGTACAAGGAAAATGTAAAATGGCAGGATGTCTACGACGAGTTGGACAAGCGCCACAAGGAAAAATAAGATAAGCGTCATTGCGAGGAACAAAACGACGTGGCAATTCTTTTAGAAAATATTTTTGTAAAAGTACACGAGGGTAAAATGATAAAGATTCAAAAAGCAAATGAAGTTGAGGAAAGCTTTTTTACAGGAAGAAATTTTGGTGATTCAATAGAGACTGTCCGTGATGTTTTAAAAAATGTTCAGTCTAAAAAAGATGAAGCCCTTCATGAATACAGCGCAAAGTTCGATGTCTCTTCTCCAAAGAATTTTGAAATTCCAATGGAAGAATTAAAAGCTGCTGCGGAAAAAATGCAGAAGAATAATCCTGAGCTTTATAAATCATTAACATACTCTCATGACTTGGCGTTGAAGTTTGCCCTTAAGCAAAAAGAGTGCTTTACAGATTTTGAAACAGAGCTTACTCCCGGAGTTATTACAGGTCAGAAAAACATTGCTGTGGAAAGAGCGGGCGTTTATGTTCCAGCTGGAAGATTCCCGCTTGTTTCTACTGTAGTTATGACTGTGACACCGGCAGCCGCGGCGGGCGTTAAAGAGATTATTCTTTGCACACCACCACGTGTCCACCCGGAAGATAAATTTCTTGCTGAAAAAAACGGAACAGGCATGCCAGGCAAGCCGTTTGTAGGCGGCAAGCCATACGCTGATGAAAATATAATGGCCGCGGCGTACATTTGTGGTGTAACAAAAGCGTTCGCTTGCGGTGGAAGCCAGGCAATAGCGGCATTGGCTTTTGGCACACAGTCAATTCCTAAAGTAGATGTGATTGTAGGGCCGGGAAACAAGTATGTGGCAGAGGCAAAGAAATTAGTGTATGGCACTGTCGGCATAGACATGGTTGCGGGTCCAACTGAAGTTTTCATCATTGCGGACAAATCAGCAAATCCTGAATGGGTTGCGGCGGACTTGCTTGCACAGGCAGAACATGACGTTGTTGCACAGCCGGTTTTAGCAACAGACAGCTACGAGCTTGCAAAAAAAGTTGCTGAAGAAATTGAAAAACAGCTCGCGGTTCTTCCAACAAAATCTACTGCGGAAGCCAGCATAAAAAACTGTGGAAAAATTATCATCACAGATTCTTTGGAGCAGGCAGCGGATTTTGCAAATAGAAAAGCACCAGAACATTTGGAGCTTGCAATGAATGAAGGAAAAGAAAGAGACAAAATTATTTCTTTAGTTCACAATTACGGCTCACTATTTATAGGACATGAGTCAGCGGAAGTCTTTGGAGATTATGCTGCTGGCTTGAACCACACATTGCCAACTTCAGGAAGCGCAAGATTCACAGGCGGGCTTTCTGTAAGAGTGTTCTTAAAAACAGTTACATCGCTACGTGTTGTGCCTGGAACAAAAGGCGCAGTTGCAAGCGCAGAGGCGGCCGGCCATTTAGGAGACGCAGAAGGTCTTGCGGGCCACGCTCATGCCGCACGAATCAGAATGGTAAAAAAATGAGTATTGTCATTCCAACAAGTGTCGTGTCATTCCAACAAGTGTCGTGTCATTCCAACAAGTGTCGTGTCATTCCAACAAGTGTCGTGTCATTCCAACAAG
>Ga0172378_10003139_pt1 | contig 15528 bp, 7 predicted proteins | sample GrowelOW332metaG_FD_119755 | JGI IMG/M metagenome (GOLD analysis project Ga0172378, IMG submission 119755) | Groundwater microbial communities from an aquifer near a municipal landfill in Southern Ontario, Canada - Pumphouse #3_1 metaG | ecosystem: Environmental > Aquatic > Deep subsurface >... | reverse complement strand
TTAAAGTCAGCCACAGCATTCACTGCTTTGACTGACTTTTATCATTATATTTGAGGGGGTTGCTCTTGCCAAGGGAACGTATTTACGATTTGTCTGAACCTTAAAATAAACTGTAATTATGCGACCTAAAACCCTAATTATCGTTATGATTGTTTACGGCAATAGCCCGGTAATACGTCATACCGAAATACCTCAACGGAATGACAATGCCGTGACCGGTCTCAATGTCTTCTTTAGCAATGCGGCCATCCGCGAAATCTTCAACCTGCTTTTTGCCATTTGTATTGTCCCCCCCCCGACCTCAAAAGTGTAGGGTTTGATGTAATAATAGGCCGTAAGGCTCGTCTGCATAGACGTAATGTTTGTGTTCATTCGAGAGCACAAAGTCTCAAGCGAGGCAATTCGTTGCTCGTGGTCCTAAAGTTCGTCCTTTACTGTGGAATCATCGTACTTTGCACAAGACGATGCCAACACAGACACGATAATAAAAGCGAAAGCAATTTGTCTGATATTAAACGGTCTAAGGATATGAGTTCCTTCAAACTAAATCAAGTTCAAAGTGGTTCAATTTGAATAGACCGTTAATTATGACAATTGAAGACTCTCCCAGGCTTAACACATAACGGCAGAAATGTTACAATGAGTCTTTCACACAGCGGAATCCGACTGTCGACTTTCGGTCAAACGAAGGAGACACCCTTATTAAGTATTGCCTGAATGACAACTCGTGAGGGCCACCTTGAACATACCAGAAACTTGAAGACGGTGAGAAGTAGCTTCCTCCTCTTACCATAATGTATTTATAAGTTGTGTTGTCATATAAGTCATTTGTCAACTGCCATACACAACCTACAAGGTCGTACAATCCGTATGGATTCTTGCCTTTCGGATATTTTCCGACCTGATACAATTGTCCGTCCCCTAAATTGCATCTGCCCGGTTCAATACCCTCAAGTTTCCAAACCGACAATGTCCCTGTTATAGCATCCTCTATCCTTTTGACAGGCGTTTTCTGTTTCCAAGGCCATTCGTTTCCTTCTTGTGTTTGGGCTGCATATTGCCACTCTATCTCAGTCGGGAGCCTCTTCCCGGCCCATTTCGCATAAGCTTGAGCATCCTCTAACGTAACATAAACGACTGGGTAATCTCCCATCCCTTCCGGATAAGAGTCATTCTCCCAATTCTTCAGGAAATTAGTCTTGTCCTCCGGAACGTACCCTGAAGCATCAAGAAATTCTTTGTACTCTTTGTTAGTTACAGGATACTTGTCCATATAAAATTTCTTCATAAGAGTCGAATCAGCCAGAGGCTCAGGATACTTAATGAAAGAATCCCCGGTCCTGAAATCCTTGCAACGAAACAACCCGGAAGGAATAACCACCATCCCTTCAGGAGCTTTTCCGGTCTTTTCAGTCACTTGCTTCTTGCTGATCAATCTGGCTGAACCCGGCTGAATGGTGATAACATTCTCATCAATAATCTCAGCTCCATCAAACAATTGAATCACGAATTTACCTTCATAGCCTGGAAACAAATCCAGCAAGCGCACGTTAAAATGAGATGTCCCGAACTCAACAGGCTTTTTAGCGTAAGAAGGGTCACCTGCCCACAAAAGAATCTTATCACCGTTGTCTGCAGTGACATTCAATTGATCGTTATTTCTGCTGACTTTGAGATGATTGCCGAATTGAGCGACTGCCGTCACCGTGCTCTCATTATTAGTTCCAAGATAGTAGCAGTCAAAACTTTCCGCTGAAACAGGCAGAAATGTCTTTCCGTTAACTTTAACTGGATTTAACATTTGATGAGAGTAAATGTCCACGAAATGCGTCTCAGGAGCTTCACTGATTTCGTATAGAGGGCCATTGAATCCCTGAGGCAAAAGATTGTAGACAGTGTAGATCGTCTTACCTTTGCAAGGCCATTTGTTAACATAAATGCTGTCACGAAACGTCGGCACAAGCGGGGTATAATCAAATTGGGTGAAAGCATCTTTATTTTCTCTCTGGATCAACAGAAGTTTGCCCCAATATCTGAGTTGCTCATCAGACCACTCAAATCTTCCAGCTGAAAAGCTGTTGATCTCAGTACCATACCCATTAAAAAATGACATGTTGAATTCTCGTTTTATAGGCTCGTCATTTTCTCCTGCCACTCTGAAAATCGCAAAATCAGGTCTAATGAACTTGTTGAGATTCAACATTGGGCAATAATACAAAGCATTATGTACTCTTCCGGACACTATCCCTTGCATATCTCTCGGCACGGCCATACCCTCACTATACATTACTACGCCCTTTTTCACAACATCGGCCGCAGATTGAAGCTGCTCGCTTGAACTGCCTTGACAATCAAGCACAAACCCGTCTACGTCAAGAGCCTTCGTCGTTGCCGTCATCCCTTCAAATTTGGTTTCATCAGAACGCGTGCTTTCATCCCACGGGTTATAACTCAAAAAGAATTTAATCCCTTTTGAATGACAGTCATCAACAACTTGACGTAATGCCGAATACCCTCCAGGAAGGTCTCTGTACATGTCCCACTGATTTCTTTGATCCATTCCCAAAGCAGGCCAAGTAGCCCAAATGCCATAAGCTTCGTACCCGCCCATCAATTCATTGATCTTTTCAAGATAAGGGGACACATTATAGCTCTTTGTGGTGTAATCATAGAAACGTTCATCCCACGCCATCATCTGATTCATTGCGAAACAAGATCTCAACCACTGCAAATCTTTCCTTTTGAGCATAGTGTCATCAAACTTACCAGGCTCTACATCATAAAGATAACGCTCCTGAAACATAAGCCTCAAACCTTCTTGCCACGCTCCGCTGTAGTCGTCAATCCAAAGGTTATACTTTACCGAACCTCCCGGATTGAGAAATGTTTCAAACCTCGAGCGAGAACCATTGTTGATTGTCTTTGAATCACGCCTTGTCAATGCGGCAAGATTCTTACCTACATTTGCTGAAGACTCCACGGCGGAAAAGCCCAATTCCCATGCATTATCTGGAACTATCACATTAACAGGAGAAAATCCCGGTCTGAAAAGATATGTTCTGGACAAACCGTGATTGCCTTTTCCTGTAATGTAAACGTGTTCATCAGATGCCCCAAAAGGAACGATGTTGTGCAATGTTATCGTGTCCCCCGTCACATTCTTGAATTCAATAGAACATTTCTTTCCAAAGCCGTATTCAACAGGAGTAACAGTAATCTCGACAATCCCATTATTGTCAGAAGAAGAAAATGTTTGATCTCCAACTTTATAGGTCAGCAAAGGAAGTGATATCTGATTAAAATCAGGAAACACGTCAGTCAACTTCTGCGCATTAAGCACTTGCGTAAAAACTAACGCAAATGATATAAACAAAGCGATTTTTTTCATTATGAAAACTAATTATGTGGTTATTTATAATCTATCCAAACTTTCATCCTCCCGGCGGCTCGATTATCCCATGCGTAATATGGGACGAATTTGAACTTATTTTGACCAGAGACAGCCGTAATCGACACTATTCCTCCGAGAAGATCTTTCTCAAACGAACTGGAAAACGAAGTCGATGAATCAATAACAGCGCTATCATATTCGGGATTGTCTGTCTCTTCCATGCAATAAACGACAGGCCCCCTCTGAACTGCTCTTTTACCGACATCCGCCTTCACTCTCGGATCAGCTGCTACCACTTTTACCGGCATATCCATAACAAAGACTATCTCATCGCCGGACTTCCATTTCCTTTGTATGTCCAGATAGCCTTCATTCTCTTTGTACTTGCAAGGCTTCCCGTTCACGGTAAACAAGTACTTCTCACACCACGATGGAAGACGCATCTTCAGCGTGAAATTCTTGCTTCTCTCTGGAGTTAGGACGACACGAACCTCTCCATTCCAAGGATAATCAGTGATTAACGCCACGCCAACCTTTTCATTAGCTAACTCTACTATGGTTTCACTCCCTATGTAAGAATTAAGCCAAATCGCATCTTTTGAGACAGCATATATATAGTTCCCAACCGACGGAATGAATCTTGAGACATTGCTCGGACAGCAGGCAGTCCCATACCAAGGACGTCTGTGATGGTTGCCGTCAGACTCCAGCGGATTGACATAGAAGAACTTGTCCATAGACAAGGCCTCCCCTGCAAGGACTCCGTTAAACATAGATCGTTCCATAATATCCGCATACTTTCCGCCACCGAACAGTCCGTTCATTCTCTGATTCCAAAAGACCATACCAATGGACGCACAAGTCTCGCAATACGCTTCAGCATTAGGCAAATCATACGAATCAGTAAATCCCTCATTATGCTGAGACGAACCTATCCCGCCCGTCACGTACATCTTGGTGAGAACGACATCATCCCAAAGACGGTTCAATGCTCCAATGTAAGTTGTATCAGAGGCTGTTGAACAATAATCGGCCATTCCTGTGAACAAGTACATAGCTCTTACCGCGTGTCCGCTGATCTTCGTAAGTTGAGATACTGGAAGTAAATCCTGATAATAATCTCTTACACTTTCAGTCCACGTTCCTTCTTGCCTGCCTCTCTGTTCAAGAAGGTAATGCGCCATTGACAGATATTTCTCTTCTCTGGTAACTTTGAAAAGTTTAATAAGGGCAAGTTCAATCTCCGGGTGTCCGGGGACCCAATCACGCTTTCCGTAGCCGAACGTTGAACAGATGCAATCTGCATATTTTTTTGCCACATCCAGAAGCGTTTCTTTTCCTGTCGCATTGTAGTAAGCCACAGCCGCCTCGATAAGATGTCCGCAACAATACATTTCATGCTTGTCCATATCAGTCCATCTCTCTCCTTTCTTACAAAGAAGAAAATATGTCGACAAATAGCCGTCTGGCTGCTGAGCGGCAGCGATAATGGCTATAATCTCGTCCATTTTCGCCTCAAGCGAAGGATTCTTTTCATTCACAAGCGAGTATGCGCAACCCTCGATCACTTTATAAAGGTCAGAATCGTCATAAAAAAGGCCTTTGAACTCACCTGTATCAAGCCCGGCCGCAATCTTGAAATTCTCAATTCTATGAGTTTCAACTTCATTTTGTCTGATTACGGCGGGAATGGTGATTTCCGCGTGCTTTTTAATCCTAGGCAGCCAGAAATTGTCTTCAATCTTGACTTTGGAGAAATCAACAGGCAAATTACTCTGAACATCGCTTTTCTTGTTGGCGCAACAGAACAATAAAAAAACCAACGCCAAAGTATAAATGTATATTTGTTTCATATCATCAATGAGTTACAGGAAATTCAGTTATTCTAAGTGTCGTGCATCCATAAGGAATCAGGACAATGTCCTCAATGCCTGACATCCCAGTCTGATGTTGAGGGCTATAAGGCAGCGGACCCGCATTCCCTTGATACATCACCCAGTCTTTCATTCTCTTGGCCGTCGTGTGTATCTCAAGCGGCGAGTTCTCCACATTCCAAGGATAGCCGTTAAATTCCTTCTTTACCACTGTAAAAGCGTTTATAACGTTCTCTTGCTTGACATTGTCGCCTAAAAGACAATAATTCCAAGGAGAATCAGAAGTAACTTGGTAATGCCAGTCACCATAAGAGACTCTGAATTTCTCAGGATTCCGGATTTTCTCCCACTTCTCGTTCATCCTCAACGCATACACAAGCGGGCCTCTTTCAACTACGGCAGAATTTTCATACCACCTTGAGATTGTTACCTCCATTGGCAGCTCCAACATAACGACATCCCCACTCTTCCATTCTCTGGCGACAAGGGCAGTCTCCCCAGCTTTAAATGCGCCATGCTTTTCACCATTGATCAACACATTAGCCTCATTGCACCAGCCGGGTATGCGTAGATGCAAAGGAAAAGACAACTTCTTAACTTTCCTATCAAGGATGTCAAGCTTAAAATTGATTGTCTCTTCAAAAGGATAATTAGTCTCCTCGGAAATCCGCACGTTGGTCCCTGAGGCCACCTTCGCCTCAACCACGCACGGGGCGTAGGCCATTGCGGCCAAACCGGCATCGTCAGAAGCATACCACAAATTGTTCGTGAATTTAGGCCAGCCTTGATGAAGATTGGACGTGCAGCAAGGGAATCCGCTCAAAAGGCCAAAAGTCTGGTCAAAACCATTGTAGCAGGTAACAAAATTTCTGTCCCTGTGAGAAACCTCCACTTGATTCAACTGCTGATAGTACTGCCTTGCGTCAAAAGCATCGGTTATCTGAGTCGGAAGTGCGTTGAAAGCAACCCTCTCAAGCCAGTCAGCCCAATCCGTTCTGCCTGAGATCTGAACCATATTCTCTAGCGAAAACATCATCTCGACTGCGCTGCACAACTCGGAGCCCTGCGTCGGGTTCCCGGAATGAAGCATTTCGTCCGCTCCATACAACCCGATGGGCCATCCTATAGTTCTTCTAATATCAGACGTTCCAATTTCTACTGCTTCAATATTTGACCGACCTCCGGTTGCCTGGTATCTGATCACAGGTTCTTTAATCCCTTGAGCAAGGTTCACACAATGAATGCTAAAAATTGAAGACAGAGTGGTTCTGTCGGAAAGTCTGCCTTTCCAATCAATCGTCTGCTCAGAAATCAAATCTCCCAATTTCAGCAAATAATCATCACCGGTAATATTATAAAGCCAATATACAGTCATCAGATTGTCACCGCCTCTCTCACTTGCCCAACCGCTCCAATAACTCAACGGATGCGCCGGTAACTCAGCAAGCTGGTATTTAAAATACTTCGTCATAAACGATATGACTCTCTCATCTGAGGTCGCTTCATAATATTGTTGCAAGAACTTCAAGACAACTATCCGCGGCCACCAGTCGTGTGTCCTTGTTCTCTGCAACCCGGGCTCCGAACTCAGATCTGTGTCAGGTCCGAAAAAACCATTTTCCTTCTGGCTGTTCAAGGCCCATTCAACCCACTTCTGAGCCTTGTTTTTCAATTCCTGATTATCAAGAATATATGCAAGAGGGAGCAAGCCGTCAATCCAATATGGCCCCCTTTCCCACATATCCCCGTCACCGCCAAGCCATCCGTTGCGCTCACCCATCACAAGAGGATACAATTTATCCAAATTGCCGGTCATACCGGCCGCCATCCTGTTAAGCTGATCATTAAGCCATCCCGATGGCTTGATGCTGCCCAGAGGCAGCTCAACATAAGGTTTAGACAGCAAAGGCGACTTGTTGTTTCTATACAACATATTTTGTCCCATTACAGAGGAAGAATTCATTATACAGAATAAAAATAACAATAATAATGATTTTTTCATTTTACCCATTTTTATTTAGAGTGAATAACAATTGATGTGGTCACAAATGGGCCATTGGACTTTTCGAATTCGAGACATGCCTCAAAGACATTGCTTCCCGTTTGTTTTACGGATTTCGCACCATCGACTGCAACAAGGCCATTCGGGACATACAGTTTCACAATTCCTTCTGTTCCTTGCTGCCCTTGAACCTTTACCACTGTATTGTTATATTGTCTTGATTGTTCCAGAATTGATACTCCTGTAGAAACCGCATTGCGTTCAGGCAGGAAATAAGTCGGCAACGGCGCAGGAGTTTCTTCCAGCTCAATTTCGACTGTGGTTTTGTTCGTAACCGCAATTTGACATTCAACATCGGTGTACTCTTCTTCGTTAACTACTTGGAACTTCACATCCTTCCCATTCACTTTCATTGAACATATTTTACTTTCCAATGGGAATGTCGGGTTAAATGATATGTTGATAGCCTTGTCAGCATCAAAGACATACCTCACTACTCCTTTTGTCTTTTTCATGGTAAGACACAACTTTGTTTCACCACAATGAAGATTTTTCGCTGATAAGGTGTCCCAATCATAAGGCAGCCGTGGAGAGATAGAAACATTATTATTCAAAGCATCCGGAACAAAACCAATCAGTCCTTCAATTGCTGGATGAATGGCCATCGTTTCAGACCAACATTGATGCCTTGTTATGCCTCCTGACGCATAATTGCCACCTCTAAGCACTTCAGGAATTCTTCCGTGAGTGTCGCTTGCATAATCCATAAGATTCGCCATAATTCCGGAGAATCCCTGCAGATAACGTCCAACTTTGTAATTTGCCAACGTAACCCATCCTGTGTGAAGCGGCCACACGTTCTGCTCTGAATAGGCATAGTTATTCGCAACCTTGCAAGAATCACTGATAGTGGAAAATCCCCAATCTTTTTTAAAATACAAAGTAGATAACTTTTTCATCATCGAGCGGGATTTTACTCGATCGGTCACGCCAAGATAAACAGGGAAAGAAGAAAAAGACATAAGATTATTCGTGTAACCTCCATCAGAAAGTTTTCCGTAATTATAATATCCGCCTTCAATATTCCAGAAGCCGGAATCAATTGTATCTCTCACAATAGCAGCTTCAGCCTTGTAAGTGTTATGCTCCGCAACATTAAGTGCAGTCAACAGATAATCCGTCTCTTCCAACGCTTTTGCCCAAAGACCGACAATGTGTAATTCTGAGACGGAGCCAAAGAATTCCCCACCTTCAAGAATCCCATGTCCGACATTCGCATTTTCAATCAAATGATCCTTATTGACGTCGGTTGATTGAGCGTATTTCATTGCTTTTAGAATCGCCGGCATATTAACCTTCACAAATTCAGAATCCCCAGTGGCTCTTAAATATTGTCCCATTAGAACGACAAAAAAAGGAGTTGCATCCGAAGCATCATAATGGGCCGATCCGCTCGAAGTCAGTTCATGGTATATTTTGCCGTCTACTCTTTGATATTTAATCAATGTTTTAAGTACATTCTTAACCACCTCGAAATCCCCTGTTTCCAAAAAAGCGAAAGCCGACAACACGGCATCCCTTCCAAAATACCAAGCATATCCGGGACGCCCGCTGACTTTTTGGCCGCCACCCCATCCACGATGGGATGACGAGTACCCGGCCATCAGAGAAGTGCCGAGACCAGGAGTTTCAACTTCAAATTGAGCAGCACTAATCAAAGCCCATCTGTATGCCTCGTTGAAGAAAGAATCAGGGGTCTCAATGGTTGTGTGAGAGGAAAGATAATCCTTATAGTATTTTTGACTGCTATAAAACACGCTCTTAGGATTGGCAACCACCCTCTTGTATTCTTTGACGGCCACGCCCTTTCCTTCATTTCCGGCGACAAAGACTACATCACAAGCTTGAGACTTGTCCGGGCTAAGCACAATGGAGGCCTTTAGAAGCGCCTCATTTGTGTTGTCATCACTTCCAGCGCTTAACACTTCGCCCTTGACATTGGAACCAATGATGGAGATGAACTCTTCGTTGGCATCCGTTACGACAAACGCATTGGCCTTTTCAGACCAGCCATAATATAATGACCCGAGAGCACCAGAATCGTATGGCCACATATAGCGCATGTCACACTTGAAATCAATTAACAAATCGCTGACTTCGGCACCGTCCCATTCGTAATGGGCAACAACGGAAGGGCTATCGATAGAAGAAGTTATGATTTCTCGAACATGAAATCCGCCGAAGACATAATTCCTTTCAAGAGAATTGTAACTCAAACTAATGTCATCACCTTCTTTTTCAAGCAGAATGAGTTCGCCTGACCCATTCACTTTGGCTCTGATACTATATTCTTTTAAAGACATAAATGGATGAGTCCAAATCTCATAAATACCACCTTTTTCCTTTGAAACAAGCATAGTACGCTTTGAGGAGATATCTACTTCCTCGTTCGTGGCTGCCCATTTCAAAGCTTCGCCCGGTGTCTTTCCCCATTTTTCAGGTAAAGCAGCACTGACTTTGCCGATGTTGTATTCTTTTGGCACAACCTCGACTGGCTTGTAATCCCAGAATCTTTCTTTGACATTTTTGATCTTTCCGGTCAGATAATTAACACAATTAAATGTGAACCTCTCCAAAACCACCCTGTTAAAATTCGGCTTTGAATAATTCAGCAATCCCCCAATTGCCAAAACACGGCCTTTTCCAACCGGTTCTTCCCAGATGACTTTCAATTCAGGATGATAATAGATATACTCCCAAAAGATGCCTATTACTTTTGCACTATCCGTTTCAGGTAGATTCTTCCTATTATATCCAAAAATCCTGCACTTGTTATCTTCCATTCCGTGCCAGACATAAGCGCCACCATTAAGACCGTCAAACAATGGATGTTCCCTGAATGAATGAAATCCAACTTTCCTTCCATAGCCATAATCTGCGGCGTCATAGTAATTGACCTCAATTTGTGCTTTTTCTATCCCCCAGGAATTGAGTAGCCTGACTGCGTCATCGGACAGAATTAGCTGTCCTCCTTCATTCATAAAATTACTCAAAGCGGCTCCTGCTTTTATCTCGTCCTGAGACAAAGCCGAAGTGTCGCTTCGATGATACCAAAGAACATCATATTTAGAATAATCATTATCCTTGGTTATATCCACAGTCTCGCATATCAAGTCTTTGTCCAAAGACAACAATACAATTAATGAATCTTGCTCAGTATCAGCCTCCCCTGTCTGAAGGACACCAACACGGACTGTATTTCCACAAGCTATGGTCACTAAAGATAGCGCCGAAAGTATAAAACATCTATATATGAAGTTCATAAAAGCAATCTAAAAATTATTGAATAGTAACAATTAGTAATGTAACTCCGTCATTAAGGAGCATATAGGCAGTTTTGCCTTCTCCAGAAAGAGACCCCTTTGCTGCTTTTACAGAAAAAATGCCTTTTTCCTTGAGGTCTGCCTTGCTAAATTCGACCTTACCTTCTTGGTCAGAAGTCGCCGTTTTTAGCAATGTGCCCTCAGAAGAGTACAATTCTACCGTTGCACCTGAAATCTTTGGATATACATTTGCTGCATTTGATGTTCCTTCCACTATTACCTCCAATGCAGGAGCAGTCACGGAAATGGTGTCAAATTCCAAATCTCTGTCGCAAGATATCGCAAGGACAGCTACGAATAACAATTTTGCTATATTTTTCATAATGTCAATATTAAATTAATGCAAATTACATTTCATTCTCCACACCACCGAAAGTGTATATTGGCTGACTGTGAAGATTCAATTCAGGAGCAGGAATCGGGAAATGGCGCACCGTCCCCTCCATCATCTGATCTTTGTTGCGTCTACGATCATAGAATCCGAGTTGAGGCCAAACCATATCGCACTCTACATATCTTTCATAGAATAATGCCTCCTCAAGTTTATCATACGTCTCTGTGCCAGTAAGAGGGGTAAGCTTGCCAAGAGTAACCCTCGAATTGTTGATGAGTTTTGCTATTTGCTCCTTGCTGCCATTAAGGTGGATCAGTGCTTCCGCCAAATAAGTGTCGTTTTCCGCCTTTAGATAATGGTCTACGTAACCGGCATCTGAATTAACGACATCGTAGTATCTCCAATATCTGTATTGAGACAGGATGTATGTACCATAACCAGCACGAGAAATTCTGTCCGCACCAAACCAATTTCTCATAGATTCAAACTTAAAGTACTTGTTAAGTCTGGCATCAGGACAATTTTTAATGGCTGGCCAATCCTTGTAGCTGTCGCTTCCTTCTGTAACTGGTATAGGGTACTCAGAAGCGCTATCTTCCGGAGCCATCTTGTGCAGAAGCCACTGTCCGGCTCTAATCCAGTTATAATTGTACAGAACGAAATAATTCATACCATAATCACGAGTCATGACCTTGCCTTTCCATCCATCAGCATATTCAACAGCGAAATCCTCCGTTAGACCATTTTCCGCATAAGTCTTGACTTTTGACCAATCGGTCTTTGCGTTTTCATCTTGAGTTCTGGCATTGGACGCAAGGAATCGCGCCCCTATAGAATTTGCGAATTGAAGTAAAAGAGTTTTAGTGAAAACAACTCCGGCAATAACGGAACTTGGATCAGAATCAACCTCGTCATTTTTTATTAAATCAATAGCCTGATTTAGTTTCGAAATCGCATAATCCATAACTTCGTGGTAATCTTTGGTGTTTGCAACAAAGTCGAAATTATTGATATCACCGCTATCATCTGTATAGAGATACGCCTTGTCATAAAGCAAAGCGACGTTCCCATAAAGAAGGGCTTCAATAATATAGGCATGTGCTCTTGCTCTCGTCGTGTAGTCCACACCTCCACTCTTGATTGAGAAATCAGGATTCTGGAACATACGCGCCATTTTGACAGCCATTCCTACGCTGCCGTAATAATTATACCACGCACCGAAATTGATAATTATGACAGGGTCCGAAGCCTCATCGTTAAACAGGGTCCGTCTTGGCTGGAACCAAACCATCCCGGAGCCCCAGCTGTTGGTGCCTGCTGAAAATAATTCATCGCAAGCGAACGCCATTGTCGAGCTCGCAGCAATAGAACCATTATACCACGTGTTGTAACCGTTTGTGAGAAGAGCATAAAAATCAGAAGCAGTTGCCAAGTTCTCAATATTCGGCTGATTCTCATTTTTAACATCAAGACTCTTGAACATATCGTCACACGATGTGATCAACAAAGTCGAGCAAATTATTATAAAGAAAATTTTTTTCATAATTATCAAGAATTAGAATGTTAAAGCCAAAGAGCCGGAGACTGTTTTGTAAAGCGGATATTGATCGTTGGACTCCAAACGGAAAGCATTTGAATCAACTCCATTGCTTGAGCTGCCTGTGACGCCTTCAGGGTCAAAGCCAGGATATTTAGTGAATGTCAGCAGATTCCTTCCAATTATGCTAATCTTTATATTCTTTACAAACCTGCTTATTGGTTTTATTTTAAAGTCATAACTAAGAGAAACTTCCCTTAATTTCAAGAAAGTCGCATCAAACAAAAGGACGTCATTATCCCATCCAAGAAGCCCAACCTCTTGTCCTCCATTGCTATAATATGCTTCAGCCTTAACCTCATTCCATGGCTTGCCGCTCTGGTCAAATAATTTCGGTTCAGTTGTGTACCTGATTGCATGATCATAGACATTACCTCCATTCTGATAACTCCAAAGCATATACAGAGACAGATGTCTGTATCTGAAAGAAGCATTTAGGTTTAAATTGAAATTAGGGGTAAGATTCTCAGTTGGTAATGAAAGAATATTTCCATTGTCGTCTTTTATTTTAATTGGAGTCTCATTAATAGTCCCTATCTGGTCACGTCTGACGACAAACCCTTGATTGTTAATTACGAAAACCTCATCAACTGTACGACCTTCCGGCACCTGATTCGCAACCTCATCCAATGTTTTTGCAAAAGTGTCCAGATAAAGAGCACCAAAATCCACACCTTCCTCAATTCTGAATCTTGTGCCATTCAACATATATGGAGTGCAGTTCAGTTTGGTAATCTTTTGTTTGAATTTATCAAACGTCAATCCCAAATTTAAATTCATATCCTTAGTGTTAAGGATGTCAGCTGACAAAGATGCCTCTAATGATTGAGTTTTGAGGGTACCGGCATTCTGCCACTGATACGCAGCTCCGGACAATGACGAAATAGGGACCTTAAGTATCTGATCTTCATTATTCTCAATTGAATAATTGATTGTAAAATCAAATCTGTCAAGGAAGTGCATATCCGTGCCGAATTCCCATTCTTTCGAGAACGATGGTTTTAAATGACTGTTACCCAATGTCTCCATGTTGCCCGCTACACCGTTTGTCAAAGCGAAAACTTCATACTGCGCCTCAAAAGGAGGGCGAAGACCGGCGACACCATAAGAGGCGCGAAGTTTCCATTCATTAATCCCCGGTATGTCAAAATCTTTCGTTATTCTCCATGCCCCGGCAATTCTGTAAAAAGTCTGCCACCTTACATCTGAGCCGAACAGTGAAGAAGCGTCTCTTCTGACAAGAGCATCGAGAATATACTTGTCCCTGTAATCAGCATTCAGCATCAATGCAACATTGTTTGCTATGCTGGTATATTTTGACGAAGATGTGCTTTGGCTGGAAGCAAGAGAGACGGATGTCAAATCCAAACCGGAGACTCCTAGAGAAGAACCGCCGCCATTAAGATCCGAGGATGAAGACGATTCATATAAGTATTGGAGTTTGAGCAAAGTGTTGAAATCTCCGAATATCTTACGATAGGTCGCGTCAGCCGTAAAAGCTTGTTCAATAGCCTTACTGAAATACCTTGATATGGACCCCTGATCCACAGTAAGGTCATAGTTTAATTTCCCTTTTGGAGACATATAAAGAGACTCATAGTCACTTCTAGTCGTACCGTAGGATGTAGAGAAGGACAGGTCTTCGAAAGGATCATATTTCAACTGGAAGAACGAAATCAACTTTTCGGAAACTGATTCATTTTTTGAATTGTTGATTGCATACAATGGATTCGAAGTATCTGTGTACTTGTTGGCATTGACCATATAAGGAGTCCCATCAATATTGTCAGCAAGCAAATTCGCACCCGGGTCACATCTAAAAAGAGAGCCAAAAACTGAATTGGCCCTGTTGTCGGTCTTCATCCTTGAAAATAAATTTGAAGAAGTGAACAATAGTTTGTCAGTAATTCTATAGTCGACATTCATTTTGACATTGGTCCTTGTCATCCCGTCAACCATTTTAACAACTCCCTCTTCATCAGTTGTCTGAAGAGACGTGTAAACAGATAACCTATTATCATTACTTGTTCCTTTTAATGCGAGATGGGAAGTCAGATAGCTGCCCGGATTGAAGAATTGCTTAATCTGATCATAAGTCTTAGGATACTTATTGTCACTTACATGATCTGGTTCAGAAACCCCGTAAAGCACACTGCTGTTCTCTACTTTATAATGTGTTGACGTACTTTTCTCAGGAACATATCCAAGGTAATTCATACCATACTCAGTACGAAAATCCACTTGCACTTTTCCAGCACCCATCTCATTCCCTCTTTTTGTAATGATACTGACTACGCCATTTGCAGCACGGGAACCGTACATAGAAGAGGCAGCAGCTCCCTTCAATACCTCAATTGACTTTATATCTTCGGCATTGACGTCATTGAGCCCATTCTCAGTCAACACGCCGTCAACGATGACAAGCGGATTCGAGGAACCGTAAATGCTCTTCACACCTCTCAATTGGATGTCCGAGCCTGAACCGGGGGCACCGCTGGTTTTGGTCACATGCACGCCGGCAATCTTACCAGTCAAAGCAGACCCGGCATCTGTAGCTGGCACTTGCATTAGTTTGTCTTCTGAAATCTTTTCAATTGAAAAGCCCAACTTTTGTTTTGGAGTACCAGTTGCGACGCCAGTTACTACTACATCGCTCAATCGTACTGCATCTTCCTGAAGAATAATGACACAATTCTCTTTCTCCACAACAAAATCTTTCGTCACATAGCCAAGGGCTACGATTCTAAGGACTGCACCTTTAGCAACAGAAATGTCAAAATCGCCGTTTACGTCACAACTGGTACCTTTATTTGTACCTTTGATTACACTAGTGGCCAAATAAATTTGACCGGTTTTTAATTAATAAACAAAATCGAATTCAAGTTGTTCAAAAGAGTCCTCATATTGAGCGTCAAGGCGTTCGGAGTTCTGGAAAAGCTCTCTGATA
>Ga0172378_10003138_pt1 | contig 15528 bp, 10 predicted proteins | sample GrowelOW332metaG_FD_119755 | JGI IMG/M metagenome (GOLD analysis project Ga0172378, IMG submission 119755) | Groundwater microbial communities from an aquifer near a municipal landfill in Southern Ontario, Canada - Pumphouse #3_1 metaG | ecosystem: Environmental > Aquatic > Deep subsurface >... | reverse complement strand
AAATTTAAGTAAAAAGAAAGATTTAATCATCTTTCTTTTTCATTTATTTCCATCCGTGCATTTAGAAGGACAAAATTTTAAAAAAGGATTTGTTTTAGAATTGTTTTAACGAAATAGAAAAATTGCGAATAGGAGTCCACCCTTCCGGCAAAGAAAAAAGGATTGAAAATTGTATCAATCCTATGCTTTCAATATGAAACCATGCGTTAACTTTAATACTTTGAATACCCGAATGATTAACGAGTGAATACCCTAATTTTTTAATAACTTTCTTTTTTGATGCATGTAGGGCATTCCGCCAGATTTCTCACCAGTTTCACGTCGGTACCAAATAGGCTATTTTCTTTCTACCTGATTAGAAAATGTTATTTCAATAAGAAAAAAGAGAACGATAAACTCCATGAAGCAAGTGCGGTTTCATAATTAGTAATCAATCATTACACTAGTGGACTCGATAAATACTTTGCTATTCTATCTTCTGTATCAATATGATTTGAATCTTGACTTATCTGTAGAGTATTAATTACGGTTCCAGCTAAATCCTTTAAAACAAATTTGTCCTTTTCACAGTATAAATATTGATTATTTTTTAATAATCTTTGTCCCAAATTGTCTCGATCTAAATAAGCTGCATCAATTGCTTTTAGATATGGTTGAAATGCATTCTCTGACATTTGTTGTGGTGTCCATAATGCAACCATGCAATATTTACTATCTGCTTTAATATAGTATTTACCATATCTGTTTGGCCTAAATACAGAATATTTAACAAAGTAATATCTCCATTCAAACAATAAATTCGTTTCACAGTTTGTAATGTAATTATTTATTAAACCATCCAATACCTGATTATTAAATGTAGTTGATGAACTTAGTAATTGCACAAGGCAATTCTTCGTTTCATCAAATCTTGCAGCTGAACTTTGATGGAATATCATCTTCCAAGACTGAGAATCAGTAGCCCCAAAAGAATATCTCCAATTTCTTTCGACCCTCGAATAGTCACCAAACGTTAGTAACGCACATGAAATTTTATCTTTATTACATGTAAATAACTCTGTAAATCTATCAAATAGAACATCGTTTTCAAGTCCAACAACCGAGATTTGACCATTCAATAAGTCATGATCTTCTAATTTGTTTAATGAATAAATTTGAGTTGGATGGTTTAGCCTCCAAGCAATCTTGGCTTTCTCTTCTTCTAATTGGGTAGAATTGAAATTAATCGAAATATTATCTACTATTTGACCATTAATAATTATTGATTTAGTTTGCTCCAGTATACTTGGCAATCGGTTACCACCAACACGATTCTCGCTATCATTCATTTCATCATTAGAGTTCGAAATCAAATTATTCACTATTCTAATTCTCTCGCTCATTTGAGAATCTGTAATCAATGGTTTGTTTAATGCATATTGCATGAAAGCATATAGCAAAATGAATTTAGCAAAAGTAAAAGATCTGCTTCTACGCTCACTGTAGTTATCGTAATAGCTAGTTAAACAATCTTTCAATAAATCTGTATTATTTATATTAACTAATTTTGATTTATTATCTTCCGATCTAATTGAAACAAATTTATCAAATAAATCGACTTTTAAATTAGATCCAAATTGATTCCAACAATCAAATGCTTTTTCTAAAAATAATAGATGTTTTTCTCTATTCGAATTTGAAGCACCAAAATATTCGTTGATTAAATCAAAGTCATCATAACTTCTATTTTGAGGTGAATGTTTTTCTTCATAACAAATTACATCGCAAATATACTTAAAATAATTCAAGAATAACGTATCTGTTAATCCGTCATCATTTCTATAATTCCATAAAAAATCAGTCCAATTAAGATCTATTTTACTTTCAATCTCTTTTGACTTATCTTTACTTATAGTTCCTATTTGACGTTCAAACTCTGCTTTAAAATGTTCAAATGGTGTTAATGGCTTTCCTCTTGAATTCATTTTTATATAAAGTTCATCCGTTAATCCCATATTTTTAATAGGAAGAAAATAGAATTGAATCTTTTTTCCAGCATTTAACTGTTCCCATAGATCAGAAACATTTTCAAAAACTTTATTTAATTCATCAATCATTACTAACATGGAGCTGATAGTTGGATCGTTCTTCCAATCCAGTGGAAACCATGACTGATTTATAATTTGATCGGACAATGCATCAACAACATTAAAAACAGGAGAAAAGTCAATTAATTCTCGGCAAAAATCTCTTGAACTGTATCTAGTTTCATATGTGAAATTTCGAAGAAATAAGTATTCTGATGAATCTAAATTTGCTTTTTTAGCTGAATACCAATATAGTAAAAATAAAGTTGTTAATCGTTGTTGGCCATCCAAGGGAGTTAATCTACAATTCTTATCAATGTCACCATAGATGAAATCTAAGCATATACCATCACCATTAACAGCATTAAATAAAGAGTTTAAAAATCTATCTCTTATCCTTTTGACTTCTTCGTTTTTTCTTCCTTGCGCATAGTCACGTTGAATTATTGGAATTACGACTTGTTTTATTTCAAGCGATTCTTCTACATCAGTCAACATAAATAATTCATTAAAACTACATAAGTATGAATTTGCCATATCTATTCTTCCTCATTAAAAATCACAATAGGATTAATGTACTCTTTCAAGATATCATTTAGTTCATTAATATAAGAATCTCTATCAGCTTGTCCCCAAAAATGAACTTGATTTACATCAGAGGCTGTATAATATTTTAGGAACACCATTTGTGTACAATAAGGTACAAATTTTCCATTTTTAATCATCTTAATAATTTGATTTCTCTTAACATCAAAAGTTGAGTTATTCAGTGCTGCATTATCTTGAGTATTTAAAAGTGCTAGATTTGATATCGAATGTAAGTATTTAACGTTCATCCCCTCTGACAGTAATTTCACAATCATTTCTCTTATTTCCTTAAACTTTTCACCATAGCCTTCAGTAGGATATGTATCCGAAAGCATATCATTCACCTGATTCTTGATATCTTCTAATTCATCTGCACTAATATTACCGACATCAACTTGAATTTGTCCTACAGTATTTAAAGAATCTTGATGTAATTTTAGCCACTCTTTCCAAGCGGCTATAGTCTTCATACCTTCAGATTGTTGTGCGTGAATGTGTTCCAAACTCCATTTATTGCTTTTATATTTGTCAAATGGAAACCATTGGCTTTCTTCGCCATGTAATCTTGTAGATTCAACGTTAAATAATAATAGTAACTTGCTAATGTTTCTATAATCGGTTTGATTCTCGTAGCTTAATTCGCCATAGTTTTTATTTGTTTTTACTGATTCTTTAATTCTATCAATTAATAGTTTATTAAAATCACTTTTTGTTTTCCCAATTGATAATTTATAAATATCCTCAATCTTTACACCTACAGTAATTAGGAAGCCTATTCTATGATATAAATCATGATTATGATACCAATCTTTTAAAATCAAAAATGTATGTTGAATATCGTTCCAAATATCTAGAAGTTTGGTAGTTTTTCTTAAATTATCAAAATAGAAGAAAGTTGCATATTTATCATTACTATCCTGAGTCTTTGAAATTAAATTTAAAATCAAGTCAATTCTTGTTTGGTAAGTACTTTTTGTATTATTTGTTAAGAAATACCAAAGAGAGCTATCATGTAATTCTTTCTCTATAGTATCCCATTGTAACGATATTTCTTCTTGTCTATTTTGAATTGTATTCTTACTTGATTCCGATAAGAAGATAGCCTTAACTAATTCAGATGATGTTAATGGAATTTTACCAATATTTAAGCGTTGGAAAAGTGAATTTCCATCTTCTTGACTTTCAACCTCATACCAAATAACATCGACTCTTTCAGATAGTTTCTTGTAAAAATTGAAAGATATTAATGAAGGATTGTTTTGATCTTCAAACCATTTTTTTATGGCCATGTATGACTTTTTAATAAAATAAAAATCAATATTTTCCTCAGAAGAATTTTCGTTAATAGTGTTTAAATACTGCTCTGATCTTGCTCTTACTTCAAACGATAAATTAAACTTAGCTTCGGCAAACGGAATATATTTTCTTATCACATTGAAAATCAAAAAAATAGTAGTTAATCTTTGTTGACCATCAATCAATTCAAATGATCCGTCTTCTTTTTTCTTAATAACTATTGGCTGTAAGCAATATTTATAATCACTTTTCTCATCTATTTCTGAAATGTCATCAAGAAGTTTTGTCGCCTCTTTTCCCCATCTATATCCTCTTTGATAAGCAGGAACAAAAAATTGGCCATCAATTTCAGAAATGTTTTTTGTTTGCAAAATTATATTTCCCATATATCCACCTTTTTAATTAAAACAATTGATTATAATTACATAAAACATGGTCCCTAGAAAGCCGCCTAATATAAACCTTCCAACCCTTGATTTTTGCTAAATCAATTAGTTCTTCTGCTTCTTTGGCATTTTCTATAGATTCATCTAGATAAATTGAAGTAACAAGATCAGCATAATATTTGTTTTCATAGTTTCCCAATACGACCCGCCACTCTTTCTCATTTTGCCACGAGCTATCTTTCATCAAGAGTTGGTCCTCAAACATTTTTGAGATATCTTCTGCTGGATTAGAATTAAAAATTAAACCTTTAAAAATATCTATACTTGACAATGCTTCCCTTTTCTCTAAATATTTGACTTTCCTTAGATTATCCATAAGATATTTATCGGTTAATTCATTGAAATCATATTCTATACAAAATCCTTCATTTCCATCGGCATATGTTCCCCACATTGAAGGAATATCGTGACTTTCACTCATAGAAAAGATTTTAAGTTTTTTACGAAGTGAATTGTTAAAATTTATAAGTGGTTTTATTTTTTCCTCTAAGTCTTCTTGTTTTTTAATTAGCGATTGATTGACTAAATTATATAATTCAAAGTACTTATTAATGTTTTCGGCGGTTTCCCCTTTTGAAAGGAGATATTGTCTTTTTTCAGCATCGCTATTCTTCATGATACCTATCATCTCAATCAATGTTTCTTTAGGTATCATTTTCAAAGATTGTTTTATATCTTTATTCGGAATACATCTTTCTAAAATCTCGACCAATATTTCACATTCACTTGTGTTGTAATAGTCTTGGATTTCTTTATATTCTTTTTCTCCGCCATAATAAACAATAGAGTCAGATTTATCATTCAACGACAACACATCTGAAAACCACAAATACCCATTCTTCAACGCGTCGAGATACTGTGGAAACATATTTGATTTTATTGATCTATATTTATAAAGTTTCATTTTTACAAACCGAATTAATTTTATCCATCCTGATTTCAACAGAAAAAATTAATTGTTCCTTTTTTGGTTATCAACCTGAGCAAGTATTTTAGTGAATATTTCATTATTCCATTTTGGTGGATAACCATTTTTTCTAAGCAATCTTACAAGATCCATCGAAAGTTGATTTTTCGTGTCTTCTCTTGAAATATAGTCAGTATATTGGGATTTATCATCAATAAGTTTCTTAATCTCTTTTGCTAAAGGAATACAATTTTGCTCATCATAATCAAACTGATGATCATCTCGTACTCTTACTAGAATGTCGTAAATTGCTCCTTCTAGAGGCGAACCAAAGCCTTTTTCTTTGTAAATGTCTCGATCCTTAACGAGTTCATAATAGTGCTTAATTAACTCTTCTGAAAGACTATCGACAAAATCTGAAACAGTTTCACTGACGAACACTAAGTTATCGCGATTATTGTATTTGTCAATTGTTTGCTGCAGTTTTTCAGAGTACTCAATTGCCTTAAGCTTATTCATTTTTCCGAACTCTTTGATTGCTTGTCTTAACAATTTAACTAAAGCATTAAACTTTGAAATTGGCATTTTTGCTTCTTCTATCTTTTTGATAAATGCGTCTGAAAAAATATCTTCTCCTTCGCCTAACTCCTCAACAATTTCTACCCCACTACATTGAATTGCATCTTCTACCATTCTTTGAACATGTTTGTTCATTGTTTCAGTGTCAGGAGTACTTCCAATTGTTTGTTTAAAAATTATTGACCTTATAACGAAATAGAAGTTTGCTTTGTTTAGGTCCTCATCTGATAGTTTTCCTGTCGGGGCAACCAATTGATAGGCTTGTTTAAGCCTCTTAGAATGTCCCATGAAAGAGTTTTCTCTCTCTTTCTTATGTTGTACAAACTCAACCGCTCTATCAATACAAAGTAACTGTGCCAATGGTGTTCCATTGAAATAATCTGCAGCATCAAAGGTGTTGAGCATTTCGTTTAAAATCGCTAATTCATTTTTGAAAATATCTAAACTTAAATTGACTTCCTCAATCGGAATATCCTTGATGTTGCCATAAACTTTCATCGCTTCAAGTAATTCTTGATAGAAGCCAATATAGTCGACAACGACCCCTTTATCTTTGCCTTTAAATACGCGATTGACGCGAGAAATGGTTTGAATGAGTGTGTGCTTTTGAATGGGTTTATCAATATACATGACTGATAAACTTGGTACATCAAAACCGGTAAGCCACATATCCACAACAACAGCTATTTTGAAATTAGACTTTTCGTTTTTAAAGGAATCTGCAAGAGATTTTCTGTACTCTGCCGAACCCGCTAGTTCAAATAGATCTTTTTTATCATTTGCCCCTTGAGTGGCCACAAATTTTATCTTTTCAATAACTGTGAAATCAGACAATTGTTCTCTTGTATACTTGTCATCATCCTCTGTTTTTTTCTTAATGCCCCACTGAGGTCTAAGACTTAAAATGAGGTGATAAAGATCAAAAGCAATTTGCCTATTCGAACACACTATCATGGCTTTTTGAACAATATTTGGTTTGTTCTTTTCAAGCTCTTCGTAGTGACTAATGATATCCCAAGCGACCTTTTCCAATCTATCAGGATGACCAAGCAGTAGGTCAATGGCGGTCATGTCCTTGATTGATTGCTCAACTTGATAATCATTAGTTCCGATTGCCAGACATGTTTTATAGTATTCATCAATCTTTTTTGCTTGTTCATCATTAATAATTACGCGAGCAAGCGCTGGCTCATAGATAATACCAACAGTAATTCCGTCTTCCTCGCTTTGCTTCATCGTGTAACTATCCACGATTCCACCGAAAACAAGTAGTGTTTCATTGATTGGGGTACCGGTAAAACCAAGGTATGTTGCCTGTGGAAATGAATCGTGAAGATATTTAGCAAACCCAAAACTAGTTTCTATTTCTCTTGCAGTAACAATTTTTCTCAACTTGTTATCAGTATCGGTCAATAATATTTGATCGTCACTTGACACCGAGACTTTTACTTTAGGGCCAAGATTGATTTGCGAACGATGAGCTTCATCCGAAATACAAATAATATTCGTTCTATCAGATAGCATGCCTGTATCTTCTGCAAATTTTTGAACAGTAGTAATAAATACACCACCGCTTTGCGTTGATGAAAGTGTATCCTTTAAATCTGTTCTACTATCAATACTTCTAACATTTTCACTATCATTTAAATATTTTTTAGATGAAGCAAATCTATCAGTTGTCTGATTATCGAGATCTTCTCTGTCAACTATAATTACTACTGTTGGATTTCTAAACTCTTCACTATGTGTTTTAACTAATTTTCTGGCCAAGAAAAGCATTGTATAAGTTTTCCCGCTACCTGTAGCAGCAAAATACGTTCCACCCTTACCATCACCATGTGGCTTCATGTGTAATCTTATACTATCCAGTAGTTTCTTAGTTGCAAAATATTGTGGATATCGACAGATAACTGGGAATTGTTCTTTTGTACCCTTATCTGGATAAATAATGAAATCATGAAGAATTTCTATAAATCGATCTTTTCGATAAAATCCATTTATAACTGAAACGAGTGATTTTATTCCTTCTTGTTCAGCATCAACATCTTCTTCCTTTTTCCAGGCATAATAAAATTCATAAGGTGTAAATATCGTTCCTAATTTAGTATTGATGCCATCAGTTATCATCGATACAAAAGAATATTTCAGTGCTTCTGGTATACCTCTTGTATACCTAAGATGGATTTGTTCCCAAGCGTCGTGTATAGTTACTGATTCATCTTTAGCAGTTTTAACTTCTATGATTGAAACAGGAATACCATTCACAAATACCAATATATCAGGAATTCTAAGTCCTAAATCCTCTATTTCATATTGATTGATAATTCTAAACTTATTGTTGCTAAATGTCTTGAAATCAATCAGCTCGACAAACAGATTGGGCAGTGTAGAATCGTCTCGATAGATGCTAAAACCATTGTTAATCTTGTTGAAAACTTCTCTATTACCTTCAAATAAAGGATTAGAAGAAATAAAAGAAATCTCATTAATTATTTTCTGAATTTCGTTTTCGGTAAGGGAGTTATTATATTTGTCATTTAAATACGATTTTAAATCATCAGGAAAAAGAATGTCTTTTGTTCTCCTATGTAAGCCAGGACCAAAAGAGTATTCATAGTCTTGCTTTTTAAACAAGTCAATTATGGCTTGTTCCAGTATGTTTTCTGTGAAATTGGGCATTATAAATCCCCCTTATAAATATGAACATTTAAGCGAATACTACTTATTTTAACTGATGCTACCTTTTATTAATACTGGACAGATTATATTAATTTGCTTTTTTAAACTATTATTTATACTCATGCGCATTTCATAAGTTTTAAATACTTCTACTATATCCTTTTGCACCTCTATATCAGGAAGTGGAATAAATATCTCTTCCTGAAATTGTTGAAAATAATATCTATTTCTAACACTATCCATAGAATTAAACTCAATTCGTCTTCCAAACTCAGATCTTTTCGTCCATAGTAGTAAATACTCTGGAAGTAATTTTTTTGGATTATTTGAATAGAATACTATATACTCTTCCGTACAAATTCTTGGCTCATCAAATTTTGATATACTTATAACACCATTAACTAAAGATGACGGAGCATAAACAAAGTCATTAGGATAGAACAAATTGCATTTTCGTAAACTTTCAGTTGTTCTTACTTGGTTTGGTTTAATAAAACCATCCTTACCAATTCCAACTAGGTTGTCATATTTTCCATCCGTATTCTTTTCAATTCGTTCTGTTAAATATTTCCCTACATTTTCAGATTGACTATTTCTTCTTAAATTTTCAATATAGGCTTCGCAAGTTTTTTTAAGATCATCAAGACCCTTTTCATATACTTTTTGATTTGCAACCATTGCAAGATAAACATCAACTACTTTCTGTTGAACTTCGATTGAGGGTATATCTATTTCGATATCGCACATGTCATCCCAACCGAAAGCTTCTCTGGCGCTTCCCCATGAATTAAACCTTGAATATCTATCAAATTCTGGTCTATTGAAATACATGTATAGATAAAACGGTAAAAGCTTAGTTGAATCTTTTATTCTAAAAGCAACATAACTCGAAGAACAAATGTATGTTCGATCAGAGTCATTAAGGGCAATGGTGATTTTCTCACCGTTTCTAGACGTGATTGTCACATAACAAAATTCAAGAGGTTTAACAATTTTATAAGATGTTAATGGTACCCCATCCATGTCTGCTTTTGTAGGTATGAAAATCTTCTTAATTGATATACCCCTAACATCTGTTACATCAAATTGCAAGTCTGTGTTTTTATTATCGGTTAATTCGATATAATCGCCTAGCCTACTCAATGACATAGCCAATACCTTCAAAAGCATCTTTTAACATCTGTTGCGTTTTCTTTTCCTCTTCCAACAAATCTTTCATTTCTTTTTGAATACGAGTCATTTCTTTTTCATAATCAATCTCTAAATCCTTATCAACAAACTCAATATATTTCGATGGCACTAATGAGTAATCTTTTGTTGCAAGTTGATCTTTAGTAACTGATTTACAAAGTTCGGGTACATCTTTATATTTGGATCTATCAACGTCCTGCCAATTATTATAAATAGACTTAACCTGTTGAATTTGCGTCTCATCAAAAGTGACAAACTTTTTCTCAAATTTGTTTTGATTCCATGTTCTTAGATCTACAAAAAGAACTTCTCCAGTTCTGTTTCTAAGTTGTCTGCCATTAAGGGTTCTAGCTTTCTTGTTGTTGTTAACAATCCATACAGTCACTGATATATCTGTTGAATAAAACATTTCTCTTGGTAGAATCATGATAGCTTCAATTTTGTCTTCTTCGATTAATTTTTGTCTAATAGCTTGTTCAGCACTTAAAGCTCCATTTGCTAATAGGAATCCAGCAATACCATTATTTACATCAAGCTTATTAATCATGTGTAAAATCCATGCATAGTTTGCATTGCTTTCAGGTGGCGTAATCAACTCTCCGCCCAATTGGAACTTACAATTTTGACCTGTAGTAGAATACCATTCTTTTAGATTAAATGGTGGATTAGCTATTATATAGTTCATCTTCTTATCTTTATGTAAATCTTCAGTGAACGTTGAGATAGCTTTATTGCCTAAGTCATTTGGAATGCCTCTAATAGCAAGATTCATTTTAGCAAGTTTATAAGTGGTTGAGTTTTCTTCTTGTCCAAATACAAAAAGTTTTGCTTTATCTTTTTGATGAGCCTCTAGAAATTTATAAGACTGTACAAACATCCCACCACTACCACAACAAGGGTCGTAAATTCTACCACTATATGGTTCAATAAGTTCAGTTAATAACTCAACAATCGGCTTTGGTGTGTAGTACTCTCCTGCTTTACCTTCATAAATTGAGAAAATAGACAGAAAGTATTCATATACTCTTCCTATCAAATCCTTATCGTGAAAATTGTTTTCTGATATTTTATTAATTTCATCTATGAGTGACTTGAGTTTGCTTGTTTCAAGATTAAGAGGAGCATAGAAGTTTAAATCTAATGCGCCTTTTAAGGTAGGATTTGTATCTTCAATATCTTTCATTGCTTGATCAATAATAGTCGCAATATTACTTTGAGATGCATTGTTAACAATATAATCCCATCTTGAGGATTCATTTAGAAAGAACACATTTTGGCTTAGATAAAATTGAGGCATTTCCAGATACATCTCATCAAAATCTGCCATTAATTTAATTTCTTCTTGTCTTTTGGAAAACTTATCACCAACAAATTTTAAGAAGACAAGACCCAATACTGCTTTTCTGTTATCTGATTTTTCTTTTGTTCTTAAAATGTTAGCACATTTCCAAAGTATTGCTTCGAGGCCAGTGCGCTTTACTTTTTTTAGTTCATTAAAAATGATTGCTTCGATATATCCAGTCGATTCTTCATCTTCTATAGCTGAGCCTTTGTTTTTTTTCAACAAGTCTTTTATTGCTTTATATGCTAATGATATATCTGCCTCATTGTCATACTTTTCTTCAACTCCCGATAATAAATCGGTTGAATTAATTGTCATTCCTTTTGAATCAGACGCATTTAACAACTCCATCACGTAGTCTTTAAAATTCTTTTGGGTGATTTTTTTCTTTGTCGTCTTTGCTTTTGCTTTTGCTTTTGTCATTCTATTTTTCCTCTTCGTTTTATTGATCAACATGCAACATTCAAAAAATACTGCTTACGATATTTCGATTCCATGTTCTTTAAAAAAAGGCATAAGTTTTCTCTTCACTTTAATCGTGGGCTCGTGTTTGCCTCTCTCCCAGCGGTTTATAGATTGAAACGAAACGCCCAATAATTATGCAAACTCAGTTTGCGATAAAATAAGCTTCTTTCTAAGCTCTTTAATAGCTTCAGAATATCTCATATTAATTCCGCCTTCTTGATATATCAAAATTATACCACTTTACTAACAATACTCAAAATGCAATTTTCATTGTATCTAAAAGTAATAAAAGAGGTTATTTCCGAAGAATATAACCTGCTCAACAACCATATATATTATTAGAAACTACTTGTTAAACTCGAATCTTATCTCGCCCTTTCTATCCACTACTGCTCTTCTTAAAAATACATTCCATAACGTCTCATTCCATTCAGTAATCACTCGTGGCGCTTTTTCAAAGTTTTCATTGAAGCCTTGCATCGCACTTTTTCGAAGTGCAAGATCGGTTTTCTTATCTTTCAACTCAATTAGTCTTTCCTTCTTATCTTCAAATTCCATCTCTAGCTTTCGATATTTCTTTTGATATTCTTCTTGAGCGATTTCAATGGATGAGTTTTCGTTAATCATCTTTCGCACCATATTTGACAATGTTTCTAGTTCTAGACTCAATTTATCGATTTCATCATCAAGTTCTGATGTAGTAAATAGTGTTTCATAACTTAGTTTCAAATCTGATAGTGTTTTTGACTCGTTAACCATGTATTTGTTATAGGCTGCGATAAATGCGTCTTTAATATCTTTTTCGCTCAGTGTCGCGGTTTTACAGGGATGCTTTCTTCTAAACTTCTGATTGCAGTGCCAGACAACTTTCCGGTAAGGATCGTTGCTATGCCAAACCTTTGGACCGTAGATACCACCACATTCTCCACACACTAACTTGCTAGAAAAAAGTGATTTAGAGGAATAGGCTTTACCAATTCGTTCACGCCTTGCTAATTCAAGTTGAACCATATCCCACTCACGCGGATCGATGATGGCATCATGCGAATTCTCAACGTAATATTGCTGGACTTCGCCATTATTCTTTTTAACCTTATGCGACAAGAAGTCGACAGTGTATGTCTTTTGAAGAAGGGCATCCCCTTTATACTTTTCGTTTCTTAAAATGTTATGAATCGTGCTTGGTGGCCATTTGCTCTTTTTGCCTGGTGAAAGAATACCTCTACTTTCAAGATGGTCGCAGATGTTTTTAGCTGTATGACCCTCAAGAAACATCCGGTAGATGAGTCGCACTGTTTTCGCTTCTTCTTCATTAACCTTTAGCTTGCCGCCTTCCCCTTTTTCAAAGCCTAGAAAGGTAGAATAGGCAACGTGGACTTTCCCATCACTAAAGGCTTTACGATGTCCCCAGGTGACGTTTTCTGAGATCGAGCGGGATTCCTCTTGGGCAAGAGAGGACATAATCGTAATAAGAAGCTCACCTTTTGAATCAAAGGTATAAATGTTCTCTTTTTCAAAGAAGCACTCGACCCCATGTTCTTTAAGCTTTCGGATTGTAACGAGCGTATCAACTGTGTTTCGCGCGAAACGAGAGAGGGATTTAGTGACAATCAAGTCAATTTTGCCCTCTAATGAGTCGCTAATCATAGATTTAAACCCTTCGCGGTTTTTCATGCTTGTTCCGGTGATGCCTTCGTCTGTATAGACATCAATGAACTCCCAATCATCATGTGATTTGATGTAATTGGTGTAATAGTTAATTTGTGCTTCATAGGACGAGAACTGCTCATCGCTATCGGTTGATACCCGAGCATAGCCACATACGCGGCGCTTCTTAAGACTCGTATGGAGCGACTTCGTTAGTGGATTAATTGTTGACGGAATGACTGTGATTTTCTTCATATTCTTTTCTTCTTTCTTTTTGTATTTGTTTTGATTTGATGCGGGCGCGCTCTTTCATCGCTATCGTCCAACTGTCCTTACGGCTAGGTGAAATCCATGCTTCCGTCATAGAGGTCCCGTCCATCAGTAGAAACTCAAGCGTTCGATCATTACGAGCAACAATGGCTCTGATTGTGGAGCGAAGGTTTTTCTCTTCAATTACTGCTGAGTGAATGACTTCTTTGATAAGCCGCTTTATTTCGCTTTCTGGAATGGCATTTAATGGACACACATCTTTACCTTTTGAACGATACGTATTACATCGCCATATATACTTGTCGCGAAGTTTGCCTCGTCCAAGTGTGCACCCGCAATGACCACATTTGATTAATCCTGAATAAAGATGGTTATGTCTTACTCGCGAGTGCGGATACTTGTTATCTCTTCTTGCCAATTCTTCCTGGACTGCCTCAAAGGTAGATAAATCAATGATGGCTTCATGGGCATCATGAACTATGTAGATCGTTTTCTCCCCCTTGTTGAGGATGGTTTTCTTGCTTAAATAATCGTATTGATAGGTCTTTTGTAAGTGCAGCTCACCGGTATAATCTTTGTTACGGAGCATGTATTGGATGGTGGACTTAGAAAACTGCTTCTTGTGTCTGCTGGTGACGCCTTCTTTATTCAGTAACTTAGCAATTGCGTGCGTGCCATATCCTTCTAGGTAGAGATTAAAGACACGCTTCACGACTTCTGCTTCTTCGGGGACGACAACCAGTGTTGAATCCTCAATACGATAACCAAGCATCGTCTTCGAGTACACGAGTCCTTGCTTGAAGTTTTGTTGAATCCTCCAGAGCATGTTCTCACTCACGGATCGAGCTTCTTCTTGAGCATAGCTAGCAAGAATAGAAAGCATCACTTCTCCATCGCCACTAAGCGAGTGTAGATTTTGTTCTTCAAAAAAGACATCCACCCCTAGCGATTTTAGCTCGCGAACCGTATGGATCAGTGTGATGGTATTGCGGGAAAACCGCGAGATCGATTTCGTGATGATCATGTCAATCTTCCCAAGGCGACAATCCGCCAGTAACTTTAGGAAGTTCTCCCTGTTATCAAGTGTGCCGCTGACGGCTTCATCCGCGTAAACACCGGCATATCGCCATCCCTTATGATTTTGGATGTAATTTGCATAATAACTAACCTGCGAAGAAAGCGAATGAAGCATCGCGTCCTTGCCAGTAGAGACACGCGCATACGCAGCAACACGTTTCGCTTTTTTGATTGTCGGGATTGCTTTATATTTGATTACCTTTTGTTCCATAATATGACCTGTTTTTCATGTTCATATTCGCGTAATATAACTTAGATAGCAACTGTATTAAGACTAAATACTGAGTTATCTTTGATACCATATTTACCGCGCATCATACCTTCAATATGACGTAGTTCATCACTAGTAATAATGTTCACGTTATATAGTTCTTTTAGAACTAATAATGTATTAATGAAATCACTTAGATTGGATCGATATTCATTCATCGTGTTTCCCCCTTCCTAGCCGATAACAGGCAAGTGAACAGTACTTGGCATCTGCTCGTCCATACACTGTAAAAGGACGCCCACAGTAGGCACACGTTTTGTTATAAAAGGCCTTGCGGTTCACCTTATCAAGATTTGCATTCCACCAGGTCATACAACACGTCTTTGAGCAAAAGATCTTCTTTTTACTTCTCGTTTTTCTCACGAGCTTTTTGCCACATTGTTTACATAAATCAGTTGTCTCGACTACTTCCTCTTTACGCCGTCGAAGAACTGACTTCACCGTCCCTAGTGGAATATTCAGTTCTTTGCTGATGGCTTTGTATCCCAGCCCTTTACTTTTTAGTTCGTTAATCAATTCTTTTTCTTGTTTGGTCATTTCCATACCCTCCTACCTGTAAAAGGAGAATTAACGAGTGTTTGAGTAGCAAAGAGATGAAATTTCTTCAAATTCTTTGGCTCCCACGTCTTCGTTCAAGAGTAAAAGGACAAAAACAACCAAAAGCGGACATTAAAAAGGACCCAGCGCGAAAGCTAGGCCGTTTT